>Ga0208923_1000094_pt1 | contig 21839 bp, 15 predicted proteins | sample ColrivemetaGS575_FD_187620 | JGI IMG/M metagenome (GOLD analysis project Ga0208923, IMG submission 187620) | Estuarine microbial communities from the Columbia River estuary - Freshwater metaG S.575 (SPAdes) (version 2) | ecosystem: Environmental > Aquatic > Marine > Intertidal zone > Estuary ...
CTCCTACTCGAGTAAACCCAGTTACTGTAAATGTAGGGGTGCCGGTAAGGTTTGTTAAATTAGCAGTTACAATTATAGATGAGCTTACTGAGGCTGTAGAATGTTGATCTTTGTAAGCAAATTGATTAGCAGTAGCTGTTAAGTTAAGTATAGGCGCAGTTTGGCCTGCCTGTGCTTTGTAGACATTCCATACTGCTTCTAACGTTATTCCGCCGTAAGTAGCAGTAAAAGTAACATTACCTGATGTTGCGGAAAGACCAGTACAAGAGTAAACTCCTGTACTGGCGTTAATAACTACTCCAGTAAGATTAGTAGTACTACTTGCTTTAATAGCATAAACAGGGCCTGTAGTAGTTACGTCTTCTATGCCACTATATACTTTAAAAGTCCCAGTAGCTTGTGTAAAGTCTCCTCCAGTACCGTCTGTAGCTGTTGCAATAGGTACTGGATCATTTGTTAGGTACCCATAAACAGTTGTGCTATCAGCAAGAACTACTGCACTTAACTCAGAAGATATTGTGTATACCGCTGGATCGATAGCACTAATAAAAGCATACCTTACATAATACCTAGTTGCTGGAGTTAGTCCCGTAATAGGTACTGATAATCCTACTCCATCAAAAATTAAAGTACCTTGATTATTTGCTGGGTTAAATCCAGTTGTAGTAGAGTACCATACTTTAACAGACGATAGGTCGTCTCTAATATCTGTTGTTCTAACTGTATCGTATGGAGTAGTTAATACTAAATGTAGAGATTTTACGCCTGCGTATAAATTTGCCGCCATGCTTATCCTTTATGTAATAGTTTTAACAACTATTGTTCCAAGAGTACTTGCAGTACTGTAATTATTTGTTCTGTCTACAGTTCTACAGGCTACTCTATATGTAACACCTGCTGCTGAAATTCTTGGCGCAGATTGATCTCGTAGATCAAATCGAGCGTCGCCAGTACTACGAATAATTTTAATATTATTTACGGTAGTATCTAGTTCCCAAAAATCTGAAGAACCTGTGTCTTTGTATAGTCTATACTCGTAAGTTAAAAAGTCTTTCTCTTGCGTAACTACAGAAGGCTTTGCCACAATAAATGTATGATCTAAATCCATAGTCAGTGCTGGTGCTACTGATGCACTGATATTTTTACCATCATTTAAGAAAGTAAGAGTATCAGACCAAGGGCCTGCAATACTGTCTGTTGAATCTAAATATCTGGCTCTTATTTTATATACTACGTCAGAAGTTAGTCCAGTAAATGTAAATCCGCTAGTTTCTTTATTTGTAATATACACAGTATTAGGGCTAGTATCATTAAATAATATTTCGCTTCTAACTATATCAAATTGTACCTTTGTTGCTACACCAGGTAAATTTGGTGGATTTGAAAAAGAAGCAATAGCAATATTCTGATAGTTGCCTATAGAAATTTGTTCTGCTAATGGGCTAGTACTATTAACACTAGTTATAATTGGAGGTAATGTAATAGAATTTTTTACCAAATCTGTATTAACACTAGTAATATTAGCATTAAACACTAGTAACCCGCTTAAATCGTCTGTATATATCTGTGAAGAATAATCTGCTAACGTTAATTTTGCACTATAGTTATTACTAGGTTCTACGACTATAACAATACATTCTTGTGTTGTTTTATTTAGTTCGCCTAACATAAATAAATTATCTACTTCAACAATGTCGCTGCCAGTAATTGCAGATGTTAACGTAATACTGTCTGTATATCCAGTAGTAGTAATAACAGCTAGAGTTTTTGTCACGCTGCCAGCACCAGAACTATTTAAATTATTTGTTCTAAATAGTATAGTATAAGTTTTTCCAACTTCTAGGTATGCTGCTTCTGTGAGAGTAATTGTTGTTCCGTTTACAGATTTAACTCTGCCAGTACCAGTGCCCCAACGAGGAACATCGTGAGTAATTTTTACCAAATCTCCACGAGTACAAACCAACTGTTCAAAATCAACATTTAAACTATAAGTTTCTGGACGTAATTTAATTTGAGCAAAATGCCATCTAGCTAATCGCGTAGCTTGATCTGCATTTGTTACTCCTGGCAAAGAAAGTTGTTCAAATAATTCTGCTGCTTTTTTACCACTAACAGCTGTTGCAGCATATCCATAATTATATATAATTAGTTCATTGGCTTGATAAGCTAGCGATTCATCAGGAATAGTAACTCTAAATGCATGCGGTAATATAGGAAGGTTTTTTGTAGACTCAAAACCCCAGCTGTTATGTGGTGTAAAGTGTTGAGTTGTGTAAGCTCTTGGCTGATCTATTACAACGCCCCATTTACCATCTACATATGTAGGGCTTGCTAACCCTGCTGCACATATATCTCGCAATGTATCCATTACGCTTTGTGTACTTGTTAATACACTATTATAAGTATATTTTGGACAATATACAGCAGTACCTGTTCCGCTACCAACTCCGGTAGCGTAAAAACTTTCACCAATATTGTTAGATCCTGCGCCAATCGCAGTCCAGCTAGTAGTTCCTACAGAATTAATAGTATAGTATCTACCTACTACAAAACTTCCTGCGGTAATTGTTAATGGAACAGGGTTGCAGAAGTTGTGCCAAGCAGTTAAACTGGTTAAATCAAGCTGCGAGAGTTTGGTAACTCTAAATGCATTGGCTGGATGCATTAGTACATATAAAAATAAACTTGCGGGATTATTAGTAGGGTGTTTTGGCCCTGTCCAAGAACTAGTTGCTCTATTATAGTCCCAAGTAATTGTTTGCACTAATGCATTAACTCCGTCGACAGTACCATTTACTTTATTAGTACTTTGTATCCTTACAGCAGTTTTGGCTAAGTGACATCCCGGAGGATTAACCATTGGGCTAGCTTTACTGTCATAGCTAGTTACGTTACTTAATACTGCTTTATGATATTTACGATAATCTGTTTCGTCTTCTGTTTCGTCACTAGTTAAACGTCTAACACGTATTTGATACCTTCCACGTGTTAAATTTTCTAAAGGGTGTACATAATTAAAAGCATCTTTTCTATTTTCATAGAAACCAGATGTACCGAAAGTAATAATAGTATTAGCAGCTGCACGTATATTTAAACCAGTATTTGCAGTAAATCCAATAACAACACCTATAGCGGCTAATCCACCTTGGCTATTTCTACCTACTATAACTATTGTATGTGAACCTTTAGTAAGTTTAACAGAAGTTTCTACATAACTACCATACCCACCTTTAGGCAAACTTGCAACTTTAGTTCCATCAATGTATACTTCACCTTCGTCATCTGCTGATGCTTGAACAGTATAATATCCTGTGTACGGAAAATTTACATTTGACTCAGTATGTGTCCATTCAGCAAGGCCACTAGTACTAGACCATACAGAAGTATTCTTTAATAGATTACACCAATTTCCATAACTTCCAGGTATAACTACAGTAGACCCAATAGCAGCTATCTGTCTTGTTGTCCAGATTGTTTCATTGGCACCAGCTGCCACACTTGTAGCAGTTTCGGAGTATAGTTTACCAGCTTTAATACTTATTTTCTTTGTTGCTGAGTCAACCCATTCTCCGTTAAAATCAACAAGTTCTAGTGGTGTTACTGTTTGGGTTAATCCTATTACGCCTGCATAACTATTTATAGCAGTATTATCAACAGTTGCTGTGCCATTACTGGTTTGATACACAGTATATAGTTTTATATATCCTGTTGGAATAGTAGGTAAATAGTTCCAATCTTTGTTTATACCTAATAAATAGCTATAACTAGTGCTGTTGTATTTATCTTGTAACCATGTGCTAGCATTACTACCAAGTGTATCTGTAACAGTCCCGTCAAATCTGGCAATACCACCGCTAGGACTCAGGCAAAAGATACTATATCTATATAAATTAGTTTCAGAATCTGGGTCTGCTGGTGGTGTTAGTATAGAAGTATATGCTTCGGCATCTAAAGTGGCAGCGTCTGCGTTACCGTTTTTATATATACCTAAACTAGTAGTGCTTGTTGTTGCATCCCATGATAACGTACTATAAGGTCGTGTTTGTAATTCTATTTGACAAGGAGTTGCGCTTGCTTTTCCATCTTTAACATTAATTTTACGCATGCCTTCTGGAAAGGTAAAAGCAATATCTATAGCGTCAGCATCTTGAGTAAGGGTTACTTCAGTCCATGCATTGCCATCAATTGCATTATTTACTAATTCAACATTTTTAAATTGTTGTTCAACATCACGACCATATAGATTATCAAAGTCAGCAGTTGATTCTCCAGCAATTCCTTTTAATGTAACTGGACGTAATACTGTAGAGGGTAGCCCGTCATAGTACGTTTCTATTGCATTACCACCAATACAGATATCACTAACGTCAAGCGGCCCAAAACCCCATACAATAGCAGTGTTTAAAATGCTTGTATCTTGTAATGATTTTACATAAGGTGTAGCTCCTAACATACCTGTAAAGCGTACCTTACCTAATACAACTGGGATAGCTCCAAATTTATTTGCTTGATTGCTAGAACCTGTAAATAAATTAAGTGCTGCAGCACTTCCAGGATCATTGCTGGTTGGCTGACGAACTGGAGCAATAGCATTAACTAGTGCCATGCCTGCCATGTTAATAGCCATTTGACCCACTGCAGTTTGTGTAGCTACAGTAGCGTTCGGTAAAAGCATTGCTCCAACATCTGGACCAAAGTTAAGTGCAACAACCAATACAGCTACCATTAAAAGTAGTCGACGTGTGGAACCGCCTTCGGCAATGCTTTTATACGATACTTGTTGATCTTTGCGTAGTACAGTTGTTGTCCAATCTTTTTGTGGAACTACAATACCATCAACTACAATTACAATTTTATCAACAAGCGTTTTACTTACTTGATACTTGTCGTGCACAAAGTCAACCAAATTTTGGACTGTAGTACCTTCTACAGTCCAATCTAAATTAGTACTCATTCTTAAGGGATGAGGTGCCCCTACAACTGCTATTTGAGCTTGTGTTGTATATTTATAAAATCCTACAAAGCGGTTTTTCCACTTAATATTATCTAGGGATTCAATTACTGAATCCATGCCTTCGCGACAGTGTAAAAATTTACTATCACCTATGTATATACCCACGTGAGTAGGCTCGCCCATAATATTGAACAGACACAAGTCCCCAACATTAGGTGCGTTTAATTGTTCCCAGTTATCTATATGTGCGTTAACTATGGAAACAATGGCAGGATCTTGCCCACCACTGTATTCTTGACTATAACTTGGTAGTTCAATATTAAGCTGATCTTTGTAATATAGTCGAGCTAATCCCCAGCAGTCTACACCAGCTTCAGTTCTGCCGTTTTCAAGGTAAGGTAACCCGATATATTTGTCATAATTCATTAGAATAATCCTGGAAAATAACTAGGTGTAAAATTAAAACTTGGGAACGGTTCTTTGTTATAACTAACCATACTTAGATTTAAAGTAATAGCTTCAGCATTATAAGTTACATTGTTTATGTAAAACTCAGAAAAACTAGCCTCTACATAATTAGGTGTACTAGATAATACTAATTCTATTAGTACCTTTGTTTGAGAAAACAAGTGTGTTCTAACAAGTTCAATAGCTTCTGGAGTTACATAATTTAACGTAATAGAACACTCACCAACTCCTGTTTCTTGCTCAGCAGGCAAATTAAGTTGCATTGGTAAAAATATAAATTCATTACTACGACTTGTTACGCCGTATATTACTTCTGCGTCTGTTGTTGCTGACAATCTACCTATATAGCCATCTGCTAATCTAACAGGTGTAGTCGTTGCGGCTGGATCTGTAGAACCATTAGGATCAAAAATAGTAAATAGCATAATAAGCTGTTGATCCGTCTCGGACGAAAACATAGCTTTAATAGCAGCTGAAGATAATGTATTAATGCGACTCATGGCAATATTTCAAACTTTAAAGATGTTTTCCAGTAACCGGGAGCTAAATATTCTAAACCGTAAAATTCTCCCTCACCTTGAGGAACTATTCTGGCTTCGACTGTAGTATAGGTTCTAGGGTGTGGAAAACTAAATCGTTTAACACCTACTAGCGTATCTTTAATAAAAGTTTCTAGTGTGTTAGTTTGTGCTGTTGTTAGGATAAAGGAAAGGTCCATTGTATTAGGACGCTTTCCTCTGTTTCTCATTTTTGCAGGTCCGGCATCCATTGGAGAACGTATGATGTTCTGTCCAACGGATTCCTTAAAACCTTTTTGAGGTGATTGTGGTAAGGTTGCAGGCCAAATTGGTATTGCCATATTTATCTCCTTGCAACAGCAGGTTTATTACCATAGTTGCTTGATAGTGATTGTTGAACGGAACTTCCAGGGCGTGAAAGTTCACTAGCAACCATATCGCCTACGATTACTTCAATTCGGCGATTTCCACGTGAATCAGTAGTTTCCTTAGTTGTAGCTTTTTCGTTTCCGTAATTGTTAACAACTACGTCTACATTGCCACCACTATTGCCAGGCCCTCGAACTCCAAGATTGCCATTGCTATCGCGCTTTAGGGGCATAATGGCTTCTGGTCCTGCTTCACCCATTAGTCCAGTACCTTGTGCAAATTTAAATAGTGTAGGTTGATTTACAACTGAGTTTGTAAACATTCCGCCTTGAGCAAAAGTTCTAAGTCCAGTGTCGTATGCTCCACCTTTAGCTAAAGAATTACCCATTACGCTGCCGCCAACTAAATCTACTAATCTAGAAGGATCTGCTGTAATTGAGCCTACTCCGCCGGTAAACATATTCATCATACCTTGCAATCCTCCTACACCTTTGAAAAGTGAAGACATTTGCGCACGTAGTTCAAATCGGATTAACTCTACTATCATTGAATCCACTAAACCTTTAAAGTCAAGCTTACCGGTTCTAGCAAAATCAGCTAAAGCATCTGCCATACTTTGGAAACTGCCTTCTACAATTTTGGAGAAACCAGTCATCTTACTACCTAACTTTTCATTTAGGTCAATTGCATTTAGCTTTTGCTTATTAGTAGCATCTAATGCTGTGCTTTGTGCAGCTATAGACCTAGTCATCTCATCTACTGATTCGCGCTTTTCAGTTGCTGTTAAAATACCGTCAGACTCAATATCTTGTATTTCTTTCTCAAGCAAAGATTTTTTAGCTATTTGTTGGTTTATAAGAGTTTGTCCTTCTGCAGTTTCTCTACCTACACGACTTCTGTCTAAATCAGCTTTTTCTTTAACAAACTCAAAACTAGTAACTAAACCAAGTTCTTTTCTGTAGTTTAATTCGTCTTCTGCTTGTTGACCTCTGGCATCAGCTGTGGTTTTTGCAAATCCTGCTAATTTTTGTTCTATGTCAAGACGTGCTTCTAATAATTTTAAAGCGTCTTGTAAACCTTTGTTTTCTTTTTCTTTTTCTTGTCTCTGAGTAACTAGTGCTAACTCTGTTTGTTTTAAAGCAATGCTTTTAGTATTATCTCTCTTTTTATCTTCTTCAAGTAGTACAAGCTCATCTGTAATCTTTTTCAGTTCAAGTGCAAACTTATTTTCAAGCTTTTTATTTTCAAGAGTTGTAGTTGCTAAAACATTTTGTTCTGTTGAAAAACCAACTAAACTGTTAATTATACCTACTCTAGCTAAGTCTTGATCTAGTAATGCTTCGTTTAGTGCGCTAAGTTTAGTTGCAACATCAAGCTCAGTTGTTTTTAATTTAAGTCTGTCTGCTATAGGTTTGTTATCATTTTCTTCTTTTTGACGCTCTCTAACTAACACTAAAAGTTTATTTAGTGTGTCGGCTTCGTCTCTGCCTTTATCTGTTCCGAGAGCTTGTGCATTAGTAATAGCTGTAGTATATCCTTCTATTTCTTGTAACTGCTTAGATTTTATAGATGTATTTTCTAAATCTATTTTTTCTTGTACTCGTTGCGTGGCGTTAAGTGTGTCAATACTAGTTAAAATATCAAGTCCGGCTATTTTTTGTTGATTAATTTCGTTTCGAAGATTACGTTCTTTGTTTAAATCGTCTAATCTTCCAAGTGCTGCTGCTCTGGCACCTTCGATCTCGTTAGCTTTACTTTTTCCGCCAAGTTCTGTTCTATTAGCTTCTTGAGCAGCAGTCTCTATTTGAACTTTTCCAATGTCTCGTAATAAAAATGCATCTACGTTTTTATCACCAGTTAGTCTGCTTTGTAAGTTAGATGTTTTTAACTTACCAGACTCTACGTCTTTCATTGCATTTTTAAATATACCTGCTGCTAATAGTTGGTCAGCTTTACCTTTTTGTACTGCTTCTGATTTATTATCGTTTTTAGCTTGAATTAAATCAAGCATGGCAGTGTTTTCAGCCAAAGTTGCTGTTAATAATGTTTGACTAGTTATTAACCCAATAGTAGATTGGATTTGATTCATTTGAATCTTTATTTCTTCTTGCTTTAGTCTAGTAGTTTCTTGTGCAGCTCGTTCGCCTGTTAAAGCACCTATACCTGCTTGTGCAATAGTTAATGCAGCTTTTGCGGAAGCTTGGCCTAAGGCTATTTTTATATAGTCTGAACCTTTTTCAAAAGCGTAAGTAACACCTTTAATAAATAAATCTTTAGCTTGTATAAAACTTTTTGTGTCTAAGCCTACTAAAATATCTTTTTTTGCTTTTTTATCTTGTTCAAGTAAATCTATTTCACTAGTAAAAGCAGCTCTTTTGCTTTCTGCACTAATTGTTTGATATACTGATGAACCCCGAGGACCCAGCATGCCTGGTACCACTTCGCGAGTATCTTTAGCATTTTTTCTTTGCTGTGTTTTCTTATCTATTTGGGCTTGTATCTTATTAATTTGTTGTTCGTATGCAGAATATTTTTCTAAAGTAGTTTGAAATTCTTGACGTATTGTAACAAATTGTGCTATAAATTCAGGACCAAACTGCGCTATTTTCTTAGGAGTACTTGCTAAATCATTAAAAGCAGCATTTATTTGTCTCATACTTTTATTTGATAGCTTATCCATTGATACTGATACGTCTTGTAAAGCGGCCCCTATTTTAAATAAAGGGTTTGAGGAAGCTGTAGACTGAATAAACTCTTCGTAGGCTTTTGTTACAGCATCTGTAGAAGTTTTAAACTCTTGAAGTGTAGCACTGGTTTCTTTTAAAGTGACGTCTAGTGCTTTAGCTGTTTTTGCATATTCTTTTTGAGCAATATTACTCTTTTTAAATTTTTCAGCTACAGTATCAAAATCTAAGCTATCTACACCTATTGCTTTCTTAAATTTTGCTTCTGCGTCTTCGCCCATACCAGCTGTACGAAATAACTCTAATTGTGATTGTACTATTTCCGCGAGTTGCTTAGCAGATTTTGTTGCAACGTCTCCACCCCATACACTAGCGATACGATCTTTTGCGCGATCCCACCCACTACTATTTAATGCTTTTAACAAAACTTTTGTAGCATCTAGTTGTGCTTCAATTGAGCTTGTTGCAGTACTACTTGCATTAGATAATGCTAAAAATCCTTGGATTGAAGCTGTAGCTATGCCTGGCTCTTTTGCAAGTTTATCTAAAGTTCTGGTTGTATTATCAACCGCATCTGAGGTAGCCTGTATAGCCTTACTAAAAGCATCTGATTCTTTTTCTGTTTTTGTAAGAAACGAATCAAATAAGAGAAAAGCTCCAACTGCTGCTCCTATAGCCATGCCTATATTGCCAAATGCCGAAATAAGGGAGCCAATTTTTTGGGCTACTATACCAATTGTTCCAGACATAAGTGTAAGACCTGCTTGAAACGCACCCATTTTAGGAGCGGGTTTCATAACTGCATCACCATTCTTTTCAGTACCAATTTGTACCATTAATTTGCCAGCCATGGCTTTCTTAGTTTCTTCTGTTAATTTAGTATAAGCTGTTCTAGCTCCATAAACTGCTTGAGTTTCTGCAGCTGTAGATCTAATGCTATCACTTGCTAATTTATTTAATGTACGTTTTTGTATAATATCATTAGAATAGGGTGTACTAAGCACGCCTGTACCTTTATTTAAAGCAACAGCCCGACTTGTTAATTCAGCATTTTCAGCACCCGCACGTATTGCTTTTAATTCAGCAATGTGTGCTTTAAGTCTGGCAGCTTCTTCGGAATTTCGTTTAGCTAAATCGTTAGCACGACGATCTAAAGATTTTATTTCTGCAGCTGTAAGAGCAAACGGATCTTTACCAGCTAATGCAGCATAGTCCGTTTTGTTAGTTTTACTAAAAGTACTGCTATTTTTTGAAAGTTCTTGAATTTTGCTTTGTGTAGTTGCTGACTTTCTATAAGCTTTTTCAGCAGCTGCACCTGCGGCTGCCGCTCCCAGGCCTATTTGTTCTTGCTGATCGGCGTACATAGCACTAAAAGTCATACGACTTGCGTCAGCGGTTTTCTTTAAATTATCTCGGTATTGTCCTAAAGCAGGAATAGCACTTTTAATTATTGATGCACCTATTGCTGCTAAAACTCCAAGCAATATTGTAGGATTTTGAGACAAGACATTAACTAATGGTACAAAAGCTTTGTTAGTAATTTCTAATGCTACGAAACTTAAGTCTTTTAAACTGGCTAAAAGTTTGTCGTAGGGATTAGCTGCTACTTCAATAGAATTAAATTTGTCTAGGCCTTCTTTTAGCACAGCGTTAGCAAATGCTTGGCGTCTTTCAAAATCTGTTAAGCTACCTGTAGCTTTGCCTATGCTACGCGCATAGTTTTCGGTAGCAGGGCCTATTTTTGTAAATAAACCAAGTTCGTCTAATAACTCAGGTTCTAGTTTTGAAATACCGCGAGTTAGGCGACTAATAGCGTCAGGCATACCAATACCTAAAGCTTTAGACGCTTTGTTTGCAACTAAACCAAGGTCATTCATTTGTTTAGCGGTTAAACCTGCGGCTGTACCTTTTGTAGTAGCTTCCATTGCTTCGCGCATACTAATTGCGCCATCGGTAGCTAGCATTAAATTCTTAGCAATAGTACCTAGTGCCATTCCACTAGAAGCACCTAATTGATTCATACCTTGAATCATGTTTGAAGTATCCGCAGCATCACTTAATGCGCGGAAAGCAGCTCCAGCTGCAAACACGTTAGCAGCATAAGTAGCATATAGACGTACTAATCCATCAAGCCCACGAGCCTGGTTTGCAAAGTCTCGTCCTGAGGCACCTGTGGCACCGGCACTACCTCTGGCAATATCATATTCAGTGTTACCCATTGCGGCTTTTTTATAACCACCACCACCACCACCAACACCAACACCCTTACTCATCGCTTTATCAAATGAGTCAAAGGTTCCTCTAGCCTTTTTGAGCTTATTGTCAATCTTCTCAATGGTTCCTAGGTCGTCTAGCTTAACTTGTAAAACTGTTGTATCAATACTCATGCTTACTCCTGTTCGGATATTACCAAAATTTTTTGATAACTTAACTAGAGATCATTATACCATGTGACCACGCAGTTGTCAAACCAAAAAATTTTTAACGCAAAAAAGCCCGCTAATTTTAATTAGCAGGCTCTTGTGTCTTTTTCTTATTATTGATTTCATCTGATCTAATATTATCAATTACGCGTATTAGCATAACTATAAATTTTTGCTCAGATGCTTCAACCTCTGTTGCTTCTAAAACATCTTTAATACCTATAAGAGATTTTCCTAAGTAGTTTCCATTCATAAAATCCCATTCATCTCGCAGCATTCTATACGCATTAAACGCTTGCTGCACTTCAAATGGAAAATCATCAAATTCAACCGGAATTTCAGACTCTACAGGTTCACTGCCTAATGCTTCACACATTTCAAAATATGCATCTTTGGTCATTGACACACTCATATTTTGAATATAGTTGACCAACTGCAAGTTTACTTGCTGGAGCTGGTCGTCGAAAAGTTTCCCAAGTCTGTGACCTGTTCGCTAATAAATGCATCAAAGTTACTGGAGTTTTTCATTAAGTATAGTGCATTTTCTGCGCTGTAACCTAAGTCTGCTCCCATGTCTTGTTCTTTTAAGTCGACTGGTGCTAGTTGTTCAAGATAAGTCAGTTTAAAACCGGACCATCCTTTAACAGCATTTTCAACGTAAAGTTGTAGAAATAAATCTTCGTTAAATTCTTCAGAAGCTTGACGATTTTTAAAGGTAGTCTTAGTAGACTTTTTGCGAATTGACAGAAGTGTTTCGCGAGATAAAAATGCCAAATCAATCATAAAACCAGGCATACCAGGATATTCAACCTGTACTGATTTTGAAGGAACTAACAGTGTTTTTAAAGAGAGAGTATTAATAGTCATTTTATAATAAGATTAAAAAGAGAGACTGGAGATCAACCCGGCCTCTATGAAAATGCAACTTATACGGTTGTATTAGTTGCGAAGTATTTAACTTCTAATTCATTCTTAGCTTCAAGGTCATATGCACCAGAAGTAGCACCTTGAGCAGTCATGGTAATAGAAGTAGCAATAATTTGTTCAGAAGTAATAGAAGGAATAGTCAACTGAGCAGTAGGAATATTTAGCACAACTTTGTTTGTATTAAGTGTTCCACCTAGTGAAATTTCTGCTGCAAACTTATTTTCAGTACTTGAAGAACTGGCTACCAACATATCTTTCAGCAGTGTTGAGCTTTCGTTAGTTCCTGTTTTTAGGTAGCAAGTAACTGTTGATGTAACAGCGCGTGTACCTGTAAAATAAGTAATAGGTTGATTAACCACACCCAAATTAGCAGGTGTTAAGAATGTTAAATTATTGCTAATCGTTAAGTTTCCACCTGTTAAAGCAAGTGTATAAGCTTTAGCACTTAAACCACCAAAAGCTAATGAAGAAAGTGTCAGTGTAGACAACTTATTAGCAATGTAAGCGGCAGTAGTATCTTTTGATTTTGCAGCACCACCTAAACCACCGCTTAAAGTAGTTGTACCAGAACTATCAGCTAAAGTTACTGCAGTGGCAACTTGGCGCATTGTAGTACCTTTACCCGCCCAGGTAATAGAAGCAATAGCATCTAAACCGAAGTCAAGAGTAGCAGAATCAATAGCGCAATTATCAATAACATAAGTTACGTCTTCAAAGCGAATAATCAATCCAAAGGCTAGCAATTGGTGAGCATTAGAGTTTCCAAATGCTACTGTTGCGTAAGGAGGTGCAAATGTACTAGACTTTGTCCAGCCAGCTCCTGCGGAACCGATTGCAGCTGTACCAGATAAAGAGTTCCAAAGAACTGCTTCTTCTGCGCCAATATAGTCGTCAGAATCGAGACCAACAGTGCTTGTGGCACCTTCCTCAAACTTAGGACGAATATAAGTAGCAAAACTGAAATCTACTGGCTCTAGCGAAGTGTTAAAACTGCGCTGACCACGAATAGGTGCTGGACCTGACTCATTTACAGTAACAGTTTCCTGACCTGTGTTTTGTGAAAAAGAGAATCCATCTTGAACTTGGATTTCTTGTGTGTTTGCGGTAGTGAATCCGGTTGCGGCTACAGCTCCTGTAGCTGTCAAATTAGTTGAATAAAAAACTCGACTATTACGAATTAGATTTAATGCCATACTCTTTCCTTTATGATTTTTGGAAATATTTTAAGCATCGTAACTAGATATTTATCTGTTGTTATGCTTGCGTAAATCCGAGAGTTATACAAGTGCGTATCGCACTTGTAAGTTGATTTCACCGACACCATAAGGAGTTAATAGTCCTTCATCGGTGGTTATAGACTGAATTAAAATTTCAGTTGTTGACAGATTATTAGTAGCATCATATACTAATACACGATTAGCGTCTACTACGTTTTCGAGATCATTTAATAGATCTTCTAATTGCTGTTGCGTTTCGCTTTCGCTGCGAACATACGCTTTAATGCTAACATTTAAAAATCCCCAGGTAAAATCACCTGGCATGTATTCGCGTATTTCTGAACCTGCTGTAAGATACACACAGGGGAAGTCTTGTACTTCGTCCCAGAATTTCAGTTTAGGGTAGCTGTTATCGTTTAAATCTGTTTTAAAACTACCCGTACCGTCTATTATTTTAAATTTCTCAGCTAGCGCTGTTATAATGCTAATTCTTTTTGTCATAGTGGAGATGCCCTTAAATTATTGCCTACTACTTGTTGTGCAATTTCTCTAATTGATTTAGAGATAAGTAGTCTAGGGTCTCTACTGGTAGGTTTTGATTGACGACCAACTGGTGGTCCTGGGCTAAATGTTGAGTAAGGGTTTTTCATATACGAATAAAACGCAGTAATCATTCCTGATCTACTCTCACTTAGTTGACTTACTTTAACCGTACTGGCAAACCTACCTGTACGGTAGTTTAGAACGTTACGACTATTGCCGTCACCCATGTTAGCACTAATTACATCTTGTAATTGTGAGTTTATTAAAACTAATAAATTAGGTAAATTAACCTGAGATTGCTCGGGCTCAACACTTAATCTTAAAGCGGGGCCGACAGCGGCTGGTTTTTTAACTTTGACTGTGGCTTTAAGTTTAGACAAGCTACTTTTTATTTTACTACTAGCTTCTTTTATATCTTTATCTAATTGCTTGCCTTTGGCAACAGTAGAATTAAAAGACTTTATAGGTACTGGATTAATTTTTGCAATAAAAGGCTTAACTTTTGTTTTACGCAAGGCTGCTAATTGAACCTCTTTTATATGACTTCTTAGTGACTTAGAACTTTTTAAGTCTAACAAGAAGGCTGCGATTTCTTTTTTGTTATCAGGAAAAGTACTATATAAAGATTTTCTAACTTCTTTTATATTTTCTTTATAATTTTTATAAATTTGATTAAGCTTCTTAGCAACTATTTTTGCTTCTTGACCTATATGTCTAACAGCCATTTTATCTTTAGGATCTACTAAATTATCTCTACTACCTATATCTCTTAAAAGTGCTACTAATCCTAAAGCTCTTGACAATGCTCCAGAACCTTGATTAGTATTAACATTGTCTATACCTGCATATTTATTTTTATTCTTTCGCGCATCTTTTCCTTTTAACTGCGCTTCAACAGCTACAAAAATATTGCTTCTACTTTCTGTGCCTTTTAATACAGCGGCTGTTAAAGCCTCGTACTCTGGTAATAAGCTACTAGAAGCTAAATCTAGCAGCTCGTGCAGTTTTATTATTTTTTCAATAAAATTACCATCAATAAAGTCACCTGCTTGGTATGTAGATTTTAATCTTATAAATGCTTGAGATTCTATATGACCTACTTCAAAATTTTTAGAATAATTTTTAAGTTCTTCTGCGCCTAAGCCACAAGCTTTTAAAAACTGTTTCATAACAGTTGCTGTGTTTTTATAAGTATCTGAATACTTTATTCCGGTGGCTTCTTCTACATTATCCGTAGTACCGGTATTAGAATATAATTCTAAAGTACCTTTATTACGCTTTTTATAATTTTTATTGTACCATGTTATATATGCTTTTAATAAAGGCGTATTATCGTATTTGCCTCTACCTTTAGTAATACCAGTGTCTGTAATTACTGGCATTTTTAATTTGTAAAATTTCCAATGTCTGCGTAAGCCTTCTTCGGTAACTACTGTTTCATTATGACTTAAAGCCATTGCTCTATTTCTAAAAGTAGAAATACCGCGCTGTTTTGGATCGTTTGGATTTACAGTATCTTGTATCATCATTGAAGATGTTACACCTAACATTGCTTTTGCCTTAGATACATCTGCAGGAACAGTTAAACTATTTTGTAAACCATCTGTCCAAGAAGCAAGAGTTTCGGTAGTGCTATTCATATTTTGTAATGAAGCTCTAGCTTTCATTACTGTGCTAAACTCTGATATACTCATGTAAAATCCGCCACATATTGGTCTAGTATACGCTTGATTGGGGCAGGTAGGTTAGTTGAGCTAACATAATTAATTTGTGTAGTATTGGGATTTAAGTCTCGGCTACTATGTACAGAACCATTGTTTCTAGAGTAGTACTCTATTAAATCTAATACAGCTAATCGTAAATCACCGGGTACAGAATCGTATCCTGCAAAATAATTTATTCTATATCCATTAATTGCTTCGGGAAATACACTGTGTGCTATACTTACTACTGAGTCGTCTTTTTGAACCCAATCTGTAAACTTTGTTAAAGTTGTGTATGTTTTACCGTAATCACTACTGTACTGTACTGATGCAATACTTACTAATGGTGTTTCTTTAAGTAAGAGCTCTTTAAATCCACCGTCGTATACTTCAACTTTAATATTTGAGTAGTAATCTACAAAGGTGCGACGGCAGTATGATTTTACCAAGTCACTGACTTTAGGTATTAAGAAATCAATTTCTGAGTCTGAATTTGCGCTAGTAATTCCCATGTAAGTTTTGTATTCAGCTTTTGTTACTAAATCTATTGCCATAAATACCTCACTTGTTTTATAAAGGCACATTATACCTTTATAAAACAAGACCCCGAAGGGTCTTGTTAAGTTTGTCTCTACTGATTAAGAAGAGTAAACTAATTTAGTAACACCAGCACCTAAGTTGGTAGTAATTTGTTGCATACCAGTACGCAAGCTAGCTACCATAACACGGCGTTGTGTCTCTATCAACTCTTGAGTGTCGATACGCAGACCGCGCTGATTACCAACAATAAAGTTACCTGGAGCTACGCAGACAATACCAGCTTTGTTAGCTGCAGGAGCAGCAAACTCTGCAGATACCAATACAGGACTACCGCCGATTTGACCTATTTGACCAGTCAACACGGTAGCTTGTGTTCCAACTTTTTCCATAGTTTGGAAGATAGGGTCTTCTAACAAGTTGTAATATACATCGGTATTAACGATAAAAATTACTTCTGATGGATCTAGACCCCAAGCACCTAAACCTTTGCGTAGTTTGCGTAAATCTTCAACTTTAGCAACATAACTAGCGGAAACAGTACCTGTAGTAATATTTGCACTTCCTGTGTTAGTAGCTAAACCAACTAAACCTGTTACTGGTACTGAAGTTGTAGACTCGTTAGACACATTACCGCGCAAGAAAGCAGCGTCAACACTGCGAGCTACACGACGGATCATAGCATCACGAATCATAGGCATTAATGCCAATAATGAATCTTCTTCTTCTTCATATGCAGTATACTCATTAGTAGCAACTTTATATGCATTCAAAGTGATTTCTTTAAATTTGTGAGTCTCAGTATTACCTGCAGAAGCACCAGTATTATTACCTGCAGTAACTGAACGATCAGGAAGAGCGCCAAAGCTACCATTAGTAACCCAAGTAGCAGTTCCTGCTTCTGGATTCACTGGCATGGTCATCACATTAGTTTGCATAGCAACGTTGCGGAAAATAGGAGCAAGCACTAAGCGGCGGCGAACTTCATTTTCCATGTTTAATGAAACTTCAAGTTCCCAAACACCAGTTGTACCTTGAGGCTGGTGAGCCCCGTACTTTTGTACCATTTCACGACCAAACTTTGTGCCATCTAATGACTTACCAGCCATTTTAGCTAACATAACTACTTTTTCTTTGTCAGCATAAGACATACCGTCTTTGCTGTCTTGGAAAGACATTTTTGATTTTGTCATAGCTTCGATTTCAGCAGCTTTTTCTTTTAAAGTAGCTTCTAAACCAGCGATAACTGATTTGCTTGACTCTTCAGCAGTAGCTAAACGTTTCTCAACTTCGGCCATCAAGCGCTCGGCGCCAGTGTCACCTGTAGAGATAGAAGCAACAGCGGCTTTAACGCGTGCATCTAATTCAGCTTCTGATTTGTCAGCAGCGGCTTTGTCAGCCAATTGTTTTGCCTGTGTATCGGCGATGGCTTTAGCAGTTTGCTCAGCCGCTTTGTTAGCTGCATCAGCCAACATTTGTTCTAATTGTTTAGGATCCATTTCCCATTCCTTTTTAATTTCGCCGCTTGCTTCCGTTGAGGATTCTAGCCCTTTAGCTGAATCGCTTTCGGGTGCAAACTGCTGTTTGAAAGATTTAAATTCTTCGGCTGTATCAAACGCCTTAGAAAGACTAAATAGTGTATTTTGATTAGCTGGTACCGACACTACTGAAATTTCGTGCAGTTCTAGCTCTTTTACCACAAACAACTCTTTGGCTGCATCATATTCCGCATCTACGATTCGGAAGCCGATACTAAATGCCGTTAAGATGCCATCTTTTACAAGATTGAAAACTTCGTCAGCTGCTGAAGAAATTCTGGCTTTAACCCATAATCCTTTGCTGTCAACTCTGTGATCTACCATCCTACCAACTGGCTCGCTATGGTTGTGATATGCCAAAATTACTGGATTCTTCAAATAATTTTGTATACCCTTTTTCCATACACTTGCTGGGACAATGTCTCCTTGTCTATCAACGTCATCGGTACTTGCGTACCCTTCGATTGTTATACTAGTTGTCTCTCCGTCGGTGGTATCGCTCTTGATAAATGAACTGTTTAAAAACAGTACTTTACTTTTATCTACCATATTACCCCTTTATTGCTGATTATCTGTGGGCCTACCACCTTTCGACGGATCAGCAGCCGAACCCGCAATATTGGCGGGTATTCTTATTTCGTCATTACCTGTAATAGGATCATAACGTAATTCTTTTCTTGCTTCATTAGCTGTAATGATGCCTGCATTGACTAATGTCGAATGATAAGCAGCAATATCTTTTAATTCTGGTTGCATTGCCGACACTGATGAAGTAATTGCTTCAATATCGTAGCCGTAATATCGTTCTAGTGAAGATGTAAACTTACGAACAACTGGCATTACTGTTTCTAAATAAAATAATCGTAGATTAGGTGAAATGTTAGCGTTGTTGCCACCAGCTAATAAAATGGGTGGAACACCAATACATTGCATAATAAATTCATTGTGTGTTTTAATAGACAGATCAAAGTCCATGTCTTTGAAGTTTTGATTTGATACTTGTGCAGGCTTCAAGCCGCTATCCAAAATAACTGGACGCTTGCCACCTTGTTTAGTTGAGTATTTTTGTAACCAGTAAGCGATTGTTTTTTCTTTTGCAATTTGTGAAAGTGTATTTTCTGAAGTTAAAACTAAGCCAAATACAGCTCCGTTTTCAAAAAAGTTTTCTTGGAAGTCTTTCATTGCGTATAATGTAGCAATGCTTCGTTGTGCTGCTTCTAAACGCGAAGCACCACGGTATATTGATTGTGAATTCAAATCACGGAAGTGAAACACTTCTGACTCTTTAAAATCAACCATTCCGTTGTAACGATAACCACGGATAAATGTTTTTACATCGGTTAAAATTTCTACTGAAGCCGCAGGTAGATGGTACATAAATACACCATCAAAGTGTACGAACACATTACCTTCTAGGATCAAGTCTGTAAATAGTGCTTGACGAAATTCTTGGGTGCTTTGATAAGGATTGGGCCGAAAGTTTAGCAGTGTGTTTAATGACTTTTGGCGAATTCCAGCAACAATGCCTTCTGCGACCTTATCTTTAACATCGTAATCTAGTGAGCTAGCTGCATTAACAAGCATACTAACTGAACGATTAACTGCCTCTAGTTTCTGAAAGCTTTGACGATATGTTAGTTTGCTTTCTGAACCAATTTGCGTACCCGCTTCTTGAGCGATACGCGTTTGTGCTGGATTGAGTTTTTCAACAATCCAATCTGTAAATCTTGACATAGTTTTCCCTTAAACGAACTCTGAGAAAAAACTACCAAAGCTCTTTTTGGGTACAACCACATCCACCACATCACCAGTATGTTTTGCACGCTGTGTCTCTATCCAGTGAGCCTGTTTGGGTTCACTGCCAGGGCGGGGAGCTTTACCGTAAACACTATGTAACGCTACATGATGACGATTACAAAGGGTGTAAACTTGGTCATATAACTCTACTTGGTGCTCTTCAATAAACTCATCTCGCACAGCTAAAATACCGGCATCTGTTGAAATATCGTAACCTTTAGCTTCAGACCATTTATCTAGGAGTATAGTAACTGAATGTAGGTGGTGCAGTTCTAGGTCTGTGGTCGAACCACAAACGCAACACTGCGTTTTCTTCTCGTAGGCTGCCTTAGCCCTATCACGAACCCACTTTACAGGGATTCGCTTATTTGTGTTTTTTGCCATTATTTCAAAGTACTCCACAATTACCTAGTATTATAGCAGAATAGCAAACAAAAGTCAATGCTTAAATTTTTATACCACTATAGCGTGTATGTATATAGTGCGTACCTAATGGCATCTGCCATGTGACTATAATCATCATGCATTGGTCGTTCACGTTGCAGCCCCTCACGTTGATCCCAGCGATACTGGTCAAACATGGCTCGCACGTTAGTGCAATGTGGGGCAACTTTTAATCGACCTTGTTGTAATAAGGTCTGAACATACGCAATGCCCGGTAAGACATCTTTTTTAGCTTTGGTAGTTGAAATATTGTACAAGTACGCCAGGTCACTAGCAAACTGTGCAGCCGCCGAGTCAATAAAAGTTACTTCAACTCCGTGCTTTTCATTCATTGCAGTAAACACGGCAGCGTGTTCTTGAGTAGTTTTTTCTGACTCTAAGTATTCGTCGACAACAAAAAAGCAATCGCGGTTCCAATCGTACACGATAGCGCAATAAGCAGTAGCGTCTCGGTAACCAGGGTCGCATCCAGCAAACGCTTCACCTTTAATATCTGTGGGAATTTCAACAACATCTGTATCCTGTAGTGTGTAAATCTGACCCTCAAATACGGAAAATGAGGCTAAGTATTCTTGTTCGAACTCGGACTTTGACATTGATCGACGCGCTTCAGCAACGTCAGTTTCAGACATACGAGTATTTTCTGTGTAATCAGCTTGTAGGCTGATCCACTCTGGGAAACCTGGATCAAATCCACGATTCCAAAATTGTGAAAACCAATTGTTACGACCACGAGGTGTGGAGATAAAAATGGCTTTGGCTTGGGGTTTGTCTAGTGTAGGGCGCAGTGCAACATTAAAAGCTGCCTCACCGCCTTCACCTAGAGCAGCTTCATCAAATATGATTAAGTCATACGATCTACCAACAGTTGAATCAACGGTACTAAGAGAGCCCATACGAATAGTACTTCCATTGGACAATTCAATGATTTTATCTTTGAGGTTATCGCGCGCAACTTCGAGGTCAAAGTGCTTGATGAGTTTACGTTGTAGTTCAAATGATATACTAGATAAGTTATAATTTGGTGAAATGATTAAGACATTTGACCCCGGTACTAGTGTAACTAGTTGCCCAATTACGTTAGCTATGTAAGTTTTGCCTAGTCGTCGGGCAAGTGCAGCACAGATAAACCTATATTTAGGATCGTTGACTGCGTTTATGAGTGCAACCTGTGGGCGGTTGATTGTATCGTATACATCTAACAACTTTAGGTAGTTTGTTATGGGTAGCTTAATAAACCTCAGTTGAGGATCTATTTCTGTAATAGCATCTACATTGATATCTGGTCGTGAGACTGTAAGCATTTTATATTTTGGGTCCGTTAAATATTTGGGTGCTGTCTGTACCTGTACCTAGTACGCAAGCTATGATATCATTAAATTGGATTATTGTCCAGGTTTTGGTTTGTTGGTTAACAAACACGCTGTATTTTGGTACTTCAGCACCTGGCTCTACACCTAGCCATACCGGAGTTTCTTTGTAATCACTACTTGTTAATCCTTGCAGCAAAGTTTTAGTGTCTGTACAAGTTACGGGCTTTTGTATAATTATGGGTTGTGCCATCACAACGCTTGATAACACAAGTATAATAAATAAGAAATACTTCATTATACATTAAAGCTACTACCACACCCGCAAGTGTGTTTAGCATTTGGATTAGTTATAATAAATTCTTTTGACATAAAAGAACCTTTGTAGTCTATAGTGCATCCAGTTA
>Ga0208923_1000097_pt1 | contig 21488 bp, 13 predicted proteins | sample ColrivemetaGS575_FD_187620 | JGI IMG/M metagenome (GOLD analysis project Ga0208923, IMG submission 187620) | Estuarine microbial communities from the Columbia River estuary - Freshwater metaG S.575 (SPAdes) (version 2) | ecosystem: Environmental > Aquatic > Marine > Intertidal zone > Estuary ...
CAGTTATTTCGTCTGTAAATAGGTTTCTTGTCGCAAAACCGGTTACGTGACCTGCTGCATTAACATTCACATCACTTATCACTGTGTTACCAGTAAGTGCTGCACCTAAATCAACTCCGTCACTTGGATGCACATATAAATTTGCGCCTGTTGCAATGCCGTCTAGTTTCGTCTTGTCTGCACCTGTTAGTAGGCCTGCAAGTGAAGTAGTAGCTGCTGGAATAGTCGCATCTGTTCCGTCAGACGAGGTAACAGTACCTGTGCTTGCGGCTGTTGTATATGCTAAGTTAGTTGTGACGTTTGTCACCTTAGCAGTGTTCAATGCCACAGCACTATTGTTAGCTACTTCAGTATCAAAGTCTGTAATATTGGATGCTGTGTGATTGTGCGAGTTGTCAGCAACAGTCGTTACAAATGATAAATTGGCAGTTCCATCAAAAGCTGCACTGACGCCAGTTACGTCGCCAGTTAGGGTAATTGTTCTGCCTGTAGCCCAGGCGGTAGCTGTTGATGCGTTTCCTGTAAGTGGTCCTGTGAAGGTAGTAGCTGACACATCTCCAGTAAAAGCACTGTCGCCCGTTACTTGCAGCTTATGAGTTGCATCATCAGTAGCAGTTCCGACTAAAATATTGCCTACAGTTTCAGCAAATCTTATTGTGCCGTCATCGTCTACTTCGATACTTGGAACACCCGAAATATCGTTGACAGCAAATATTGTTCCTGTTAGACTATCTGTAATAGAGAATAGTTGACCGCTATTTCCTGTGAAGGATAGCGTGTCACTGCCTAGCATAGACATAGTGATTGTATTCACTGGCGTTGTTATATCATCAACGAAAGATACGTTCTGGGTAGTTAAGCCATTTTTGACTACAAATTTCTTATCGTTTGCCATGGTTCACTCTCCCCATAAACGGCTTTGTTATATTTATTAATTTTTATATTCCGTACCTACCTCTTGTTGCTTCAAAGTTTTGTAATACTTCGTTAGCTGTTAGCGCAGTATTCCTGTAAACTTTGAAAACAGGAACGCTACCATTGAAAAAGGTGCCAGTTGCTTGATTGCCTGCTTGTCCTATATTAATAAAGTTGCTAGCACCAGATGAACTGTAAGTGCCGGCGGCTGTACTTTGTAATTCTCCGTTTACGTATAAAGAACTAATACTGCCTGGATGATTGTATGTAACAACAACATGATAATATTGTCCAAATGTAACTGTAGATAATGCACTAAGAGTTGCATTATTCCATACTTTTCCGCGAATGATCGAAGACGAAATCCATATAGGACACATATCCCAACCTACTCCGGTAAGCATATTTACAATATCTCCCGAAGCTGAATTGGGAGAACACCAAACTTCAAACGTATGAGATTCTGTTGCTATTCCCAGCCCGTCTATCACAGGAGTTGATAGTTCGTCCGTTGTTCCATTAAAACTAAATGTATTATCGGAATTGTAAGTTAAAGAAGTTGCAGTAGTTGTACTGTTGTTTCCAGATATATCCAGCAACACTTCTGTGTTTGTTCGAGTACCATTAACGTAAGGAGATGCAATACTACCAAGTTCTATTTGCACGTTTCGAATATATACATCTGAAACAACTGAACTAGAGGGGGCTGCGCCAACACCAATTAGATAAAAGGTCATGCCGCCGGTGCCGTTTGTTTTTGTCCAAGTTTTAGAATAGCGATTTGTATTTCCGACTCTTTCCATCGGTGTGCCTTGGCCTTGCGATCCGGTCATCCTCATTCCGATGTTTCCTTGAGGAGAAAAGAACTCTACAGTTGATGTATAAGTAGTTTGGTCCGTTGCTGTAAAACCGCCTATAATAGGACCAAAGTGATCGTTTGCTGTGCCAACTGATGTTGTTGAATACTTAGTCCATCCTGCAAACTCACCTTCAGTTACTAATCCGTCAAGCTGCCATACAGATGATCCATATGGCCCTGCTATTAAAGATGCGCCTGCTACAATATTTGTTGTAGGTTTACCTTTAAACGACTTTTTTGTATTCGCCATATCGTATTGAAAGACTAATCCATTCCTTGATGTAGAGGCTCCGTGTCCTAAACTCATATTCCGTATCTCCCTCTATACGCTTCGAAGTTTTGCGTTACTTCAGCAGCTGACAAGGGTCTGTTATATATTTTTACATCTGAAATATTACTTAACAGTGCGCCATCGCCTGATGATCCATTTACTTTGCCTATATAGATAGGATCAGTTGTGTCTGTGTCAGTAAAGTTTACAGTTCCAAGGGTATTCAAAAACGATCCGTTTGCGTAAAATGATACATTAGTACCAGATATGACCCAAACTGGATTTGCCCATGTCGTCGTTTGATTGAATAATGCGCTGTTGTTAGAGCTTGATGTAGGTGTAGAATCATTCAGAACTGTACCATCGTTATTTCTATATTGCAGGACGCCAGTCGTTCTATAATCATATTGACACATCCAACCCTTTGTTGTAGTATTAAAATTTGGTTTTTTGCTGATTACATTATATATAGTAGAAGTTGAAAAGGAATTGACATTTATCCAAGCTGATACTGTAAAGCTACCAGAAAAGTTTAAATTTGCCGCATGAGGAATTTGAACGTAGTCACCAGAGGCATCAAAAAGAATAGATGATGAATCAAAAGTAGAATTAGTTAATGTGCCAGTATTTCCATTTCCGCTCAAATCACTCCACACCGTACCTGTTCCTGGATATGATTTTACGTTTGCCGCATCGAAATGCGCTACCAAACCGTTTCTTACTACACTTGTATTATATGCTATTCCCATTATCTACCTTATACTGCTAACATCAGATTTTCAGATATATCATATGTTGTTGAATTTGCGCTTGCACCTGTTGCCAAAATGCGAACATTGCCGCCACTTATATCAACGTCGAAAGTTGCAAGCGGACTTGCGCCTGTGTATATTACTGCATACTCTGTAGCGCTAGCAGTTGTGCCGTCGTGTACTACCAGAATTTCAGTAATATGAACTTCGCTAGTAACTGTATCAGTTGCTTGAATTAAAAACTTGCCTGAGCTATACGCCGAAACAGGAAACGTGCCAACTACTGATTCAGTCACAGTTGCAAATGTTGCAGTTTCAACGGCAAAATCCTGGGTATCGACTCCTGTACGGAAATAATTATCATGATCGGTTAAAAACGCTGAAGTTACCGCTGAATATATATCAGAAGTTTTGTCTCTCACATGAAGTAGCGCTACTGATTCTGCAGTTACCTGGGCGGCTGTTGATGCTCTAGCGACAATTCCCCAACCCGTCAATGTTCCGCCAGTTACTGATGTCAGTCGATAAGATTCGAGGACTGAGCCGCTTGTAATATATGCCATTCCTGCGAAGCCCGTGGTAGGAATCGCGGTGTTGCCAAATAAAGCAAGTTGCGTCAAATTGATCCAACCAGTTGAGGCAAACAATGTCATCATCGGCTGCATTGCAGTAGGGACTTGAGTAAGCGTTATCTTACCACCTATTTCAGCCCTAGCACTATAGCTAGCATCCAATAGATAGGTATCTCCGTCCCATCTGATTTCACCAGATGTAAGATTCGGGTCCTCCGCGACCAAGAATGTATTATTATAAAACACTCTTAAGCTCGCGCCTGGTCCTACCGTTAAGTGATCAATCGCAGTTAAAGAACCACCCCGAATAGAAGATATTCTTAGGGTACTCGTTATTGTGACAAGACTCGCATCGGCGGCGTTACCTACAATATAAAGAGGACCGCCTGTGAACGCACCGTCGCCATAATTGGCTAATATTCCACCTGCGTAAGAGCCGTTGGCGAGTTGAAAAGTTACCATATACCCGCCCGGGTCAATATTTCTCGTGATCCATTGGTAGGCATATAGTATTGTAAGGAACGCGCCACCTGCATTGTTAGTAAGGCCATCATTCGCATCACTGCCGTCAGTTCTAATGTAATAAGTGCGGTCTGCTGTAAGCAATTCTTTTGTACCAAGATCAACACTAGTCAATGCTCTAGTCGCAAAACCGGTTACGTGTCCTGCTGCATTGACATTGACATCGCTGATTACGTTTGCACCTGTTAGTGCGGCACCAAGATCAACTCCATCACTTGGGTGAACATATAGATTTGCGCCTGTTGCAATTCCGTCTAGCTTTGTCTTATCTGCACCTGTAAGCAAACCAGCCAAAGCGCCTGTTGCTGCTGGAATAGTCGCATCTGTTCCGTCAGACGAGGTAACAGTACCTGTGCTCGCTGCGGTTGTATATGCAAGGTTAGTCGTGACGTTTGTTACTTTTGCTGTGTTTGCTGTGACTGCGCTATTGTTAGCAACCTCTGTGTCAAAGTCAGTAATATTTGATGCAGTGTGATTGTGCGAATTATCAGCAACGACGGCAACACCTGAGTCATCAACTGTCACATCGCCACTCATTACAAAGTCGCGCCAAGTTGCTGTACCAGTATCGTAGATTAGGAAAGCACCATCAGCTGGTGTTGTAATATTAGTGTCAGACAATGCCACAAGCGTTGTTGCGCCTGCGGATCCGGTATATGCGATTGTTAATGTATTTGCACCGTCGTCATATGTAGAAGATATATCAGTGCCGCCTACAATTAATGTAGCGACGCGATCATCTACTCGCTCATCTGTAAAGTAAAGGTTGGTGCCTTCACTTAGATCAGTTGTACTAAAATTGCTTATAGTTGATACTTGTCCTGTCAAGTTAGCAGTAATTGTACCTGCACTAAAGTTGCCAGATGCGTCTCGGAATACAAGTGTGCTTGCGGTGTTTGTGCTGACCGCATTTGACGTGACAGTAAATGTTCCTGTCTCTACATTGACTGATCCACTTAGACCATTACCTGATGTTGCACCTTGTGCTACGTAACTTCCAGTTGTATCAGTTCCAAGTGCAACTGAGTTAGCTGCGATGGTTGTTGCAAACGATAGGTTACCTGAACCATTAAATGCTGCACTTACACCAGTCACGTCACCTGTTAATGTAATTGTTCTACCAGTTGCCCAAGTTGTTGCAGTAGTTGCATTACCTGCAAATGTCGTGGCTGTCAAGACATTTGTTGAAGGATTATATGTTAATCCAGCTGTGTCATGTAATAGTCCGTAGTTTCCAGAAACGTTAGTTGTTGTGTTAAGGAATGGCACTTTAAACGCTGATGCGGTTGCAACTGCGGTCGCATAAGGCAATACAGTTGAAATAAGGTTACCTGCTGTAATTGTTGAAGCGGCGTGAGTATGACTTGTAGCGGCTGCGCCTACATCAGAAGCAGTTAGTGCCCTTGTAGCAAAACCGGTTACGTGTCCTGCTGCATTGACATTGACGTCACTAATAACATTTGCACCAGTAAGTGCGGCACCAAGATCAACTCCATCACTTGGGTGAGTATAAACCGTATCTGTATAGTTTCCAGGATCAATATTTGTTGCGCCTTGGTCTGTTGTCCAATCAATATGCTCGTTTGCAACAAAGCCCAATAGGTTGTCATGCGTTACAATCGCTTCTATTTCGCCAGCAGTCTGGTCAGCAGTCGCTCCGTCTTCAACGTTTATTATCGCGCGTACTTGTGCAGCCGTCAGGTCTTCTGGATTGCCAGTTGCAGCGGTCGTACGACCTTTAATTGTTTGGGTTGCTACGTCAGCCAATTTGGCATTTGTTACTGCATTATCAGTAATAGTCAAAGCAGTTGCGCCAGTTACATCGCCTGTATGAGTTGCATTGGTTACTTTTGCTGTGTTAGCTGCAACCGCTGTGTTATTTGACACTTCAGTATCAAAGTCAGTAATATTTGATGCGGTATGATTGTGTGAGTTATCTGCAACCACCGCAACGCCAACATCTGATATAGTGACGTCACCAGATATGACATATGGACGCCAACTTGTAGTGCCAACATCATATATTAACATTGATGCGTCAGTTAATCCTACTGCACTTACATCGCCCATATCAGTTAAGTCGCTAGTAGATAGGTCTGGTGTTGCGCCTGCTGCTGATGCAAAAGTTAATGTATTTGCTCCATCATCATACGTAATTGTCATATTTGAACCAGCAACCGCCAATACCGCAACTCGGTCGTCTACTCGCTCATCTGTATAATATAGATTGGTACCTTCACTTAGATCAGTTGTTGACTTAGCTGTGAATGCAGTATCAAAACGTCCCTGTGTATAATATAGATTGGTACCTTCACTTATGTCTGTTGTTGTGCTTGGGATAGATGGCGCACCTGTCAGGTTGGCATAAGCAAGGTAAAAGCTACCCTCTTGTCCGTCTAACGTATCAGCATCTAGCCCATTACCAGCACCTTCGTCAGCAGTTGTTAATAGGCGACTAAATGTTGTACCGTCGTTTGTTGTTTCCCATGTATCAGTAGATTCATTCCAACGTATAAAGACGTTTGCGCTTGTGCCGCGCTCAATTTCAAGACCAGCATTTTGGGTTGGTGTGCCAGTTTCATCACTGTTTAAGGTAATGATATTATCAGCTAGGCTAATAGTTTCAGTGTTGATAACTGTGGTTGTTCCGCTTACTGTTAAGTTGCCAGTTACAATAAGGTTATTGCCTATCGTTACGTCATCAGGTAAGCTGATAGTAACGCCCGCGGTTTCTGTGCCGCTACCTGTTACGGTGATTTCATTTGTTGTACCAGTTATAGTTGATACATAGTTTCCAGTCGTATCTGTTCCAAGTTCAACTGAGTTAGTTGCAATTGTTGTTGCAAATGTCAAGTTACCTGATCCGTCAAATGCTGCACTTGTACCAGTCACGTCACCAGTTAAAGTAATAGTTCTACCAGTTGTCCACGCCGTCGCTGTTGTTGCGGAAGTTGCTGTTGAAGCGGCGATACCTAAAGCATCAATGTTAACCTTAGTAATACCAAGTTCTGTTCTTGACCAGGTGACCGCTGCTGATCCATTCACAGCCTTACCTGTGTCACCTATTGTTAATGTGCGAGATGTTCCCCAATTTGCAGTCGTTATGTTTGCTGAACCGTTAAATGACGTGCCGTTAATTGTTCTTGCTGTGGCAAGAGTAGTTGCAGTTGTTGCATTGCCAGCTAGCGCACCTGTAAACGTTGTGGTTGATAGGTTATTCGTTGATGGATTATATGTTAAGTGTGCAGAAGTATCATGCAATAGACCAAAATTACCAGACGCTAATCCTGTTGTATTAAGAAACGGTACCTTAAATGCTGATGCGGTTGCAACTGCGGTCGCGTAAGGCAATACAGTTGAAATTAAATTGCCTGCTGTAATTGTTGAAGCGGCGTGAGTATGACTTGTAGAAGCGGCACCGACATCAGAGGCAGTCAGCGCCCTTGTAGCAAAACCTGTAACATGACCTGCTGCATTAACATTGACATCACTAATAACATTTGCGCCGGTTAAAGCTGCGCCTAAGTCAACTCCATCACTTGGGTGAACGTATAAATTTGCACCTGTAGCAATACCGTCTAATTTTGTCTTATCAGCACCTGTCAACAAGCCAGCTAGAGCCCCAGTCGCGGCTGGAATTGTTGCATCTGTTCCGTCTGATGAAGTGACTGTACCAGTTGTTGCTGCGGTTGTATATGCAAGGTCTGTTGTGACATTTGTTACTTTTGCGTTGTTAAGCACATGCTCGTCATACATAGTAGTAGTCATTATACCAGCATTAGTGATATCAGCCGCCGCAATAATTGCATTAGTGCCATCCGAGCTGTTAATAGTGATGGTAGTTGGAGCCGCAGTAGTAGATAGATTTGTTGTAACGTTTGTTACCTTAGCGGTGTTTGCAGCAACCGCAGTATTGTTAGCAACTTCAGTATCAAAGTCTGTTATGTCACTTGCTGTGTGCGTATGACTCGTTGCAGACGCACCGACATCAGAGGCAGTCAGCGCCCTTGTAGCAAAGCCTGTAACATGTCCTGCTGCATTAACATTGACATCACTAATAACATTTGCACCAGTAAGTGCTGCGCCTAGGTCAACTCCATCACTTGGGTGGGTATAAACTGTGTCTATATAATTACCTGGGTCAATATTTGTAGCGCCCTGGTCAGTTGTCCAGTCGATGTGCTCATTTGCAACAAAGCCAACTAAGTTGTCGTGATTGACAATCGCTTCTATTTCACCTGCTGTCTGGTCTGCTGTTGCAAGTGCTTCAATTCCATCTAGCTTTGTTTTGTCTGCACCAGTCAATAGACCTGCCAGAGATATAGTAGCTGCCGGAATCGTTGCATCCGTACCATCACTTGAAGTAACAGTACCTGTACTTGCCGCAGTTGTATATGCAAGGTCTGTTGTGACATTTGTTACTTTTGCTGTATTCAATGCCACAGCGCTGTTATTTGCTACCTCTGTGTCAAAGTCAGTAATATTTGAAGCTGTATGGTTATGCGAGTTGTCAGCAACGGCGGCAACGCCTACGTCAGTTATAGTAACATCACCAGATATGACATATGGGCGCCAGCTAGTTGTACCAACATCATATATCAGCATAGAAGCATCAGTCAGACCAGTTGCGCTAACATCTCCCATATCAGTTAAATCACTAGTTGATAGGTCTGGGGTCGCGCCTGCTGCTGATTCAAAGGTTAATGTATTTGCCCCATCATCATACGTGATAGTCATATTTGAACCAGCAACTGCCAAGACGGCGACGCGATCATCTACTCGTTCGTCTGTGTAATATAGGTTTGTGCCTTCACTTAAATCCGTTGTAGACTTAGCAGTAAATGCAGTATCAAATCTTCCCTGTGTATAATATAGGTTTGTGCCTTCACTTAGATCAGTCGTTGACTTGGCAGTAAATGCCGTATCAAATCGTCCTTGTGTATAATATAGATTGGTACCTTCACTTAAATCCGTTGTAGTGCTTGGGATAGATGGTGCGCCGGTCAAATCACTGTATGCACCAGTCGTTGCGACAGTGGCTAAGCCACTAATATCAGTCGTTGCGTCTACCTGTGCTAATGTTATTACCTGACCAACTAATGTTAAATAATTTAATGTACCAGCAAGTGTTACATCAGTTGAGTTATCTGTTCCAACAGGGTCAAAGTCAACACCAGTTACTGGAATAGTTGGCGTGTTGCTAAAGTTAGTGTAATCAAGATAATATAAGCCATCTTGCCCATCAAGTGTGTCTGCGTCAACATTAAGAGCATCAATAAATGCAGTATTGACACGCGCATCAATTGCTGCATTTGCACGAGTTGAAGTATAATATAGATTAGTACCTTCTGATAGGTTAGTTGTTGATTTTCCTGAGAAATCTGTATCAAAATCAGTTGAAGTATAGCCGCCGCCAATTGCGCCCCATGTTGTTGTGTAACCTTCAAAACCACCAGTTGTAGTGTTGTAACGAATCATACCCGCAAGTGGGGTAACAGGGCGTTGGCCAGTTGTCCCCGTCGGAATCTTGATGCTACCTGTCATGTTAAAGTTTAGTAGACTATCGTCTGTTACGATTATGTTTTGACGATGGTCAATATTAATTGGCATTTTGTTCAGATTCCTGTTGACTTATTAATATTTATCCCTTATATTGATTGTATATTAAAGCTTATTCAAGACTATTAGACGGACTTGCGGTCCGCGCCAGGTGTCTACCGTGGGTATAAAATCCCACATAAGCTTATTATGTTGTGTGGGTCCATTATTTAGGGCGGCGTGGAGTGTAACGAGTATTTAATCAAGGAAGAACCGGCCCTAGGGCCGGTTCTAATTATCTTACAGTACCAAAAAGCTTATGTGAAGCTTAGGTTTGCGCTTGTAACGTCGATACGTGCAAGGTAGTCTGCTGCATTACCAAGAGATGAAGCCTGGTTGCTTAGTTCTACATAGCCGTAACGTGTCATGAAGCTAACAACTGGTTCGAATGTGTTAGGATCAAGCACTGTGCCTGAGCTCATTAGAGGGATGTATGGGCAATAGAACGCCGCTGCATCTGTCTCGTTTGAACCCTTATAGCCGATAAGGATGTTATCGTCTGTAGCATACTGGTTAACATAAACGCGCATGGAACCGTTTAGGGTACCTACGAATTTTGTGTTAGTAGGTGCTTCAAAAGGACCTTCTGTTGTACGTGCAAACGCAGAAGTTGTAGCTGCCTGTAGAACAGTAAGGATTGTTGGGCTAACAACCATCCAGTTACCTGCGCCACGACGTGTACGTGCTGCGATGTCGTTGCTGACCTTGTTAATTAGAACAGCAAGTGCTGCGTGCTCATCACCAACAAAAGTAGCTGTACCGCTTACTGCATTCTGGTCAAAAGTACCAGAAGCTGCGCCTGCAAGGCTACCCAAAGATGCTAGGATCTCTTGGTCGATTTCAGCAGTAATCTCTTGAGCAAGTGCTGCCATGATTTCTGCTTCAACGTCTAGTCCGTGCATAGCTTGCGCGTCCTGTGCTGCTTCGAAAGTCCAACGTGCGCTGAGCTTACGAGTTTTAGCTTCAACAGTCTGCTTCAAGACTTGAATGTTGAGCTTACGACCAGCGCGACCTTCAAGTACAGAAGTAGCTTCTGCACGGTCAGTTGCTGCGTTACCTGAGTAACCGTTAGCAATCTGGAATGGGCTTAGCGCCTCATCACCAGCTACTGCTGCGTCGTATGTTTCCGCGTAACGAACGCGAAGTGTGTGGATTTGACCAACTGGGCCTGTCATTGGCTGTACACCAACAAGCTCGTTTGCAATCACTGTAGGCATAACACGGCGGATAACTGGTAGGATCACTTTGTTAAGTGTCGCAATGTTACCTGCTGATGTTGCACCGATTGATGCAGATTCTGTAAGTCCGCGCTTGGTATTCTCAAGCACAGTTTCCATAACTGCTTTCTTATTTCCTTTTAAACCGTCTGTTAGCGCCTCTTTGGTCGCTGACCAGTTTTCAAATAGAACGTCTGCCATTTTAATTTTCCTTTAGCTAAGTCCTGCTAATTTCTTGAGTTCAATAATATCAGCTGAGCCACCAACATCTTGTTGGGCGCTCTTGTTGACTTTATCACCGTTTACTGAACGTGTTTTACCACGGCTTTCGGTGAGTTTAGCCTTTGTTGTTGCTTGTGTCTTCACATCAGCATCTTCTGAAAGTACACTTGGGAGGTACTTTTTGTACGCCATGCGCAATTGCGCAGTCTTGACGGACTCAAGTAGAGTTCCCATTAGTTCTTTCTGACCCTTATTAAGAGGTCCAAGCATTTCGCTCATAATTTGCTTACGCTCGCTAAGATCGGTTGCGATCTTGGCACGGCGGGTTGCTTCAGTGAGCTTTTGATCCTTGGCAGCAATTGCTTCATTAGATTCAGCAACCTTTTGCTTTAGGTTCATAATTTCTTTAGCAAGTTTAGCAACCTGTGTGCTTTCGCTCAGTGTGCTTGTCATATACTCGCTTGCGAATGTTTCAAAAATCTTACGTCCGAACTCGTTTTCTTTAGCAGTTTGTACGTCTTCACGAAGAGCTGTAAGCTCTTTGCGCATAACGCCTTCTACCATAGTTTCGAGTTGCGCTGCACCCTTCTTTACGAAGTTACGCTTTGCTTCTTCAATAACTTTTCGACCTTCGCGAACCATTTTGACTTTCTGCTCGGCTAGAGCACGTTTGTCATCGTGGAATTCATTTAGTTCTGTGGATAGCTGCTTGAGTACGAACTCTTCTAGCTTTCCAAAGTTAGCCTTTTGTGTTTTGCGATCCTCGCGCAGTTCACGAATTTCTTTTGCAAGAACTTCGTTTAGGAAACTTTCAAGCATTGTGGCATGCTCTTTAACCGCTCGCTTATAACGAACACGGTCTTCAGCAACCTTTGCTTTATCTTGAGCAAACTCTTCGAGTTCAGTCTTAATAGCTTCGGACAACATTGCATCCATTGCTTCAACAATCTGCGATTTGTCATTTTCATAACGTCCTGCAAACTCTTCACGCAATTCTGCCGTCAGTGTTTCGCGCTCTTGAGCAACTCGTGCCTCAAACGCCTCATTTAGTTCTGACTGAAGTTCTTCATTTAGAACGTCGCTGCCGAGAATTTCATTAAATGACTTAGGCATGTTTATTTTCTCCCTAGGTCTTGGATAAATCGAATCATCTCTTCTTTGAGATACTTCTGTGCTTTGCGGTCATGTGGCACGTTTTGTGCTACGTCCCAAAATACGTTGCCTCTTCGGTGATTCATGATTTGCTCATAAATCGGATCCGGATAAGCGTCTGGCGCACTTGGGTTTGCAACGATATCAACTGTTACAATTTCAAATTCTGACACATTGCCAGAACCATCTACGTTGCCAGATCCACGTGAACTGACCCCTAGCTTTACACCACTTTCAAGTAGTGTTTTGCATATGTTGCCCATTGGAGTGGGCAACATTTTTAGTTTACCAATACCGTCGCTGCCACGCATATCCATGTCAACAATTGCGTGTGAAACGCGGTCGATATTAATGTTGAGATCATCAGGATGATCTGCTTCGCCAAGGACTGAGTATCCCCCGTTAATCTTTTCCTTAAGCGATTTTACAGCGCTTGTGATTTCATTAACAGGATATACACGTTGATTTTGATTACGTTTATCGCCTTGGATAAAGATGCCCTGCATGTAGAGATCCTTACCGCCCTTGCCGTCGTCGTGGCTTTCGGTGGTAATTTTCGCTGCATCAGGTGCAATTACTTCTCTAAGTGGTTTAAACATTAATCAATTTACCTTAGCTACCAATGTTAGACTTGGCTTTAACGCTAGAGTTGGATGGCTTAGAAACTTTCTTGTCCATTTTACCCTTTTGTTCTTGTGGTCCAGTTACATTCATCTTTTTAGCTGAATCGCCTTTTCCACCTTTTTCATCTGCGCCGCCTGCAAAGTTTACTGCTTTGCCTTTGTCGCTAATGTTTGGTTGGTTTTGCTTAATTGGGGATGCTTTACCGTCATCGTCGCCCTTCATAGTAACAGCGTGCTTCTTAAGCGTTGCTGCTTCTTCTAGGTCGTCTTCTTCGTAAAAGCTTTCTTCCATGTCGTCTTCGTCGTCCATTTCCATGTCGTCATCATCGCCCATGTCCATGTCGTCAAAATCGTCAGCTACATCATCATCCATGCCTTCTTCGTCGCCCATGTCGTCGCCCATAAGATCTGCAAAAACAGCCTTAAGTTCGTCCATAGCATCTTCAACGTTCTGCATAGCGTTTTCTGCGTCGCCTTCGCCGCCCATGTCGTCACCCATTTCAGCATCCATGTCCATGTCCATTTCGCCTTCTAGGTCACCCATATCTTCGTCGTCAAACTCTTCTTCGTCGTCAAACTCTTCTTCGTCGTCGTCATCTTCGCCAAAATAGGCTTCAGTTTCAACTTCGTCTTCCATTGAGTCTAAATCGTCTTCAAAGTCGCCGCTTTCGTCGTCGTCGTGGAAACCTTCATCAAGGTCCTCGTCTTCGTCTTCGTCTAGTTCAAGATCTTCTTCAACCATTTCATCTTCTTCAGCAAGATCCGCATAAATTTCGCGGGCTGATTCAATAATGTGCTCATGTAGCATTTCGCTGGCAAGTTCTTTCTCGCCATTTACCATGTACTCTAGCACTTTTTCTAGTTTTGATTTTTTCATTATCACACTCCTAAATACCCTTCATAGGGCACTGTTCTGCATTACTTCAACTGTATTTACAAAACAAAGTGCCTTACCTTGTAAAAAGGCATGAAAAAAGGCAAAAAGTGTAATTTAATTAGGAGACCGACCAGACTAAGTAGTCTCATCACTCCCTCGGCTAGATTATATTTAATTTTCTGTCAATTACTTCAAATGCATCGTGACCATGAAGGTCACTTGCATCTTTGTATTGTCGTGCTGTCAGATGTTCTAAATATCTCAAGTCAGTTAGTCCGGGGTCAGAAACTACTGCATATACATCTGGATTAGCGACAAAGAATGCACCTAGTGCTATGTCCTTTTGTGCTGCTAGTTTAGGGTCAAGCCCTCCAGGCGATCTGCTGAATCCCATAATCCACAAAGGATCGTGCTCTATAAAGAGTTTTTGTAAGTGTTTGTCAAGGCGGCCAATGGTGTCGCCGGGTTCAGGGATAATTTCTGGATTGTCTGTTATTGCTTGTATTACCATGTCTCTATTATGGTATACCAAATCGTCTATCAGACTTGAATGATTACTTATCATGTATCCTATTGTTTCTTCTGTCATATTATTAATAACCGAAAACAGTTGTGGGACAACCGCTACAACTAATGTTTGCATTTCTTGATCTAAGTCAACAGTAGCATCACCATTGTCAGTTATAGCGAGAATATAATCTTCTACTAAGTCAGGGTGTCTGTGCTTTATTAGCACTGCTTCAATTTCAGGATCTCTTTCTTCATCCATGTTATTAATCTTGTCTTGTACTATTTCAAGGTCAGTCTTCATATTACGACGTGCTTTATTTGTTTTCTTTGTTACATTAGATGTTTGATCAGATACTGTTGAAACATACTTCATTGCTACATCTAGAGGAATTCCAGTCTGCCTTGAAAATTCTCCGTTGGTAATTGCATTGTCATTAATGTCAAACCATTCTTCATGACCGGACATGTGAACTGCACAAGCCCATTTAGCACCAGTTTTCTTTTGAAGGAAGTAAATTAATGTAACATTGTTGTCTCTAAAATATTCTTCAAAATAATCATGTTGACGTTTTGTAGTGCACCAGTCTGTGCCGCGTCCATGAAAACAGCTAGCATCTTTATCTAAAGGAACAACAATTAGCCATTCGTTAGATTCAGCAAGAGTATAACTTTTGCCTGGGTCTTTATTCTTTTTCTGTTGTGTTTTACTTTTTTGTTTGCTTTTATTAGACACAAATCTTTCAAAGTTTGCCCAACCTTGCTTGCCCCACCAGTCAATATTTCTTTCGTCGCCTTGAACTTGGTTGCGATCGACTAAATCTCTATACACAATAATCATATCTTTAACTTGCGCAAGATCAGCCTCTTGCGCAAACTTTTGTGTTACTTCTTTATAGCCTTCAAACAATCCAAATTCAACAAATCGCATTACATTTCACCGCCTTAGTTCTTTACTCTTCTGATTCTGGGCGTCCGTAGATGTATGCCACGTCATCGATTCTCTGTTTTTGCTCCAGATCTTCAATGCTTCTAGTCTTGCGCAATTTTTGCAAATGGCGCAATGTAATACGTGGTCGGCGGTGATGATCAATGCTAATTGTCATATAATTGTCATCCTGCTCTTCATAATATTCCTTTAGGAATTCTTTACTCTTCATGTCTCATCTCCCTCTGCGCCACTAATGGCTGATTCGCCTGAATCTGCTTCTGCGCCTGCATCAAATTCATCATCGCCAAGATCTTCATCAGCTTCAAAATCATCTAGGCTACCGTCACCGCCACCTTGGACGCCTACACTGCCCAAGTCGCTAAATTCATCGTTGTCAACAGATCCTTCTCGATTACCTTGGATTGGGTTCTCTTGCTTCCATAGCTTTTCGTTTTCTAGGATTTCATCCTCACTCAACTGTAGATATTTCTTGAGTGCAAAGCGCTTACTAATGTAGTCAACGCCTTCAATTTGACCGAACACGCTGGCACGGGCACCGTTAATTTCAATTTCTCTGTAGTCACTAAAGCTCTGCGGCTCAACAAAGTCCAGCTCAAATTGGCTAGAATCAATTGAATAACCACGATGCTTGAGAAACATTTTGAATTCTTTATCAAACGATGGCTGTACCATACGTTGTAGGCGCATACAATATTGTGTGAACCTGTATTCTTGAATAAACGCTGTGCCAACCCTACCATCGTTAAATGTTGCAGTGCCGTCATCTGGTCCAGTAGGTAGATAACTAGAAGGAATTCTAAGGCCCCTTGCTAGCTTGTTGTTAAAGAACTTAAGATCATCAATGTCGCCTAAGTTGTCACCACCTGGCAGTGTATCAACTTTAGATCCACGTCCTTCAGCAGTTTGTGCAAAGAAATAGTCTTCCATAATTGATAATGGATTGTATTGTGCATCCATCATGTTGCTGCCGCCACCTGTTTTACTAGGGATTCGGCGTTGGTGGATTTCGTTTTTGACGCGCTCAACGTGACTCATAGCCTGGTGTGCAGGCATATCACCTACGTCAATGTAGAAAATACGACGCTCTGGTGCTCGCTGTACACGGTAAATGATAATTGAATCTTCAAGTAGCTCTTTTTGCTTGAATGTTTTGAATACTGCGTCTAGAATTGAGTTACCAAACGGCCAACTCATGTCCATTCCATCAGTCAGTGCCATATGAATAACGTGCTTTGCATCAACTGTATATTCTGTGTCACTACCCATGCCATTTGCAGAATTAACTTGACCAGGATTACGATTCTGTGTACTATTAACCATTGAACTAGGGCTTACAGATGCGCCAGCATAGTTTCCGCTGCCTTGCGGATGAGTAGCTGTTAATGTTTGAAAGTTTGGATCAAGATTCTTAATGATGTATTGTGCTGGTTCTTTACCATTTGCTTCATCAACAATAACACGCATAACATCGCTTGGGTTAACATAAAACAGTTTCCAAGTTTCAGGATCACGCACAAATGGCTGGTCGCCATATTTAATCGTGTGACGGAATGTGTTGAATAAACGACGATTCCACTCATTTACACGACACCACTGTCGTAACACTGTTGCTAGCACTTCGCTTTCAGTCTCAGTTGGGCTATCATTCCATTTAATTTTAAATGGTGTTTCTGTCTCTTCATCCTGTTGGGTTGAAAATTCAGCAATTGTATCTAGTGCAGTATTAATTTCACTGTCCATATCCATTTGATCGTACTGAACGTAACGCTCAAGACGGTTAGGTTGGCCTACATATACTTCTGGTAGCCAACTTTGGAATCGTGTAGATGTATTGCGGTCCTTGTTACGGGCGTCGCCACTAATTGGGCTTTGTGTGCCCTGGTACGTTTGGAAATGTTTTTTCCAGCTCATATTGTTATCCTATTTGCTGTTATTTAGCCGTTTTCTTGTACAGCGTCTATCAACCGTTTAATTAAACGGTTGGTCTCGGTTATCGCATCAGTAGTGCCCATATCCCACCCATTTCGTTCTTGCATTGCCCTAATACGTGCAGCTTCTTCAGAATTTGGAGCAGATACGCCGTTGTTAGGTCCTTGCCACGACGGCATACGCTGCGCCATTGCCATATCTTCGCCTCGCATTAAAGATGTTGTATCTCTGCCGCTGCCTCCGCTGCCAGTGCTTGGCGTGGCGGCAGATTCAATTGGTTCACCTGTTGTCGGATCAAGTGGGGTATCTAACCAAAATGAGGTTTCTCCAGCCTTATATCTTTCCCACCAGCCCTTCATATCATAGTCAGTTTTTAAATTTGTCCCAAGTTTGTCATTCAACCAACCATTTACACTGTTGTTTACTGAATCCATTGCACCGCTTGTGGCAAAATATCCTGTTACAATAGCAGCAAGTGTTACTGGGTTAAACATTGCTGCTGCGGCACTAAATGCAAGTCTTGCACCTGCAACCATCGCAAGTGTCACAGCGCCTTGTGCAGCAAACATCAAACCAATACCACCAACAAATGCAGTTGCAATAGATCCTGTCCCGTCTGGCAACATTAACTCGCCAAGACTTTTTAACATATCTAAGAAACTAGATATACCTCGGCCGATATTTTGGATAGATGCTCTTGCTGCTTCAAAATTTGCTTCGCTAGCTAAGTCTTCTGCACTGCCGCCAAATGTAAGAGCACTCAACAACATAGCTTGGAATTCATTCTGTAGGACTTGAATACGCTCTCGTATCATGAGCAACTCAGCTTCGCCCTTGTCCATACCACCATTAAATGCTTGGTCAATCTCTTCAGTTGTCTTATCTAAAAATACAGTGGCCTGCTGTCGGGCGCCAACTAAAGCAGTAAGTAAAGCGCCAACCGGACTGTCTTCTTGCATACGTGCTAGACTAACCAATCCGTTGTCCATTGCTGCTTGAATTGCGGCGCTGGAATCTTCTGCCAGATTTAGTTGTATTTCTTTCATTGCTGCTGGATTGTCGGCATTTTGAATAAATTGATTCCTAGCTTCTTCAAATATTTCTCTTAAGCCTGGTATCTGACTTAATGCCGCCATTTGATCAGATGACAGTCGTTCCATACCACCCATAAAGTGACTTTCAACCATGCTGCCAAAGATGCTAGCAAACTCGTCGCCGCTTGAACCAAATACAGCACTCATACCTTGTGTAATAGAATCAAAGCTTGTAGTTGCGTTTGGACCTAGCGTTGCTAAGTCTGACAGCAATAACTCACTGCCTTCGCGCATAGCTAAGTTATTGCGCATAATTTCGCGCCGATCCCGTCCTGTTAACTTTGAATAAGCTAGCACTTCAGAATTAAGCATTGTAAAGCTTTCAACTGCCGCTTGTCGAGCTTGTTCTTCAACAAAACCTTGACGACGTAATAAATCAAGACGTTCAGCAGTAACACCAGCAATTTCTTCACTTGTCATACCAAACAAACCAAATTGTCTAGCTGATGACTTAATTTCACCAACTAAGTCAATAAATGCGTTTGCACTTTGCGCACCGCTACCGCCTAAGGCGCGAACAGCTTCGCCATTTGATACTAATATGTCACTTAACTGCTTCATATTCATACCAAGACCAGCAACATTACCACGAGTGTTTACTAATTCTTGACTAAAACTAAAACCAGTCTGGATAGCCGCTGTTTGAAACTCTGCAAATGAGTCAATAATACCTGCTACAACACCAAATGCTGTTCCTATTGCGCCAGCACCACCAACTACTTTAAAGAAGGCATCACTTGCGCCTTGAACGCTACCATCTAGATTGTCAAGTTCTTTTACTGCTCTGCTTGTAGCGCCGCCAAATTTATTAACAGTTTTTCCTGCAAGATGACCTGCATCGCCTAAAATGTCTAAACCTTCTGCTGCGAACTTGTTTGACTTAATAAAGTCTTGGCCTTGTTTAATACGCTTTTTGTTTACGTCAAGATATTTTTTAAACCCATCGTTAGTACCTTTTAGCAATTTACTCTGTAGTTGGCGTTGCTTATTATCATCTTTGTCATTATTAGTTTTCTTCTTGCCGCCCTTACCATATTTCTTTTCTAAGATCGCAAGAATATCAGACATTGTCTCCTCACGAGCCCAATCGCCTGTAATCTGATTTCCATCTATGCTTGCTTTGCTGTCATTTGCCATTTAATTAAGTGCTACTTTTCTGATGATAAATATCTATAAGACATACCTACATAGTATTTATGACTCCAAAAGGACACATTATGACAGAAAATCCACTTAAGAAATACAGTGAGCGACCAGGCACATACATCACCTTGCCTAGCGGCGGGCGATATTATGACACACCGCCAAGGATGACAGCTGATGATGAATTGGAAGTCAGACCAATGACGGCAAGCGATGAAATACGTCTTAAGAATCCTGATGGGTTAATGAACTCTGACAGCCTGTATCAAGTTATTGAGCATATCGCGCCTGGCATTACCGACGCCCGCAAGATCCCTACGCCTGATTTAGACATAATTGTAATTGGTATGCGCATTGCAACATATGGCGAAACTATGAATATCAATGTACGTTGCACTAAATGCTCACATGATTCAGAATATCAAATTAATTTGATGGGTATACTTGCTAACGCCCGTAAAATTGAAGGAGCGGATCAAGTTGAAATTGGCGAACTTAAAGTTAACATTATGCCTCATACTAGCGAAAGCAATACTATGCTTAACAACTATCAGGTTGAACTAGTACGTGCCGCACGAGCGATTGAATCCGCAATCGCTGCTGATAAAGAGCCGCTGAACCAACAATTGTCTGAAATTATTGACCGTGGTAGCCGATTAGTGTTTGAGATTGCAACAAAACATATCCGTAGTGTAGAAACGCCTGACGGAATTATAGTAACAGAACCTGATTTCATTGCAGAATTCTTAAGAGAATTGCCAGCACCAGAGTACCAAATTATACGTGATGCAGTTAACAAACTCAGCAAAGAGGTCATTGATCGTAGTGTTAAATTTAAATGTGGTGAATGTGATAAGGAAAACAAAGTGGAGGTAGCATTTGACCCCGCAAATTTTTTCGCAAACAGCTCGCTTTAACTAACAATTATGCTGAAATTCAAGAGCTGGTAAAAAGATATCAAACCCAAGAAGAGGACCTTGTTAAAGACTTGATGCGCCTTAGTTTATTGGCGCCAATGCCATATAGCGATGTAGCTAATATGACCTTTAAGGAAAGAAATATTATGGTACAAATCGTGCAAGAAAGGTCTGATGCACAAAATCCTAACAAACAAAAGCAAGTTAAGATGACACCTGGACAAGTTAATGGACCACAAGGACCAGCAGCGCCACGCACAGAGTCTCGATAATCTAGGCAGAACTTCGTCAACCGTATATATCGAATCACCTTATATAACTCTATGTGATAGTCCTTCGGACTATCTGTTGCTTCGTATCTCTCATCTCCATTTCACTTCGTTTCATTCCGATTCGATCTACTCTCAACTTTTCTTTTGGATTCGAAATTGTTATGACATAATGGATATAAACGATGCTTTAAATGTACTTAATCTATATACTTTACCAGAGCCAATATCCACACTTAGCCTGATTTAGGCTAAGCATGGATAAAGCGTCGGTTTTTACCGTCACCAACCCGGTGTTAGGCGGGCCACATCATAACAGAAAAACCTTGTATAGCCAGGTTAAGGGCGGTTGAGCGATACCCTTTTACATTCTACTCTCAACGCGGGACCACGTAGTGCTGTTATGATAACACAAACGCTGCCTGTAAGTTCCAATTAGTCAGGAGAGCTTACTCATTTTCTGGGTGTCAAACCAGTGCGTAGATGACTGCGACATGCCAGTTCTGTCAACGTAAGGGTTAGCTTACGCCTTCTCAAGGCATTTTGTAAGGTCGCTATGGTCAGGGTTCTGGAGGTGGTCTCGGTGAGTCTATATTAGCTGTCCGGTGAGTTTTCAGTTTTTCTGCACAAAACTCAATTGCAGTTAGTCTTAAATGTGTGCTTTCTCAAATTCAGCACGATTGAGGTTGAAAAAACTATCAAACTCAGTAATACGCCATTCCCAAGTTGCATCATCAATATAATTGACACTACGATTTGTTAGGAAATTTTGTGATGTTTCAAATGCCACGAATTTACCAACGCGGGTAATCTTCATGAATAGTATGTTAACGTCGCCTACATCAGCAGCGTCACGTATTTGTGCAAGCCAGTCCTCAAGTTGAGGAATACGATCGTTAAAAAGTAAACGATGGAACGGAAAACTAGCATAATTTTTACATTCACAATTGAAATGATTCCAGTTGTCTGGAGGAACAATGTCGCCCTTCATATGTCTAATTTGTCCATCACTCATGACTGATTTACGGATGGCATTCTTGCCTCCCGTATATGCTCCACTGTTAGGAACACGCATAAATGGTGATGCATATGTTTCT
>Ga0208923_1000106_pt1 | contig 20084 bp, 17 predicted proteins | sample ColrivemetaGS575_FD_187620 | JGI IMG/M metagenome (GOLD analysis project Ga0208923, IMG submission 187620) | Estuarine microbial communities from the Columbia River estuary - Freshwater metaG S.575 (SPAdes) (version 2) | ecosystem: Environmental > Aquatic > Marine > Intertidal zone > Estuary ...
ATTAAATTTTGGTCTAATAAGGCTACAGCTATTTTACTTTTAGGTTTTTTATTTATTCTAGAATAAAATGTATCAAATGTCAAACTGTCATTTAGAGCACTGCGGTTTTTAAATGGCACTTTAAAATGCTAAATAAAAATTCGCTCGCTACTAACTGAATCTGTTTTAAAACAGATTAGTTTAATTCCATAGTTAAAGGGTTTCCTTGATAATCCTTTATTAAAAGTAGAGATTATCAATCCCTTCACAATCAATTCACAGCTACTTCTATGAATCAACTATTTGTTTTCGACTGAATTCAGCTTTCCTTGTTTGTGTATGTAAAAATTCCTTCATTATTAATAAAATATTTTTACACGCATTTCTGTCTCTATTCAAAATTACACCATTCGGGTTCCTCGTTGGAGTTAGTAATGTATGAATAGATTTAGACTTTTTACCTCGTTTTACATTTATATTTGTTAGTTCTTTTGTTAAATCGTTATTGTATAATTTACTTGTTTTGTATTCATCAACTGAAATTACTTCAAATCGTTTCATTAATAATTTTGATATACCTTTATTTGGTGTTGGCATACAACCCTTCATTTGATAACTTGAATTAATAGACCAATCACCTAATCCTAATAGCAAATTCTTACCAAATTTCTTTTCTATTTCATTCAACATCATATGTTCAGCACTTTTAGTTCTACAAAAACGTCTCAAATTTAACTTTCTAAATAATGGTTTCTCATAAAATTCTTGTAGTTTTTTTGTAACTGTTTGTTTTTCTTGTAGATAATCTATAAATTTTTTAGAGTTTAATGTTCTCTTATTGAATTTTGATAATTTAGTTTCTATTGTAATAATTTCATTGTCATTCTTAGCTTTTTCTGCTAATACAATTTGATTACTTCTTTTTGAATAAGTGTCATTTCGTCTTCTACAATTGCTATAAGAATAATAATTACCTTCTTCATCTACCATTGTTATTATGTCTTTTTTACCAGGGTCAATACCTATCAACTTTTTATTAAGATGTTTTTCACATTCATCTTTTGTTAATTTCTCTAATTGTTTTATTTCAAATTCTATATCTTCATCATATTCTGGAAGTTTTTGACCATATGTTTTGTTATAAAAATCTTTACGAATTAATAATAGATTACAACTTATACCATCTGTTTGAATTTGATTGTAAAATATATAATCTTTATGGTTAAACAATTGTTTATTCTCCAACTTCAAAACAGTTCTCCAAGCTTGTTTTTGGTATCTTTTAGCATTGTTATTCATCTTACTATAACCAATTCCATAGATTTCTCTTTTAGTATCATTTATCACTTCTATTAAACCAGACGTGTTTAATGTGATTGTTTTAGGAACATAGTTACTTCTTTGACAAAAAACTTGATAACACTTTTTACCTTGTTCTTCAATCTTCAAATTCAATTGAAGTGAAGCTAATATGTATTTTTGTGGAGATGCTTTGACATTGTAAATCAAGTTGTTCTTTTTGATACTATCTTTTGGAAATAAACTAATTGTATCTTGTATAAATTTATGATATTTTTCATTAGACTTTTCAATCTTCATCGTTATAATGTCATTCTTAATGTCTCTAATTTCTTTATTAATACCTTGATATTGAACTTTACGTTCTTCTTTTGTTAATTTGCTATTCTTTACAGCATCAACTAATGGATATCTAATAAGAACATTAATGTATTTACATAGATATTTCAAAAAGTGAGTTTTAATGTTAGTTTCAAAACATCTTAACATTTCGTCGTTCAAAACAGGTAAAACATAAGATAAATGACTTGAATTAAGCTTATTAGGATAGATTTTTGAAAATATGTCATTATAAAAGGTTGTTATCGTGTCGCTTGAAACTTTACATTTTCTACCTTTGTTAGAGCCTTGACCAATCAAATTGAAAATTTTAGTGATTAACGCTTTATTAATTTTAGGTAGTTCAACTTTGTTTTGAAACAAATGTAAAACATACAATTTAAGAAATTCATATCCAATAGTAGCAAATTGATTAACTCTTAAAACGGATTCTTCAAACTTAGGTTGAATGATGTCAAAATGTTTAAGAACTTTTTTAAGAGGGACTTTAATAGTTCTGTAATTGGAACTTATCAAATTTGGGTCTGGTGGGTCTTTCATCTCTGTTATAATTATAACAGAGATAAAAATAATTTATTTTGAACGCACTTAATTTTTATTTTCAATTTTCTCCAACTTTTTCTTTTCATAATCAATTTTCGCTCGTTCTCTTTTCTTTTCATTGATTTTTTCCTTATTCGCTTCATAATATTTTCTATAAGCTGGTGAATTTGTGTATTTACTTAATCGTTGTTTTAGTATTTCGTTTTCTTTTTTAAGACTTTCTATTTCCGCCTCCATTATTTATAAATTATATTTTATTTTTATATTATAAACGATTAATTTTAAACTCAAAATGAAACAACATACAGAGGATTATAAATTAACAGCTGTTAGATATTAGATAATGCTCAAATACACAAACGACCAAATGTTAGAAGAATAATCGCTGACTCAGGTAATGAAGTAGTTTATACTTTGCCTTATTCACCAAGGCTAAACCCAATAGAACAATTTTTCAATCAACTGAAACATTATATGAAAGTGGAAAGAGCAATGAATTTAAGGGAATTGAAAGAAAGTGTGAAAAGAGCGTTAGAGAAAGTGAAGAGAGTTCATTACCAAAATTACTTTGCTTACGCATATGACAAGAAACAATTAACGAGATTGGAGAAGAAGCGTTCAACGAAACATAGGTCACCGAAAATTTACAAATAATTAGTGCCATTTAAAAACCGCAGTGCTCTAAAACATATGGACCTAGTTTGTTTTGTCTAAAATATAGTTCTTCCTCATTTAAACTAATGATAATAGTTCCAAAATTTCTCGGATCTACATAAAATAACTCGCTAACTTCACTCAAACTAAACTTCACTCTTGAATGTTTCTCCTCATCATCCGACCAATATCCACTCATACCATGTGTTATAACTAAACTATGCTTATTATCTAAAGTAATAAAAATAGTTTTACCTTTTACAATAATATCCTTAATTTTAGATGGTAATTTTTCTTTAAATACACAGAGATTTACTAAATCTTTTTTCAAATATTTACCTGACAAAATATCAAACGAATTTAATATCTTATTTCTCAACAACGGTTCGATAAAGTTATAATAATCAAGCACTTCTGGACCTTCTGGCATTTTACTCAAACGGACTGAATATACATTATTTATTCATTTTTTTAACTGTAGATTTAACTGTAATTTTTTATCTATATTTATACGTTACATTTATCTTTTTAATTTACTCAATAATTATAAAAAGATGTCTGGTATTCAAATTAAAAACTACATCATGTTATTTAAAAATAATGAAAGTCTTATTCATAAACGTAATAAGAAAAAGTTGTCAAAAAAAAATATTTTAAAAAGAGTAAATTTTGAGTTTGTTAAATACATACAAGATTCTAAACTGCTTGATACTTTATCTAAAGCTTTATCATCGGTAAAGAAACATCGTGCAAATGAATATGGTATTATTTTTGATACTAATATAATTGTACATGATATCACATACGTTCCTGTATTTCCTGATAAATACGATATTCTTTGTTTAGAGAGTGAATTAGATTCGTATAAAAAGAGCGATGATAAATCACTTTACTGGACTCCAACAAACATTCTAAGTAGCGGTAATTTTATTATTAATGGAAGTAGTATAGATAAAGTATTAGAGATTATCAAGTCATCAAAAGATATTACAGAATTTTATAAAAATTTAAATAAACTCGATATTTATACAGTTACACAAATACACTTCTCTGAAAGAGAGAAGCATTATATCCATGATCCGTTAGTGATTAATAAAACATTAAGTGAAGATGATATCTTACAATATGAATCTAAATTAGCAAATGAATTTTATGATAAATTTGTATCTTTGAATTTACCAGTAGATAAATTACAAAATATACATATAAATGACAATTTATTACCAAAAATATCTTTAATTTGTCCATTTACTAATAAAACTAAATTTTTCCATACTCTTTTATCATTTTTAAAATTAGATTATCCACGGCATCTTTTGGAATTAGTAATCGTTGACGACTCAAACTCGGAAAAAGAACTTAATTTACCAGAGGATAAACGAATACGATTAATAAATATTGATAATAAAAATAATGACAGATTACAGTTTGGATATAAACTTAATGTCGGAGTAAAACACTCGTCAAATGATTTGGTTTTACATTTTTTTGATACAAATAACTATAATTTGAATCTACGCAAGTTAGTTGGTCATTTTATTTTATCTAAAAAAGAATGTACAATTTCACTTGATACTGGTTTAGTTGGACCAAAACGTACAATCGATGGTAACAAGAATTTTAATACAAATAGGAATGGACAGCATGTCAAATTACCAGATTTAGCAAATTGTTTATATACAAAAGATTTTTGGAAGAAATCTTCATTTGAAGAAATATCACATAACTTTTTACTCAAATCAGATTTAGTATACAAATGGATTTCGTATAGACACAAGGAAGTCTCATTCTTACCATTCGTTTATATGTCTTTTAAACTTATTGAAGATACAAGTGTTAACAAAGTTTTTGTACAAACTAATGAATGTCCTTTGAATTTATCAAGTCTTGTTGATAAAAAAATCAAAGAATCATATGATTTATTGTAATTTACATTACATTATAGTTGAGAACATTTGATAATATTATCCACCATTGTATTTACATAATTATCAAACGTTAATATAAATCCTTCTAGATTTTTATTCCAAGTTGTTGCTTGTTCAACATATTCTTTACATTTTATATTAATAATTTGAACTAAAGTTTGATATAAAATTATATTTGACGCAGTAGGATGTAAACGTCTATTGCATATAATATCTAAAATTTGATATAAAACTATTAATGAATCTATATCTGATGTTGTATTAAAAACTGGTGGTAAAAAAGTGTTACCATTTTGACATTCCTTTAATAATTTATTAAAATTATTAGAAATACTATTCAAAAGAGAAATTTTATCCATATCCATATAATAAATGTTTGTTTATATTTTTTTAAATTCAACTTAATTTCCTTTTTTTATTATCAAAAATACCTTCGTTTACTACATCTTTAAAAAATTTTAATAATTTAATAGTCATTTTAATATCATATTCCGCGGAATGCTCTAATTTCTCATCCTCATGTCTTTTTAATTTATAACTAGAACACAAGTTTACTAATGATAAACTTTGCTTCTCATGTAATTTACCAGACAACTTTAAGAATTGAGCAATACTTAATGTATCCAATGGATTACAACTAATATAACTATTATATTCATATTCACTCAATAAACCACTTTGTTTAATAAATTTGATATCAAATTGAATATTATGACCAATTGGAATTAAATTAAACCGTTCTTTATTTTTAGTCAAAAACTCTAATAACTTTATTCGTGCATCAATTAAATCCAAAGATGTACTGTGATGTTTAATTATGTCTATTTTATTAATCTCTAAGGCTTTTGGATAAACATAGTAACCATTATTTTGACGTAAAGATAAATTTAAAATATCTTTTTCAGTCAAGTTTTCATCTAAAATAATAAATGATACTGTTAATAAATTACTATTATCATTTACACCAGTTGTTTCACAATCAAATGCTATATATTTATTACTCATTACCCCAATCTTAATTACAATCATTCACAACTAATTCAATTTTTTGTGATTGCTTCATTGGTTAAATATTCCTTTTTGAATCCTAAATTGAAATTAAATCTTAATTTTATTTTGTTAGTTTATATTAATGAGTGACTCTGAAGAAATTATCAATTTTACTTTTTTATATGATGACAAAAAAACTCCACTATATGAATTAGAAGATAAAATCGTCAATAATTTAAAAGATTTAACAGATATTGACAAAATTAAACTATTTTACTTGAATCATCTCGATTTATTCATTAAAAATCAAAATAAATTTAAAAATGTCATACGAAATCAATATTTTTTAGATAAATACATGAAATATAGAACCACCTTTGCTGATATTAAAAATTATATAGATAGTTTAGGACTATATACATCATTAACACCCATCACACCACTATCACCACTACCCCCAAGACCATCAAGTCCATCAAGTCCAACTGTGTCAAAAGGGTCAAAATCATCTAGATTTAGCGGAATATTTCAAAAAAAATATCCAACATTGTCAATTTTCAATAAAATTGACCCCATTGAATTCTCTAGAATATGTAATAAAATGTATTTGTGTTATTATTTTTTAACTGAAATAAGAGAATATCAATTTTATTCTAGAGTATCTACGCGTGAAATAGGAGGTTATGCTGAAGAATTTGAAAATTATTATAACAATTTTTACAGAAAGTTGGAGAGTGAAATTGAAATATTTTGCGAAGCTAATGAATTTTCATTGTTAGCAGATACATTCATTATTTTATCTACTTATTTCTTAGATATCGGTAATATACCATTTGCGCAAATATGTATTAGTTTAATGGATAGATTTCAAATTTGTAAAGAAAATAAAGTCAAAGAATTTTTAGATACTTATAAATTATCATTACCATTAAATGCATTATCACTAAAAGACTATAAAAAGTTTTCTTACTTAGTGGACCCTGTATCTATTAATAGAGCATTTATTACAGCCCAAGAAACAGAAAATAAAATCAAGACATTTTCATTTATTCAAACTAAAATGGTAAAGACAAAGGAAGAAATATTATCAATAAATATAACTTCTACAAAATCATCATACGATGATTTTATTGTATTTAATTATATAAATCCAAAAACTGTTATTAAAGGAAAACAATACAAAACTTCATCACCAGGTAGTATAGATTATTTGTGCATTCAACAAAAATGTAAACACCAAAACGGTGGTTTTGATAAAAAACATCCTAGTAAATAGAGTAAGGAATAATATTCAAATTACTAAAATGGGATTTCTCAAAAAGCAAGTTCCAACTGTTACAAGTAGTATATTTTTATTGACATAATGATGCTGTTCCTTACCAGTTTGAACCTGGCTCGCTCCTCAATTCAATAGGAAGAGATTAAATTAACTAATTAATTAATTTAATTGCTTAGTATTTGTTGTTAAACAGGGGTATCTTTTTTACTAGAAACCGGATTTCTTTCTGGATTTGGCATTACAAATCTTTTAGAACGTATATCTTCATAACGTAAACAATAATCTTGATCTTCTTTACAAGTTTTTGGTGATAAATATAACCATCTAGCAAATTCGTCTTGTTTATTTGGAATAGTTGTCCATGGCATAGTAAAATAATTTCTTTGAGAATTTTTTTTGCCAAAAACATCCGACACATCTCTATATAAATTATTTGACAAAGTTTCATCCATCATTTTCTTGACTTCTGGATCGTTAGGATCACATGCAGGTGGTCTATTTACAACAAAACCATTTTCATCAAAATTCATATAATCTTTCATAGTAACATTCATAAATGGATTATCAACCGTGGGTTTAGTACATTTACCATTTTTTACATCATCTGGGCGAATTTCATTCTCTAATTTTTCTTTAATACCACCTAATCCAAGTGATGGTATAAAACCATTTAATTTAGGATTAGATTTTTCATTTTCGGCTTGTTGTGAAACTTCTTTTTCAACTTTTTCTTGAATACTTGATGCTTTTTGGTCTCGAGGTTTCATTTCAGGATGATGTCTATAAATAATAAAAGTAAAACCCAAGAAAAATAAGAAAATAGCAAAAAACTTGGCATTTGAATGATATACAACTAATCCTATAGAAACATATAATGATAATCTAACAATAGCATTTACACGTTCTTCATTTGTTTGTTCTTTTGTTGGGAAAAATTCCATTAAACGCTCTGGTTTAAATAACACATTAAAATCTTGAGACCATATTGGGTCTGGCATTGTAGTATATATTTATTATTTATATATAAATAGATAATAAAAATTTTATATTTATAGATAAACTTTAAAAAAAATTTATTTAGTTGTTGTCTAATATATTTTCAATGTCTTTATTATAATTATGTTGATTTTTCTTATTTTTGTAATAGTATGACTGAAAAATAACTACAAAATCCATTATTACAGTTACCACAATCATGATAATCCACGGCATATTTGTTAATATATATTCATACTCAATAGAATATGTTATAGTAGCCAATAAATAACATGTATTTCCTAAAATTGTAAAAATATACATTAAAATCGACAAACCTTCAGTTGTTTTACGATTGTAATTAAGATAAAATTGAGGAACTCTTCCTATAATATAAAAGATAGAAGACATCCAACCAATTGTACTACCAGCCTCATAATTATATAACATTGTTGATGTTAAATATATACAAACACACACATTGATTATATAATAAATAATTACAGATACATATTTTACCAGTTTGTTTTCATTACTGTCTTCATCATCATAATACAAAGTATAAAGTGTCATTAAAATACCAACTACTACATGATACCAACCAATAATAATCAAACTCAATTCTAAATTTAATATAACAGTACCAATTAAACTCATAAAATCAGCCTGCCCCCATACTAACAACATCCATATAGAAATACCATCAGTTTTCTTTGTTTTATAAATCACATAAAACTGTGGATAATACACTACACTATAAAAGATAATACTTAGAATACCGAATATAATACTTGTAATACTATTATTCTCTAACATTTTCCATTATTAAACTCATTTATCTATCATTTTTTTCTTAAAACCCTTTACCTTAGATATCTAACTTCTTTTTTTATAATTTTTAATAACATTCCATCTCCGATTTCTTGTGTGATGTTATTAGAGTATTTTTCTTGAATATTATCACTTTTCCATTTACCATTTTGGAAAAGTATACGTGGTTTATATGTTACTTCTAAACATTTACTTGAAAAACTCTCGACATCGGTATCATCACTGTCAACTGAATCCATATCATTATAAAAATAAGCACATTCACGGTCTAACTCTATATTAATATTACGTTCCATATCATCATCGTCTAGATATTCAACATGTAATTGTTTTACTATGTAGTAATCTACACCCATATCCTCTTTTAATTTAGAGAAGAAAATTTATTATTCAATTTTAAACAAATTCATATTTACAATTATTTATTATTTCTTGATTTTTAATAACATATCTTAATTTTTCAAGAGTAATATTTAATTTTGTATATATTTTTTTCATACTATCATATATTATAAATGTATTATTTTTTATATCTATTTCTTTAACTTTTTTACTATTATTTTTATTTTGAATATCATTTATATATTCCCATTTATATTTATCACATATTCTATTATTCTTTATACAATTTCTTAGTGTGTCACGGCATATACCACGTTTTTCATATAATTCTTTCATAGATTTGTAAATTATAATTTCAGTGGTTTCTATATTTATTTCTCTTATATGTTTACTATTATGAATTTCGTAATTGTTATTATCTAATATGTCGCCATTATAAGATGATTCATTTACATAATAAAACTCATTTAATATTTTTTCTTCTTCAATGTATCGATTTAATTTGACAAGACCAATATGTAATAGTTTACATAATTCAGATTTGGTTTGGTATATTTTTACAAAATTTTTAGTTTCATCTAATTGAATAACTCTTTCTACTTTATTACTATCTTTAACTATTTTATTTGTTGAATTTATTTTTTCACCATTATAATTCCATCTAAAATCTTTATATACATTATTTTTTTTTATACTTCTATATATTCCATTATAACTAAACTCTGGATTTTTTATTATTACTGAATTAATACATTCATACGTTTCTATTATTTGTAATGTACTAGGGTCTATTTTATCAACTTGTCTTTTTTTATATATTCTATCTTCAACTGTATCTTCATTTTCAATAAATGGTTTGATTTTGTTGTCATCTAATTTATAATCTAAAATACACATTTCTAATTCTTCTATTTTATTTTTTAGTTCATTTACATATTCATCTGTTATTAATCGTTGCTTTAATTGTATATTTTCATTTTCTAAATCTATAATTTTATTTTTTAATTTTATAATTAAAAGTTTTTCATTTTCAACATCGTTATTTAATTCTATTAATTTATTTTTAATCATTTCTATATCATTCACTTTTAATAATTCTGTCTGATGTTTATCATTAATAATTCTTTTTATTCTAAATTTATATTGTTCTAAATACTCTATTAATAATTTTTCCAACATTTTTTTATCTTTACTTTCAATACAATATACTAATTCTACATCTTTACCAATTTCATTTTTATGTGTTCTTAATCTAGTTATTATATCATCTGTATGGCCAAATTTATATATAATTTCATCGTTAATTGTTATTTTGATTAAATATACCAAACATCTTTTATTGAAACTATTTTTTAATGTCATTTCAACTTCTTTTTTTTTTTCTAAATCTTTATTTTCTAATTGTTTATTTTGTTCTTTGAGTAATTTATCTTTACTTTCTATTTCTTCTTTAATTATCTTATTATAAATATTCTCCAATTTTACATAATATTTTCTTATTTCTTTTGATTTTTCTGTCTTCACCAACATACACATATTTTTAAATGTATCTATATTCAACATTATACATTCTTCATTGTGACCACCCCAAACTTGCTTACCTTTAGGGAGCAATCGAATTTTATAGTCTTCATCCTTAATAAAATTATTCTCAAGTGTTCTTTTCGCATTTTTCTTATGTGCAAAACCGACTAGTTTAACTAATGTTTCTAAATTAATTGGAAAGTCATTGGTTGGATGGTAATTCATATAAACATATAGATTCGCAATGTACCAACGGTTTTCTTCTTGAGTAAATTCTTTAGTAAGAGTTTCAATCATTTTAGATTGACTACTTAATGTTAATACTGTACTATTTTTTATAAGTGCATTAAAGTCAACAGAGTCAAGTTTTATCATTTGGGTCATTTGTTGATATTATGGTATAATTAGTTATATTTAAATAAGAATTTGAACGTAATATATATTTTAAAATTAAAAGTCTTCGTCGTCGTCAAATGTGATAGTTCTATCAGCTTCTGATTGACCTACACCTGCACGAGAATAATTTGTTTCACGATTTTCAAAAAAGTTAGTTTTACTTGATATAGAAATCATCTCCATAAAACCAAATGGATTTTCACTATTATAAATCTTGTTATAACCCAACATAACAAGCCATCTATCTGCAACAAATTGGATGTATTGACTCATTAAATCACTATTCATACCTAATAATGAGACTGGAAGAGATTCTGTAATAAATTCTTTCTCAATGTCAACTGCCTCTTTAAAAATTGCATGAACAGTTTCTTCAGATAATTGATTATCAAGCATTTTATACAATTCAATAGCAAATTCAGCATGAAGACCCTCATCCCGACTGATAAAAATATTAGCAGTTGCAAGACCAGGCATCAAGCCTTTATTTTTAAGCCAATAAATGGCACAGAAACTACCAGAAAAGAAAATACCTTCAACACAAACAAATGCTAAAAGCCTTTGTGCAAAAGTAGGGCGTTCTTTAGTAAGAAAATGAAGAGCTTCAACATCTTTACTTGATAAACTTGGATTTACACTCAATGTTTTTAATTGTTCTAAAAATTCTTCTGGTATACTTTGTTGAATAGTACTTCCTTCTTCAATCCATTTCATCGCCCACTCAGCTTTACGTCGAACAGCTGGAATATTATCTACTGCATTAAATAGTTTCTTTTTTTCAGCTGAATCATTAATATAGGTATCAATAAGGAGACTATACATTTCTCCATGTACTGCTTCAATCATCATTTGAACTGCGTAAAATTGTCGGGCTTCTGTCATTTGAACTTCATTATAAAAATTAAGAACCAGATTTTCATTAACAATCCCATCACTAGCGGCAAAAAAAGCCAATACATTTTTAATAAAATAACGTTCGTTATCACTCAATTTTTGCCAATCTGTCAAATCATCGCTTAATAAAACTTCCTCAACCGTCCAGAATGTGCTGATATGTTTCTTATAGAAATCCCATAAATTATCATGTTCTATTGGGAAAACGCAAAATCTATCGGTACCAGGGTTTTTAATAATTGACTCAGACATTGTTTTAATACAACCTTTTAAAAAAAGTTTACGTTAGTATAATAATTAATAATTAATTAATTTAATCATTTTATTGTTAATTATTTTTATTTAATTTTTACGCTTTAAATAAGAAAATAAAAAGCTTATATATATATTATATGGCTGAACACATATTAGACAATCCAAAACGAATTTTCGTTATTGGGTATTTTGGTCACTCCAATACTGGGGATCAACAGTATCCATTGACATTTGATTACGTCTTCAAAACATTTTTAATTAATCACGAAGACTATTCAATTAATTACCTTGACTGCGACCATGTTAAAATTACAGAATTCAAAGATACAGATATCATAATCCTTGGTGGTGGCGATATTCTTAATAACTATTTCCTTGACCAAATTATCGCTAAATTTATTAACAAAACTAATAAAATTATAGCTGTGTCTGTCGGATTACCATATATTGATATCCTTTTACATACAAATAAGCTAAATATTATTGATTATATGTTTGTACGCTCTCAACAAGATATAGATATCTTTAAGAAATATTTCCATCCACATAGAATCTTCTTCTTACCAGACATATCATTCTTTCTTTTGAATAAAACTTTAACTCAAAATCTAAATACACATGTAACAGACACACTCAATGTAACAGACACACTCAATGTAACAGACACACTCAATGTAATAGACACACTCAATGTAACAGACACACTCAATGTAACAGACACACTCAATGTAACAGACGCACTCAATGTAACAGATTTAGTTTATAAAAATGACCTATTAATTCAAAAACATTTAAAAGCAATAAAACATGATGGTAAAAAAATTGTAGCTATAACCCTTTCTCGGCATATTTATGACCCAAATTCGGCTGACTCTTACCATACAGTCTTAAATTCATTTGTCAAGTTTACTAAATATTTACTTACATTTGGATATTACATTGTTTTGTTACCATTTAACACAAACGAAGAAAACTGTAATGAAAATGACATACTTATTCACAATGACATTATGAAAATTTTAAATGATAATCCTCATATGTCAAAAAATATAATGAATTTAACAACACATTTGGAACCACTTGAGATTCTAGAATTATATCAATATTTTTATATCACTATTCCTATGAGATTTCATGCCGTATTGTTTTCTATTTATACTAAAGTCCCAATGTTACCTATATTTACAACACGTAAAATTAAAAATCTATTATTGGATGTCAACTGGACTCATGGATATGAATTAGAGTGTAATGAAAAAGATATTCCTGTTAAAATGGATGATATCATTTTAATTAATCGTTTTAGAACACTAATTGACCTTCATGACCATTTATGTGATAAATTGCTTGTTATAAATAGAGATTTTTTTATAAATAATTTAGGAAATATGAAACGTTTAACTAATTTAATCACATTAGACTATTCAAAAATTTCGTTTTCTCTAGATACAAATATTATTCAAAGTAAAATAAATGACGTGTATGATAAAGTACAAAATCTTGCAAAGAAACACGGTGGTTACTCTGACTTTCGTCATATTAAAGATGAACATACTCAAAAGTTAATTACACAAGTTGTTAGTTATTATTTAACAAATGGAACTATTGAATCTCCTTATAATTATGGTTTATCCACTAAAATGTTTAATAAAGATTACAAATATAAAGATGAATGGTCATGGATTATTAAAGATAATAATCAAAAATATTTACAACGTTCTAAAAGAATCTTTAATAATCCATATGGTATGTTTAATATTAATTATATAGACCAAGTAGATTATTCAGGTGTTCATAGAAGTGGATGGCAATATGTATATGAGAATATTAAATATTTACACAATGACTCAAGTAATTTATATTTAGATTTATATTTAGATAGAACATTTCATTGGAATAAAGAAATTAACAAAGAATTAGGCCTTATTCCATACAAAACTAATTGGGTTGGATTTGTTCATCATACATTTGATACATCCTTTAGTGAATATAATAACTATAACTTGATTAATAATCCAGATTTCATAGAGAGTTTAAATTATTGTACAGGTATCTTTGTTTTAAGTAAACATCTTCGTAAACAATTTATGGATGAATTCAATAAACGTGGTATATTTGTTCCTGTTTATCAACTTATGCACCCAACTGAAATTAATGTTCCTCAATTTACTTATAAGAAATTCTTAAGTAATAATGATAAAAAAATCGTACATGTAGGTGGATGGTTACGTGATATATACTCATTCTATAACTTAAATTTACCATCAGTTTATAGATTTCCATCTAATACAAATAGTATTTACGACTTTGTTTCTAAGCACCGATTAGAAGAACCCATGCGCAAAGTAGCACTTAAGGGTGCATATATGAATAATTATTATCCAAACACTGAACTCCCTAATAAATTACAATCTTTTTTGACAACACTTGACATTCTAACTGAGCCTAATTGTCAAAACTCTTGTAAAAATACATCTCAAAATACATCTCAAAATACATCTCAAAATACATCTCAAAATGCTTGTCAAAATGCTTGTCAAAATGCTTGTCAAAATGCTTGTCAAAATACATCTCAAAATACATCTCAAAATGCTTGTCAAAATGCTTGTCAAAATGCTTGTCAAAATGCTTGTCAAAATTCGTCGCAAAATTGTTCTCAAAATTCACAAGAATTAAGAAATAATTGGTATAAACATTTCCATGGACACATTAAATATATGTGTAATAGTGTAGACTTTATTGACAAATTATCAAATGATGATTATGACCAGTTATTAACTGAAAACATTGTATTTATTAATCTAGTAGATGCTTCTGCAGTTAATACTATTATTGAATGCAAAGTTCGGAATACACCTATTATTGTTAATAAACATCCAGCAGTTGTAGAATTATTAGGCCCAAATTACCCATTATATTTTACATCAAATAATTACTTTGAAATGAATAAAGAAATATATGAATTATTATTAGATACTAATAATATTAAAAAAGCATATCAATACCTTTGTAAACAAGATAAATCATCATATAATATTAAAAATTTTACAAATCAATTTGTTACTTATTTACAACACATGCACGTATGACCCATTTGATATATATTTAGTTAAAATTAAATTATTAGCCATATAATAAACAGTATATATTATGTCATCTAAATACCTATTAGTTATTTCAAAAGATTATTGGGGCACCCAAACTTCTGAAAATATAGCAAAGAATTTTTCACAACAATTATCTACTTTAATTAATATACCACAAAATAACATAACACACTTAATAGGAAATGATGTAAATCTAACAAAATTAAAAGAAGCCATATACACATTTGTTAATACATCATTATTAGATAATCCTCATAACCCACGTCTTTATATTTATATTAATGGTCATGGAAATCAAACAATAGATGCGAATGGTGATGAAATTCAACAAATAAAAGATAATAACGAGACAAATATAGATGGACAAGATGAATTATACCAATTACCTGATGGTAATTTAACAGATGATGAATTAACATCTATAATTGATGGAGGTGTATTAGAGAGTAGTGTATTTTCTAGACCATTTATATGTATTATTTCAGACCATTGTTCCTCGGGTTCTATGATTGATAAAACACAGATGTATTTTGATTGGATATCATTTGGTTCATCACTTGATAACCAAGATTCTTTTATTGGCGGTGATGGTAATATCATGACTTTTTGTTTAATGAATGTTTTAGAAACAAATAAAAGTATATTAAATGATATGACATCATTAAACTTGTTTACATTACTTGATACTGAGATGAAAAATTCTTTTATCGGAGATTTACAAACCCCAACATTTCATATATCACATTCAAGTATGACGAATTTTAAATTATTCCAATAAATTTTCGATTTAAACATAATAGATTTAAGTTAAACAGAATCATGACGTTATTATATACATTAAATTCAATTAAATCAAGTAATTTAAGAGAAAACAATCCTGTATTATTTAATAATGTCAAGGAAATCATGGATTCAAGAGAACCAGACTATATAAAAGAATTATATGATTTTATTAGAGATGACTCTGAAAAAACAACAATGCTTACTATCTCTGTAACAGATGATTCTTTCAACAAAAAGTTAACAAATAATATTCATCATTTTTGGAATAATTACTATTCATTCTTTGTTGGTGATTCCAATACGGTGTTTTTTAAATACTAATTAATTTAAAAACAACATTTAATAAATAATAAATGACAATAACTTATTATTTGTTTATAGATAAGGAATTTTGCATACGAAATGTATTTGAAAGGCTATATTAGAACCAGGTATTAAGTATACACAACTTAAAGAACATGATATATTACCACCTTATATAGTAATTGTATCAATATATAAAGACCAATATTTATTAATTTTTAGATATTTATTAATTTTTTATACCTTTCTTTTCTGCATTCTTCTTTTCAGTTACAGAACATGTCAATTTCATTTCAATATTATTAAGTATGTCATTTCTTAATACAGAACTTAAGGCTTTTTTAACATTATCTTTATTTAATTCTTTTCTTAATTGAGTAATAGCATCTTCATATAAACTGTAATCAAAGTCACTGTCATCTCCATCGTTTTTGTATTTATTAATAAACTCTCTCATTTTACTTTTTAATTGATTCAATATAGGATCACTTAACAATTCGCATGTATCCTTTAAACCTTTAATAACAGTAACTGGATTCCCATCTGCATCTTCTGTAATAGAATTATATGTTGGGGGCTTTTTCTTTGTATATTTGACAGCATGATTTTCTGGATGTTGTTCGTCACATATAACATCTTTTATATAATCTGATAACAATAAATTTAACTTGTCAGGATTTTTAGATGAACCATTATCATAACTTTCTATTAAGGCTTTCATCTTTTCTGGTTCAATATAATTTACATTCAACTTTGTTATAGGATTTATATTAATTTCTATTTTCATATTTATATCATTATTTGAATTAGTAATTGTGTTGTTATTACCATTAATAGTTAACTGTTTAGTTAGATGCTTTATCTTTTCTTCTTGTTGAAACAAAAAATCACTTAATTTTGACAAATCAGCTAATAACGGTGATTTACATCTTTTTTCATTTAAATGTCTTTGTAAATTTACTTTTTGTGTAAACGAATTAGAACATATATTGCATATAAATGACATTTTATTATAATTTATAAATAAAATAATATTTCATATTTAACTTTGTCAAAATAAATTTAATTAATATTTCATTATTCTTATAAAATAGGATACAAATTATATATTTTTAAAACAATTTTTAAAAACGAGTCCATAAGCAATTGGAAGAAATATTTAATATATCGGAAAACCTTGACAAAATACAATTACTTATGTAATAAATACTACATACTTTTATAATAAAATTAACTTATTTTCAATATTCTGACAAAGGTTTTGAAACTTTGGTCGACAAAAATTCCTAAAAACAGCATTTTTGACTTTTCATTTTCAGATTTTTTTGACAAAAGTATGATTAAAACTGTTTTTTAAAATTCCCAAAAATGAAAAGTCAAAAATGCTGTTTTTAGGAATTTTTGTCGACCAAAGTTTCAAAACCTTTGTCAAAACTTTACAAATTTTATTTTTATTCAAAAGAATATAGGTATTTATCCTTTGAATTCTATAAAAATATTTTAAAATTTATATCTTTTTCCGAATAATAATTGAATTATATATTAATAGACATACAATCATACATATATGTCTAGATTTATTTGTAATATTTGTAATAATACATTTACACAAAAAAAAAAATTTACAAGCTCATTTAAATGAAAAGAGGTGTAAATCACCCTTATTATATGACCTCATGAAATTGCATGAACTCTTAGGTAAGACTAGAGAAAAAGAAGAAACTATCATAAAATTGTCTAATCAAGTAGAAGAATCCAGAACGAATTTAATAAATGATGAAATTGGAAATATAGATATAACTATTAATCCAAAATTCAAAGATAAAATTGATTTAACTAAATTAACTCAATCAATTAATAAAATAATAGAAAAATTATGTAAAACAAATAATTATAAATATAAAAAGTATATATTTCCATCAGGAAAAAGTGTCAACTATCAAGGATATGAGAATGTAGCATTAGATGAGTTAATAAAGATGTATAATGAAGATGATATAGAGAATAATAGGCAAAAAATACCTAAGATACAATATATATTAAACAATAAAGTGTGTTATTATTACCCTGATATCTATATAAAATCACAAAATCTTATTATTGAAGTTAAGAGTGTATTTACATATAAAAAACAACTTGTAAAAAATATAATAAAGTCATTATCAGTTAGAAAGTCTGGCTTCAAATTTGAATTTTGGATATATACTGATAAATGTACAAATAAGATTGTAGTTTAGCCAACCTTGTTAATCATTAAGCGTGTTTTCTTAGAGTCACCACTAAAGACAAAATTACTAGAATGACCATTGTTTAATGTAAATTTCCAATGTTCATTAGCTTGTACTTTAATCATAAAATGGCTATGGAAATCAGTATATGCATCAAAGATTGTTTTTTGAGAAGATGTTTGATATACTTCCCATTGGTTTCCAACATATTTATTAAGATTTGTTTGTAATAATGTAGGAGATGTAGTTGTTGTACTACTATTTAATCTTAAATGAATACTATATACACCAGAATAAAGGAATGTTACAACATTTTCCCTAATAATAGATGAACCTATTGTGAATGGATAAACTGATATATTTACTGAATCATTGAAAACTGATGTTGTATTGAATTCAATGTTACTTTCTCCAATAGGATAAGATGTATTACTTAATGTAAATAATCCACAACTAGATTGATCAATTTTTTGTTGTAACAATTGAATGGCACCTACCAAATATGGAATAATACGCTCGTGGTTTAATTTCTTGTATCGTTCACCAGATACAATATCGTCAAACTCACCAACTGCGTATTCGACTACATCCTCAACTTCTTGGGCAATAAAACCAGCATCTGTAGTTCCACGCTTAGCTTTATTTTGGATAGTATCTCGCCAAGTAAATGTTACTGGTCTAAGATTCTTTACTTTATCAAGAGCAATATCTAATGGAATATTTACTATATTGTCCTTAAGACGTCTATCGGAAATATTTCCAAAAGCAGTAATATCACCTATCATTGTTAAACCTCCAACATTATCCATTCTTGCAACAACTGTTGAATTAGTAAAGAAGTCAAAATAATCTGACGCGTTGTTATAAAGAATTCGCCCCTCCATATCATTATTTATACCACTGAAATCTATATAACTTCCAGTTGAAGAATTCATTTGAATAAATGTTTGGTTGTCAGTAAATGTACCCATAAAAATACCACCTACAGTTGTTGATAACGCATTTGTTGTACCAAAAACATGAAGAGGAGCAGCTGGAAATGCGGTTCCAATACCTACGTTTCCTGCGGTAGTAAAGATATTACCAATAGTATTTGAGTTACCTAAAGCTAACAAACTTGTGGTAATTCTAGATGTACCAGCAGTAATTGTTGTTGCATTAAGGTTAGTTATTTGAGCACTCGCAGATGTAATTGTTGTTGCATTAAGATTAGTTATTTGAGCACTCGCAGATGTAATTCCTGTAGACAAGTTAAGAGATACTGCAGTAATACCAGTTGCATTAAGATTAGTTATTTGAGCACTCGCAGATGTAATTCCTGTAGACAAGTTAAGAGATACTGCAGTAATACCAGTTGCATTAAGATTAGTTATTTGAGCACTCGCAGATGTAATCGTTGTTGCATTAAGATTAGTTATTTGAGCACTCGCGGATG
>Ga0208923_1000111_pt1 | contig 19663 bp, 18 predicted proteins | sample ColrivemetaGS575_FD_187620 | JGI IMG/M metagenome (GOLD analysis project Ga0208923, IMG submission 187620) | Estuarine microbial communities from the Columbia River estuary - Freshwater metaG S.575 (SPAdes) (version 2) | ecosystem: Environmental > Aquatic > Marine > Intertidal zone > Estuary ...
GAAACTTCATACCATATCAATACAGTAAAGACAATGCCGCAACATGGAAAACACTTACACCAGATATCAAGTCAATCAAAAGACCACATGATCCAGAATACGATAAGGACGATCAAGCTATAAAATTTTCTAAAATATTGAAGGAATTATCCAGAAAAGAAGAGATAGGTGATTTAGAATTTCCAGATAGCTATAAGAATAAAATATTTTTAAAAAATCTAAAAAAGAGTGGGTATATTCGTGCTAATAATGCAACAGAAATAAACCTTCCACAATTACGAGAAAGTGGGTATATTCGTGCTAATAATGCAACAGAATTAAACCTACCACAATTACGAGAAAGTGGGTATATTTCTGCTAATAATGCAACAGAATTAAACCTACCACAATTACGAGAATGTGGGGGGGGTATTCGTGCTGAAAATGCAACAGAATTAAACCTACCACAATTACGAGAATGTGGGGGGGATATTCGTGCTAATAATGCAACAGAATTAAACCTACCACAGTTACAAACAAGTTGGGATATTTGTGCTCGTAAAGTAACAGAATTAAACCTTCCACAATTACGAGAATGTGGGGGGGGTATTCGTGCTGAAAATGCAAAAAAAATAATCATTCCTAAACATTTAAAAAATAATTTTATTAACGTTCCAAAAGATTGTGAAATAATTCATCCAGAAGATGCACCCCAAGTAAAAGTGGATGAGAATACAACATTCAAAAAGTATCTGATGTTGAAGGAAAGTCTTGTCCAAACTCCTCAATACTATGCTAAACTAAGGACAATGATTGGTGATAAGGTGAAGGAAAAAATACTGGGATGATAACATTCAAAAAATTTTTAGTAGAAAAGATAGTGGGTAATACTGGATGGGTTTATCATAGAACACCAGATGATCCAGAGGAGTCCAGTATTGTTACACATGGAATTAAACCATCCACAAATCAAAGTGCCATGTATGGTAGGGGTTTATATTGTTGTTATGATATCAATCAACAGTTGAAACCAGACATGGAACAGTATGGTGAATATATATTAAAGGGTAAAATAGACTTAAATGGTTTTGCGATATTGGATTATGAGATATATGGTTTGGCAAACCCAAGAGGAAACTTCCAAGAACACCTAAAACAAATAGGAACCAATATGGAAAGTATGAAAGACACGATTCCATATACTTCCAGAATAGCTCAAAATATATGGGAAAAATGTAAAGCAAACGGGTACAATGGTATAATTTTCACAGGGGAAAGTGACGGTAAGGTAGCGGTCATATGGAACAGGAGAAACTTCATACCATATCAATACAGTAAAGACAATGCCGCAACATGGAAAACACTTACACCAGATATCAAGTCAATCAAAAGACCACATGATCCAGAATACGATAAGGACGATCAAGCTATAAAATTCTCCAAAATATTAAAGGAATTATCCAGAAAAGAAGAGATAGGTGATTTAGAATTTCCAGATAGCTATAAGAATAAAATATTTTTAAAAAATCTAAAAAAGAGTGGGAATATTATTGCTAGTTATACCGCAGAAATAAACCTACCACAATTACAAACAAGTGGGGATATTGATGCTAGTTATGCAACAGAATTAAACCTACCACAATTACAAAAAAGTGGGTATATTCGTGCTAATAATGCAACAGAATTAAACCTACCACAATTACAAGAAAGTGGGGGTATTGGTGCTGATAATGCAACAGAAATAAACCTACCACAATTACAAAAAAGTGGGTATATTGATGCTAATAATGCAACAGAATTAAACCTACCACAATTACAAACAAGTGGGAGTATTGGTGCTGATAATGCAACAGAAATAAACCTACCACAATTACAAAAAAGTGGGTATATTGATGCTAATAATGCAACAGAATTAAACCTTCCACAGTTACAAACAAGTGGGGATATTTCTGCTAAAAATGCAACAGAATTAAACCTTCCACAATTGCAAAAAAGTGGGTATATTGATGCTAGTTATGCAACAGAATTAAACCTTCCACAATTACAAAAAAGTGGGTATATTTCTGCTTATAAAGCAGCAGAATTAAACCTACCACAATTACAAATGTGTAAGGGTATTACTACTTATTCGTTGGATGAATTAAACTTACCAGAATTAATTCATGTGGAATATGGTAGCATAACCACTGATGCTCTAAGATTGAATCTCCCCAAATTAGCTGGAATTACTGTTGGAAAAATTGAAGCTACAAAAGTAACCAAATTAGATCTACCAAATTTAAGATCATGTGGTGGTATTGATGCTCCTTTAACAATATACCTGAACTTACCAGAACTGATGTTGACTACTGAGACTATACATGTGCCAAACGCAATAACATTAAATATGCCCAAATTGGGTCCATCTCTCGGTACTGTTAAAGCGCCTAAAGCAAAGAAAATAATCATTCCAAAAGAATCTGTATCGATTTTGAAAAACGTTCCAAAAGATTGTGAAATAATTCATCCAGAAGATGCACCCCAAGTAAAAGTGGATGAGAATACAACATTCAAAAAGTATCTGATGTTGAAGGAAAGCCTTGTCCAAATTCCTCTTGATACTGCATATGAAATATTCAAGAACGAATATGATAAGTCAACAGGAACTAGTTGGAGTTATGAGAAGTTCATGGGGAGAGCAAGGGCTTGGGAGTTCTATGGTGATGAAAAGGGATATGTTGCGATAAGAAGACAAAGGTCTGGTCTCGTAAAACTTGTTGGAATGGCAGGTGATAATAGATCAAAACTCAAGGGAATAAACGATCTCATATCAATGAATATGCCTCTTTGGGGTATGGTGAGTAAAGATATAAAGGACATTGCGGTAAGAAGAGGGATGAGAGAACCAAACTTCCTTGAGAGACAAGTATTGAAGAGAAGTATACCCCCAGAGGTATTGGGTGGTGCAGAGATACTGGAATACCAAAAAGACGGTGGTATAAAGCTACAATATCCAGACGTTGGAATTGTTGTAAAGTATCTTGTTGGAACCCCTCAGTATTATGCTAAACTAAGGACAATGATTGGTGATAAGGTGAAGGAAAAAATACTGGGATGATAACATTCAAAAAATTTTTAGTGGAGAAGATAGTGGGGAATACTGGATGGGTTTATCATAGAACACCAGATGATCCAGAGGAGTCCAGTATTGTTACACAAGGAATAAAAACATCTACCAATCAGAGATCCATGTATGGTAGGGGTTTATATTGTTGTTATGATCTCAATGAACAGTTGAAACCGAACATGGAAGCACAGTATGGTGATTATATATTAAAGGGTAAAATAGACTTAAATGGTTTTGCTATACTCGATGAAGAGGTATATAGGATAGCAAACCCCAGAGGTGACTTTGAAAAACATCTCCGTGATATTGGAAGCAGCATCACTACTCTTGTATATAATTTACCTTATACATCTAAAACGGCAAAACTAATATGGCAAGGATGTAAGCAAAAGGGTTATAGTGGTATACTTTTCACAGGTGAAACTGATGGTAAGGTTGCGGTTGTTTGGAACAGAAGAAACTTCATACCATATCAATACACGATGGATGATGGAATGAGTTGGATCAAACTCAATCCCGATATTAAATCGATTAAAAGAGAACATGATCTAGAATATGATAGAGACGATGAGGCAATTAGTTTTGGAAAAACATTGAAAGAATTGTCAAGTAAAGAAGTGGTGGGAGATATATTTGTGCCATCTAATTTCAATCGTGATATCATTTTAAAAAAAATTAAAAAGTGTGGGAGTGTTTTATCTCCAAATACTAAAAAATTTGATGCACCGAACTTAATTGAATGTGACAATATAGATTTGAAAAATGCAAATGAAATAAATCTTCCCAAATTGGAACGATGCGAAAATATTTATTTTCACATTATAGGAAAATTATTTTTACCAGAATTGGAAAAGGCGGATGATATACATATAAGCAGTACATATGAAGTCGATTTACCAAAACTGAAACATCTAGACAGTATTGCTTCAAATAGATGTGAATATGTCAATATGCCAGAATTACTTTATTGTGCGAATGGAATTGATTTACCAGAATCCCATAAAATAAATTTAGATAAATTAAAAACAGTGGGAGGAGGTACTGTAAGAATTTCACCATATGATTTACATTTACCAGAGTTACTTGAATGTGATAATTTCGAATCCACAAAAGCCGCATACGTGAATTTGCCTAAACTTTCACAAGTATATGGTAGTCTTGAATTTAGTAGAGCATATGAAATAAATTTACCAAAATTAAAATTTTGCAATCTCTTAGAAGCGAATTACGCTACTAAAATAAATTTGATGAACTTAAAAGAAGTTACTGGTGAATATGAGGAGGTTGGTCTTTTTTTGGAAGAAATTGAGGAATTGTATTTGCCGAAATTAGAAGAATGTAATTTTATCAAAGCTCCGAATTTAAAAAAATTAACCATATCGAAGTCATTTAAAGACTTGGAAAAAATAAAGAAAGGTCTTCCAGAGAATTGTGAAATAATCATTATGGATAATATACAAGAAGTAAAAGTGGATGAGAATACAACATTCAAAAAGTATCTGATGTTGAAGGAATAAATAATTCGATAAACACATAGAGAACATTTTAAAGGAAGCCTGTTGGAAGAACTACAAACAAGAGGGCATGAAGAAAAAAGGTAAGAAGATGGTTCCTAACTGTGTACCGAAGAAAAAGAAAAAACGTTAGATATATCCAAGTAACCAAAGTCTTTTTGCTCTGATACATCCATCTTCTGTGGGTGTATCGAACATATCGTAAATTGGATCGCAGGTAGAACTTTCATAAGAGGAAGTTAGCTGCGAGAACTTTTGTATATTATAATCGGATAGTGTGCTTTCATTCAATAATTCCGTTGCATTATAAAACAATGCAATCTTGAGGTAACCATATACCGCAGGGGATTCTTTATCTTGAATCTTTTGTTTTACAGCCTCGATTGTATCAGATGGTTCTACATCAACATCCCACTCTTCAGCTGGATTCGATAGTTTTTGGACGTAGATAGTCATTCCCATTATTAAACGTATCCAAGTAACCAGAGTCTCCTGACTCTATCACAACCATCTTCTGTGGGTGTATCGAACATATCGTTCGCAGGATTACATACCGTTGGACATACAGAAACGCCCTCAGTTACAACTGGAATACCGTATGGTTGACCATTATTACCCCATGTTGAATCCCATGGTGTAGCTGTACCTGATCCAACCGCCCAATAGTTACCAACATGTTGATCATCGACCAAATGCCATTCTTCTGTTGGGAGGTCTACGAAATATTGTACACTGAATGTAGTTGTATCAACTAATCTCTCCCATGAATCCTCACCATCAACTGTTCCAGCTAATGTATACACTCCATTGGGGTCAAGACCGTTAATATCAGTTAAACCGCATAATGTGATTTCGTTTGCCATATAATTATTTATCCTTTATTGTAAATAATTATTGACTAGAAATTCAAATATGATAAACTTTGTAAGGAATGGAATACAGAAACTCATTGGACAAATCAGGGGAATGTTCAAAAAACGGAAAAAAAGCAGAAGATACGTTTCTTGCAATTGTAAGAGAAAAAACTTATATACATGGTGCTAGGCAAGCTACGTTAGAAGAACAATTCCAACATATTGACCATGTCTTCAAAAGATCTGATGGTAGAGAGATTCGTGTGGATACGAAGGCAATGAAGAAGGTATCTAGGAATGATAATAAGTTTAGAACGGATTTAGTATGGGTTGAATTTAAAAATGTTAATGGGAATCCTGGGTGGTTATATGGTAAGGCCGATTTCATATCATTTGAACGTGAAAATGATTTCGTTCTCGTTGATCGTAAGAAACTTTCAGAATTATGTGAGAGACTTGTGAATAAAAACAATAGGGTTGACAACGCCTACGATGCACTCTATAATTCATATACTAGGGCTGGTAGGAAAGATGTATTGTCTCAGATTAAAATGGATGATGTTCTAAATAATACAGAGCATACTTTGATGAGAAAATATTAAGTACAAGCTACAGCGTGTATATAACCACCTTCACAATCTCCACCATCATAATTATTGTATTTAGCATATACCCATATATCCCCATTTAAATTTAAATCTATCTTTTTGTAAGCTGCGGGATTATATAATGCTTTATTATCAGTTTTATTGTCTTTAGTCATATGATCGCCTCTGTTATCTCCTGCGGAATAAATGGTAGTTTCAGCTCCGTTAAGTGACGTTTTAACTTTAAGAGTTACCTCTCTACCTATGCCAAATAAAGTCACAGTATTCGGTATTCCTCCAAATATGGTGCTCCATAATTTAGGTCTTTCAACATTCATTTGTATCCATTTAGCATTTGCAGTTGTGTTTTTATACCAACACATATCCACACATGACCCCACTCCCATACTGTGAATTCTTGGTTCAGCAATTAAAGGAACTAGTGATAGTTTCGCGGCCCCATAATAATTACTAAGCCTGTTGAGCTTGAAAGGAGTAGAAATTTCGGGTATTTTAATATTAGTTTTTGTCGAAACGTATCCATCAGTTGAACTATCATATCCTTTTCCTAATTTAATATATGCCCCGTAAGTACCTGGATCTGTTCTAAAAACATTGAGCCATATTTTATTGTTTACAATATTTTTTATTGTTTTCATTCCTCCTTCTCCTCCATCATTATTTCCAAAATAACATAATGTTACAGGAGAAGCTCCTGAACTTGATGTACTAACTTGAATCTTAACTTCACCTCCACCACCGATTATCTCCAATATATCAACCACTCCTTTATAATGATCACTTAAATTATATACGTTCCATTCCCCCGCATAAGGGAGTTGATCATCTTCATTTTTGGGCAATCGTTTATATTTTGAGTAACCAGTGGGCCATTTTGAATTTAAGGGGTCATAATAATACTCGCTTAAAGAAATTGGTGCTGTTCCACGGAATTCCTTTTGAATGTTTCCTAAAGATATTGGACCTTTAATTTGCAATGCCATATGTTAATATTTATATTAAAACGCCACATATTCTATAAAAAATATGTGGCGTTTTTTTAATTAATATCAGTTATTTTCTGATACAAATTTATATAGTTCTTCTGCTCTAGCAAGAATATCTCCTGTCTTAGGTGTCAATGCATCAATTGCATCAGCATCTTTTAAAGAACCATTCTCTTCACGAACAGTATCTAGTTTATGATGATACTTATCGTATTCATCACTATGAGCCATTTGAAGAACCTCTAAACGGATTTCGTATGCGTTTTTCATGTATGTGTGTCTCCTTTCTGTTGAAAGTGTGTATGAAAGTATTTATATCAATATATTGAAATACAATAGATATTATTTCTATTGTATTAAAAATATATTCATAACACATTTACCCATATACCACCCTATGGTATATGCTAAATAAATTGAAATGCAAGTTGTTATCATGGTGTCGTCTCCAAATATCCTGCGATGTTAGATGCATATACTATTAACTTCTGAATATCTGAAGTATCTATTTTCAAGTCATTAATAACACCATCTAAACAAATAAATCCCACGAAATTATTTCGTATGTCCTTTATTGATATCGCTATAAAACTAGAAATGCCTCTAGTTGAACAAAAACTTTTCATTGTTAATGAAAGAATCTCATCGGTGATACTAGTATCTGGAACATAATAGTAATAATCATTTTTGAGTTTATTGAAAAATGGTGTGAATAGTGATATTGGAATATTCTGAGTGGTTATAGCTTCAGTAGCTACACCTTGATTTACAACCTCATATGTGGTTGAGAATTTTTGAAAACTCTTACCAGAATATGTCTTCGTCCCATTATGAAATTCAGCAATCCATACACGGTCACAATTATATTTTTCTTTAATTGATTCTAGTTTAGATAATATAGATTCTTCATTTTCAGTAGAATACCTATCATCTAATGTATGTTTTTTGTTTTCTTTTCTTTTATTTGAATAATAATTAAAAATTTGTAAACAAAGTGGTGATAGTATGCCAGTAATTAAAGCGACAGTGATAGCTGTGATATTGTTTTCCGAGAAGATCATGGTGTGTTAACGTTAAAATATTTAACCATTTCGACACTCACATTTCACCTCAATCAGTATACTTTTTTATTAATAAATACTTATATGAAGATGGTTAAAAATTCAAATCCAAAGAATCTTAATGCTACACAATTGAGAACTATTTTTAAAAAAATAATCACAAGAATTAAAGAGAAACCAGTTGGCTTTTTTAAATTCAAAAAGATGAGAGCAATTAGAGGATTGTGGTGTTCTGGTGATGAAATTCTAATTGACCACAGGAGAGAAATCGTCCCAACCATTATACACGAAATGCTTCACGATTTATATGAGGAGAATGAAGAGAACTGGGTAATGAGAGTCGAATCAAAAATATCCCAAATAATTAAACCAAAAGACGTTCACGTTTTACTGGTAGAATTTTTTAGTAAAATGAAATTGAATAAAAAGTAATATTACATTACTTTGGAAATCTTACCAAAGAAATCAATGATCTGTTCTTTTAAATACTCTTCAACATTCTTTCTTGGAAGTTGTGATATTCTCTCTTGGAATCTATCATAGGATTCCTCAAATGACCCATCTTCAGCAAGAACGTATTCTTTCGACTCTAGGATACCATTAACAAATGCCTTTGGACAAGATGGGTCAGCTACACAGTCAACAGCAACAAGACGGAAATCACTTACTCTACTCGTTCCATTATATTGCTCATTGAGTTTACCTAGTGCTCTCGTTGACATTCCAATTTTCACACCATCATCTATAAGTGCCTGTACAATTAAACCAGAAGGAGTTGAGAGGAGTTTAGATTTACCAATGTAAACATTTCCTTCATTTCTTAACTCAGTAACTAAGTGACACGCTCTCTCAAGAGAAACGTCTGGGGAATTTCCTGTCCAAAAAACTTTACCATTGTCCATGCAATAAAAATTTTCGTTCTGAACGGTTACACAATATACTCTATCGTCAAAATCTTCAACTTCTTCTATTTTCAAAAATCTTTCATCTAAATGAATACCATTCGTTTTACCAATATTCAAAAGATATAGAGGTACTTTATTTTCACTCTTAATTATTCTATCGGCAAAAGTATAATCCGCTTCAGTAATAATTGTTGTGATATTTCCAGAGGCACCTGATTTTAGTAATATTTCGTTAAAATCTAAAATTAATTGTTTTGATGTTGAAAAAATATTTCTTATTTCATATTCACCACATTCTTGAATGACTGCATTGAATCTCCCATCTCCTAAATTGAACCAATAAATCATTTCTTCCAAAACAGGAGCAGAGAGATTTTTAAATTCTTTTGCAATTTTTTTATTGTAGCAATTTGTTCCAAAGTTTTCTTTTAAGAAAGTTGCCAATCTGAGGTCATACAACATGAAAGTTGTAGAACCATTTTCCACATTAAATTCTTTCCATTTCATTTCTTCTGGAAATTTAGAAAGAAGATTTCTTATTTTTTCTTTAACATCTTCCTTTTTTTGAGAAATGGCAACTATGGTATCTTTATCTGAAGATGTCCATCCTTCTGCCAACCAAATTCCTAGAAATTGAACAAATGTTTCATAATCAATTTTAGAATCGGTTTCTGGATCTATATTATAATTTCCTTTTTTAGATATATTTGGAATACCCTTTAATGTAAAAAATTCAGGAGTATCAGCATTCCAAATACCACGTTTTGGAATATATGAATGGTTATACTTTGTTCTGTTATTAAAAATTTCTTCTATTGTGGCATAAGAATATTTGTTGTAACGGTGCATTACGAGAAATTTGTGAGTAGGTGTAACAAGAGTATCGATGTTTCTTCCTTTAATTTTGAACATTTTCCCCTTATATGCTTGATCAATTTTTCTCGTGATTTGATGCAACTCGATTTCTTTTGTTTCAGGATTTAGAGTATATACCTTCTCAGTGTCGGAAACTTCTGTCACATTTTTCCAACCATCTTCACAAAGTATTGATGCTGATTTCGTAATACAGCTCGGATGATTCAATTCACCCATAGCACGTTTAGTATCAATCATTTCCGATTTATAACGTTTAGCTTCTCTGTGCATTTCTTCACGGTCATAGATGCGCTTATTCTTGTTAACCTCTTCGCACATCATGTAAGGTCCAGTAACATAATAAGAAGGTCTAGATTTATTATTTGTTTCTTCCTTAATGTATTCGAATTGGTCTTCTGTTGCGGATTGATCAACTAATAGTTTAAATGACATAAGATTATTTATTCTCGTATTTGTTAATTCCAAGTTCTTTTTCTGTTAAAATTGTAAATTCATACCCCATTTTAATACACCATTTTTTTGCAGCGTTCCATTTTGCTAAATTTTTAATGTAGTTTAGGTTTTCGTAAAGTATGGTTTTCTTTCTTTTTTTACCATGATCAACCGTTTTAGGATCAATTGTTTGCCTGAATGGTTTTATTTCTATTAAATATTTTTTTATTTCACCACCCACCTTTATCTTAACTGCGACATCTGGGAAGTATGTTGAATTTTTTTCTGTTACTGGATTAGAATAAGGTATGGCTATTCCTTCAGATGACCACTCAACAACGTCTTCATTTAGATCACACCAACGAAATAATTTCAATTCCCAAGATGAAAGGAATCTAGGATAATCATTTCCCCTATATTTCTTTGAATTTATTGGTTTATAAATTCCTTGTTTAAATTTTTTATTTACTGTTGTTAGCTTCATTCTTTAAAAATTCCAATAGTTCTTTAGCCGCTTGATCTACAGAAACCATTGGTAATACTCCTTTAGGTGTATAATCGGCTTCCTTTTCTGGAGAATGGTGATATAGAATCTCTCCCATTTTAGAAAATATATCATTCAATCCAGCCTGTGGTTCGTAATTACCTTCTATACTGTACCTACCATCTAACATATATTATGCCATGAAAAACATAATTGGCTCGGAATCACCAAATCCAGCGGATGCACCAGAAAATAGTTTTTCTTCCAGTGAATCCTTTTCTTTCAATCCCTGACTCAAAAGATCAGTATAATTTATAGTACCACCACCAAAGAGCGGTGCATTGGTAATCTTACCTCTAACATTACCTATCGCTATCTTAGTTAATGCTGTCGCATATTGAAACACCCAAGGCTCTTTAATTATATCTGAAAGTGGTCTTTCAACATAACATGAAATCGCACCGTAAAACCTAGTTGAAGATGCTCCCATTCTAGGTTGGGGTGTTATTCTCAAGTATTGGGTTCTCTCATCGAATTGTATATCCCTACGTAGAGCCAATACTTTCTCTCTAGTCTCAAGCCAATTTTTCAATATATACCAAGATGTTAAATCGAAACCATAATTACCCATTGAATATGAGAAGTATGTTTGCTGTGCCATAGACTGCTCGATTGTAAATAAAGTATTGACCCCAGTACTCGATCCTTCCTCGAAATCTGTTACCGCTATTACTTTACGGTAACTATCTATTAGATAATCATAGGAATTCATCAATTCCAACTGTTCTCTACCTATGGAATCGCTTTTACCAACCTGAAAAATCCAAGGAGCCTTTGCATCACCAATGACCATTTTACCTATAGTATATGCCTTAGATATGTCTTTATTGACGTTATCTATCTCCAACCTAGCATTAAAGTCTCTTGTCAACGAGAATAATACATCTAAACGTATTCCCTTATCCTTCTCATATAGATCTGAATCGAAAACAAGATACTCTCTCGTGTATCCAGCATATTTGGTGAACATCTCAGCGGCCATTGATATGAATTCATTAAGTTGATCTTCATGAACCTCCAAGTTAATCATTGGAGCACCAAGAGTACGGCAAATTCTTTGAGATACCCTTTCATAGCTATTAATTATACTGTTTAAGTTGCTGCTATAAAAAGAAGATACTGGTAAAGATGTTGTGCATTCCATTGGCATAATATTTTAAGTATTTATGTTAAGTTCCACTTGTCGTAAAAATAATCTTTAATTTGAACCATTTGAGAATCGTTTTTATATTCTTTATATATGATAAATTCGTGTAATTTGTATTCCGAAAAACCTGTTAATGGATTTAATCCACCTATGGTGGTATAATCGTCGTTGGGATCTGGATATCCGAAAATAGTGGATAAAGGCATTACCGCATTCGGAGCACCTTGATTCACAAATACATCTTGTGCATTATAAAATGGGAAATATCTAGTTGCTATGTATATTGGTTTATTTTTATCAGATTCACCATAAGTGTGCTTATAATATTGAGCACTTGTTCCAATACCTAAAGAATATTCTTGTGGTATTTTAAATATACCATAATTACCATTAGCCCATAACCATTCAGTTTCTTTTGATGAGTTTGAAGGAGTTAATAGTGTGAAAGTTACAAAATCCACATTTCCAGATAATATCATATCTCTGTAATGAGTCGATGATAGGTTATAATTAAATGATTGTTTAGGTAATGTGTTATAAAATGAACTTGTACTTGAGGTACTTGTAAAATACATTTGATTTCCAGATAATCTGGAAGATAGTCCTGTCATGTAATTATTATAATTACTAGAACTTAAGAAATCTACAGTTGAATAATCCATAGAATCCAACCACAATCGTATACCAGAAGATAGTGATCTCGTCAATATTGGAACTGGTTCACCATATTCTATAAAATATGATTGGGTTCTAACAGAATCATATTCTGGTCTTATTTCTATAGAGTGACCAGTTTCATGGTTTTTATATCCCCCCCTTTTAAAAACAAAATTTCTGGTTTCAACGTCATTTACAATTAAATTTGAAATATATCCATATGATTTAGTGAATATTTCAATAGATTCGAAAGAATCACATTTCGGCAATAATATGGAATTACTAGTACTCAACGCATTTGTAATACTAGCACTTAAATCATATGTTCCTGAAGTGTTTGGTCTAACTATAAATACCCTATCTTGGGACCCCAACTCACCATATGGTGATAATGCCGAAGCCGCTGATAGTGTGGTGAAAGAAAAAATAAAGTCTCTACCATAGTCGGTTCCTACGATATCTACTGAAGCACTATTATCATATGGATCGTTTCCAACTACTGTTAAACCAGCACCCAAATCTTCGAGAATTACTTCACCATCCTCTAGTGTTATCGGATTGGTTAAAACCCCATCATCGAACAGTAATATACCAGTTCCAGCATAATATGTATTTCTGTCTGGAGGTGTTATATCATATAGATACGATTTACCGTGTAAGTATTCCCCATCTGATATAAAATTAAATTTTCTAATATGTATACCAGTAACGTGAAAGGTATTGGTACTGTTTTTAAATTTAAACTTGTCTGGGTTGAAAGTAACACTCAATGCTGAATAACAAGTCGCGTCCGTAACCAACATTAAATCGTATAATCCACCTTTCTTTAATCCAGAGAATCCAGAGAACGTAGCATTATTTGTTGCAACAAGCATACCAACTTGAGAAGAACTCAAGTCCCATATTATATTATTCAAATCATTCTTGTTTATAAAAGAAGCGGAGAATGTTTTTTGAGCAGTATTTTCTTGTACTTGATCATCATATAAATTATGACCATTGATGGATTGCAGCCAAACATTTAATTCAGCATCATATGTATTATACATAGAATTCCAATTATTGGAAAGTGAATTATATGTAGTATACAGTGATTTGTTTGCTTGCCAATTTGCCGAATTGCTATTTACAGTTGTATATGTTGTCCTGTATTTGTTCCATTCAATATAATTTGAAGTTACTGTTATAAACGTACTATACCAATTGTAACTATTGGACAAACCTACAAAATTACCACTATAGTCAGAACAATTGTTATAGAGAAGCCCATTAAATGGATATTTTTCAGATGCTATGGGATCTACTGCTGATTCTGGAAATCCAGATAATGCAATCGTGTGGTGATTGTATCTGTGAAAATTGTTATGGAATACAAATGTCGCCATCTATTAAAGTTGCGTTGTATATAAATCTCCAAGCATCAATGTGCCATTAGATAGGAAATTTATAATTGTTACCCCTGAAAGAGTGGTTGCCATATCTGTGCTTATGTTCACTCCGATTGGAAATTTATAACTATCTAAAAATGAAAGAGACCACCCCCCACTATTTTCTTGTATGATATATAATGAATAAAGACCGCCTTTTTTTTGAGTACCAATACTTGGATTTTTAATAGTAGCGTTTCTGTCTAATTTTAAATAAGCGACTTGAGCTATGTCCAAATTCCATTCGACTTCGTTTAATGTATCTATGGTTAAATCATAACCAGCAAATGTTTTAGATTTCGTGTTTTCTTGAACTCTGTTACCGTATAATAGATTCGGGTCGCTCCAATCCGCACTATAGGTATTGACTGTAGTGTATACTGAATTATAGTTCGCGGAAAGCGGATTTAATGTCACATATGCACTATAACCTAATTGCCAATCAGCACTATACGTATTGACTGTAGTATATGTCGTTTTTATACTATCCCAGTTAGCGGATAATGATTTCACTGTTACATATGTTCTATGCCACTCATATGAATTTGTTAGAATGTTATATGATCTACTTTGATCGGTTAAATTGTTGAAAAATATGCCGTTAAAAGGTTCTAAATTACTACCGATTGGATCTGTGCCTTGATCTTGCGTTAAAGTACTAGATAAGGTGTGATGTGAAGATCTGTGAAATTTGTTGTGAGTTCTGAAAATTCCAGCCATATTTAATTATTTATCAAAAAATTAAAGGCGTGAATCGCTTCACGCCTTTAAAAGTTTAATATTATTTATTTAGGATAATATATTAACCGTTTTCCTGAGTTGTATCCGCAGCCTCACTTGGAGCAGGAAGCTGTGATTCGGCCTGTCCCTTGATCTTCACCAAGAGGGGGAATGCTCCGCTGCTTGTTGGCAGTTGACCGAGTGTTTGTAGGATTGCGTTTACTTCTTCAGTTGCTAGTTCTAGTTTAATGCTCATATTGGATTATTATTATATATTATTATTTTTATGTGTCAAGAGTTATTTTTTTCCAAGGTAATGGTAAATTTACAATTGGAGGATTTTTTAAATTATTTATTTGAGAAATAAGACGTTCTTCAATTTCATTTTTATCGATTATATTAAAACACCATTCTATGACTTTTTCCTCTGTTAGATCAGAATATTCTATAAATGATCCACTCGGTGCTTTGAATCCACAAGACCCATATGTGGAGGAATTATAATTACCTTCTGTTCCTAGACATCTCCAATGTGCTGTAATTACCACATTTTCGTAATTTCCTTCAGTTGGCTTTGCTTCCAAAGATTCAATTTTCCATGTTGTTATCATATATTATATATTTATACTATTAGTAGTTCAATTTTGTTATTTTAAATGACAATACGAAGTTCTCCTGTTGATGTTTTGTAAACATCATCGGGTATTAGTCCACCAGCTTTTGCATTGATATTATTAGAATAAGTAGGTAACCCATTTAAACTCAACTTACCACCAACTGTTAAAGCAGCAAATCTACCTCTACCATCAACATCTAATTTTAAAGTAGCATCATCAGTGGTGCTTGTATTTATAAGAACTGAACCACCACCCAGAATTGTCATTCTAGGTGAAGCATTAGTTCTAAAAGTTAATGAATTATTTGCATATTGATCTATGAAAAAATCTCCGCCAAAAGACCTCACCCAATTACCTGATGCACCATTACGAATAAGTTCTAAAGCATTTACACCTGTACCAAGAGCAATTCTAACATCTCCAGTTGTCGTATTATCTGTTACGTGTAATTTTTGAGAAGGAATTGTAGTCCCAATACCAACATTACCAGTAGTTCCGTTATAATAATGATAAGCACCCCCACTACCAACTGTTAAATTTCTCGCAACACCAGTTCCAGCCCAATGATTATAAATGTTAGTTTCTGTCCCATAGAGTCTAATTTCTAAACGACTAGGATTTATATATGGATCTGTACCATATCTTGGAAAAAGGACACAATGGCCACCACCTGGATCATCATTCGTTGGTCTTATAATTGTAAAACCACCATTGACATCTAATCTTCCTTGCGGATCAGTAGTCCCAATACCAACATTACCATCAGACTTTTTAACATAAATGGATGCTCCAGTTGAACTACTTTGAACATTTGGATTTATATAAAAATCAGAACCTGAGTTAATGCCCAATTCAAATTTACCAACACCTCCTTGAGAAAAAGTTTGATATGCATTATGAGCAATACTTGCAGAATCTATTCGTATGCTTGCATTTGCACCCACAGAAGAAAAAAGCGCAGTCCCATTTGCTCCACCATCACCAGATTCCACCACATGTAGTCTTTGAGTTGGATTAATACCAATACCAACTTTACCAGAAGTAGTTATGCGCATTCTTTCCTCGTCAGCATTACCAGCCGCTCCAGTAATTTTTGTTCTAAATGCTATATGATTCCCAAACCACCCATCATCTATAAACTGAATGGTGGCGGGTGCTCCATTGGTCCAAACAGTATCATATGTGGAAGCTATAATACTGGTTGGAGTTGTACTAAAACCAGTTCCATTTAAATACAAAGCATTTCCACCACCACTTTTAAATATTGTGGTTTTTGCAGAAGAAGTATTAGTAGTTCCAATACCAACATTGCCAGTTGAGTCGATACGCATACGCTCAACTTCAGCAGAACTATCGTATGGGCGAGTCCATAAAGAAACATATCCTGGATAGTTTGCGCTCGTCCAAGTACCGTCTCTACCAAAAACGATTGCCCCAGTGTGTCGCTCAATTCCATTAGGGTCCGCTATATCACTTATAATGCCTCCAACAGAATCTGGAGATGTATCTTTATTTACAAGTCTAAAACCTTTTAATCCTCCAACAGCAGGAGTGTCCGTGCTAGAAAAAGTATTTGTGATGTAATTTCCTACTGCACTTATGCTTCCAGCAATAGTTAATTTTTCATTAGGAACATTTGTTCCAACGCCAACATTACCACCTGTTCCAACATATAATCTATCTAGTCCACTTTGTCTCAAAACAATCGGTTCATCTACATTATCTGTCGTTTCTAAAATTAATTTAGAAAGACCGACACTATCACCAGTTGATTCAAATCTTATAGATGCTGTGTCGGTATTCGCGCTCCATTTTAATCCATAATTATTATCGATAGATATATTACCACCAACAACGGTTAATTTTTCATTTACAGAAGTGGATGTCCCGATGCCAACATTACCACCATCTTTCAAACTCAAAATAACATTATTATCATCAAAAAAGGTCGCTATGTCTTGAGTCCCAGTTTGCTTAACAATCAATGCAGTGTCGCTTCCAGAATTTCTAATATTAACAGAACTAGTAACATACATTCTAGTTTCTATTTGGGTCGTGGTTCCCAATGCACTTAAATTACCAGTGATTGTAACATCCCCATCAACTTTTAAATTTCCAGAAACAGCAACACCCCAACTATCAATCCATAATCTTTGAGTGTTGTTTGTGATTATTTGTAAAGGGTGGTTTGTCCAACTACCAATTATGACTTTGTTTGGGGTACTTACAGTATCGACGGTTAATCTACCATCTATCGTCCAGGATGCATTGTTGTTATTTCTGACAACAATACCAGTATGAGTATTTGATGAACCACTATATCCAACAATATTTCCACCAGCAACTTCCAATTTACTGATGGGGGAATTTGTACCGATGCCAACATTCGAACCATCATCATATACAACACTATTTATTAGTTGATGATTATCATTGTATTTTGGTAAATAATTTAAAGTTAAACTATTGGAAGAAAGAAATGGGGTGTCAGTGTATTCGAATAGTTTTAAAAAATCCTCATTTATTTTTTTTCTAACTATAAACCCCTTATCCTTATCTTCTATAAATTGATTGCGCATATATATATTATTTATGGTTTTAAATTATCAATAGTCTATCCAAGTCTCACAATCTTTCCAATATAAGTTATCATTATATCTACCAGTATATAAAATATAATCTCTATCCACTGAATCTTGCCCATTTATTGTCATCAGAAGTTCTTCTTCCAATATATGTGTCCTATTTAAGACTCTATTAACAACAGAAGATTGAAAATTTTCATTCAATCCTAAAGTGAATTGTTCATTATATACAACTCTATCGTAACAAGTGAGCGCCTCTTTGTTATATATTCTCGTTAAATTTATCAAATTACCATAATAGTCTTCTTTTTTAATGAAATTATAAGCAATTGTATTTTTAAGAGTTTCTATATTCTTTACCATTTTTTTAATACTTTTTTCATAAACCCAACTTTGATTCCATTCTTGTTTTTTTATTAGAATTTCATCTTTAGAATAAACTTTAAAATTACGATCACTTAGATTTGAAACCAATTTTAAATCATCAGTATAAACCAAAATTTGATTTGCATTGGATGTTGAATTGTAGGTGTATATGTAAATTAAATCCGAAGATAAATTTTTACCAATTGTGGTGAACCATTTGAAATCCGAGTTTCCTCCAAAATCTTGGGCTTTTTTAGATCCTATTGATTTATAAATTTTAGAATCCCATTTCTTAATGAAATTTTTATTTGTTAATATGTAAATTATATTTTTTTCATAATTACAGAAATTGATATCGATTATATATTCACCAGCTGATAGAGATGATGATAGTGATACAAATGAATTTAATTTCATTGTGTAATTTTCGGTATTTAGATCGAAAACATAATACCCATTTTCCACTATACCGTATATTTCTTTCTCATTTTTAAATTTTATGGATTGAAATGATGTTATGCTATTATATAAACTTATAAATGTCTGATATGATAAAAAATTAAAATCCGAATTGAATAATTTAAATATTTTATTTCCACTATCTTCTATGAGAATTAGATCGTCTTTACTTGATACATTTTTGGGTTTTTCAAATTTTATAGTATCGTATCTGCCACCCTCACCTCCAACTATATCTATTAAAAATAATTTGCTTCCAAATGGACTGCTTGCATTTTTAAAAATATTATCGTTTGAAAAATATGTGTCTAAATCATATTTAAAGACACTATCTAATACTTCATCTGAAACGCACAGATATTTATTTTCGGAAATAGATATGGAATTTATTTTTTTAAAAGACAATTCACCAGATATGGGATCAACCGTAGTTATTATATTTAAAGACGTTTTACTTAAATTTAAATTATCATCGTGTTGGATTACGTTTATAGATGTTAAGCAATTAACAAAAAGATAGTATATATTATCTTTTTCATTTTTATACACGATTCCATTTTTAGCAAAATCTAAATTTCCATTATTTGCGGAAGAAAATGGTTCGGACTTAGTGCTTATGTCATCATATAATCCAAAATCGGAACCAGTGACCCCAATAAAACCATTAAATGCGGTTGGAACATTGTAACTAGGAATGGAACATCTACTATATAAATACATAAAATTATCGTATAAATATGATAATTTCGTATTAAATGTTTTATGATATGATAATTCATTTGGTTGAATTGAAGTGTTTTCAATAGAATATGGTAATTTA
>Ga0208923_1000114_pt1 | contig 19439 bp, 9 predicted proteins | sample ColrivemetaGS575_FD_187620 | JGI IMG/M metagenome (GOLD analysis project Ga0208923, IMG submission 187620) | Estuarine microbial communities from the Columbia River estuary - Freshwater metaG S.575 (SPAdes) (version 2) | ecosystem: Environmental > Aquatic > Marine > Intertidal zone > Estuary ...
CGAGAATAACGATACTTTGATTATAGTATAATGGACTACTCATTTTTTTATTTATACTATAAAAGAATATAATAAATTTTTTAAATTGTTTAATTAAATAAAAATAAAAATAAAAATAAAAATAAAAATAAAAAATAAAAAAAACTATTTATTACATATTAATTGTACTTATACTGAGTTTCATTTCTATATTATTTATCAAATCATTTTTTAAAAAATTTGATAAAACTTTTTTAATATTATCCTTTTTTAATTCTTTTCTAAGTTCTTTTATTGCATCTTCATACAATGAGTAATCATAATTAATATTGTCATCTTTTTTATATTTTTTAATACATTCAGACAACTTGACTTTTAAAACATCTAAGACTGGGTCTGATAATAATTCACATGTATCTTTTAACCCTTTTATTGTTGTAATAACATTACCTTCAGAATCTTCTGTAATTGAATTAAATGTTGGTGGATATTTTCTAGTATATTTTACAGCATGATTTTCTGGATGTTCTTGATCGCATAAAACACCATTTAAATATTCAGTTAACAAATAATTTAACTTTGTTTTATCTGTGTCATATGTTTCAATCACTTGTTTCATCTTATCTGATGTAATATGTTCAAGAGATAATTTAGTAATAGGTTGTATTTGAATATTGAAATTAATATTATTTGTTATACTATTATTACTATTAAGTGCTATATGATGATTATTATTACCATTAATAACAAGTTTACTTAACAATTCTTCAAATTTATTATGATAGTCTAATGGAGTCATTGTTTTGGCCACTTCACATCTATTATCTTTTAAATGTCTTAGTAAGTTACTTTTCTTTACAAAACTAGAATTACAAAAATTACAATTCATGATTCTTATATTATTTAATATATTAAATTTATTAAATAAACTTGAAATATTAATCCCTCGATTTTCTCAAGATGCTGTATCACTATAAACTCTACTGGGTTTTAAAATAATTCTTACAGATGACTTTGTATCTATATATTATTTTTGAATTTCATCATTTCATATTCAAGTTTTTTTATTTCAAGTTCTAATTGTTTTTGTTTAGTTTTTTCACGTTCTTGCTCAGTTAACTCTTTTGCTTGAATTTGTTTTGTTAATTCACTTGAATTTTCTATTGGTGTATAACTTGGTGGTGGGTCTAATATTCGTTCTCCTGCTACTTTTATCATCTCTTCTTTTATTACGTCTGTTGTTACTATTTCACTCAATTTTATTATCTCCGTATGATTTCCACCATATTTCTTTGGGATTTTCACTTTATTCATTTGGACTAGAGCTGAATTTTTAAAATCAGACTCCACTTTATATATATTTGAACACTTTATTATATTATGAAAACAAATTTCTTCAAATTCATCTATATGTTGTCTTACTCTTTCATGAAATTCTCGCACTTCTCCAACTATTCCATACTTTGTATACCATTCTTCTGCATATCTAAATGAAAACATATAAAATATATCTGTTTTGTCTCCAAAATAATTTACCAATTTTTTACTTGTATTAATCTGATCTTGATTAAATAATAAATTGTTAGTTACTTCTTCTCTAAATACTTGAGCAATATTATTTGGATTTTGAGTGTGATTTTGATCAATCGCCTTTATTTCATCTATTAATGTCAAGTCACCACCCAGATACCTAATCATTGTCTCTGCTGATTTACTTCTGAATTGTTTAGCCATTTCACCTGGTAACCAAAATAATAATTTTACCATTCCTTGAACATTTATTACTGGTGTTAATTTTTGACCACTACCAGGAAATTTTAGGTTGTAACAAAAAGTTACAGCCTCATCTTTATGATTTTTTAAAATATCCGCCCATGTTTTACGTGGATTACTCTGACCACCAACGACTTTAATAAAGTCAAATACAGAAATTTGTTTATCAGGTGTAATACGAATTTCAGATTCACGACCACTAAAAATACCGTCAAACGTTAATTGTTCAATTTCTGGATGTATTTCTTGTTTAATTTCTTGTATTTCTTGTTTAATTTCTTGTATTTCTTGTATTTCTTGTATTTCTTGTATTTCTTGTATTTCTTGTATTTCTTGTATTTCTTGTATTTCTTTAAATTTATTATGGTAGTCTAATGGAGTCATTGTTTTGGCCACTTCACATCTATTATCTTTTAAATGTCTTAGTAAGTTACTTTTCTTTACAAAACTAGAATTACAAAAATTACAATTCATGATTCTTATATTATTTAATATATTAAATTTATTAAATAAACTAACTAAAAATAACATTTATATAACACCTTATTTTATCGATTCAAAATCAACCTGCTCCGGAAAAAATCACCAAAATCACTTTTCTCGAGACAAAACTAAGTCCACCTGCTCCGGACATTCAACCATAATCTTAAAAATATTTTCGTGTTTTAAATTTTATCGATTGAAAAGTAAGATTTTTAAAAATACACCCGGAGTCAAATCCCCGGAGAGGACTCTCGTTTTTTGGCCAAAAATGGCATTTTTGGGATCTGAGATTTGGATTTTTTGAAAAACAGTTTTGATCATACTTTTGTCTTTTTTTTTTCAAATCTCAGATTCCAAAAATGTCAAAAATGGCCAAAAAATGAGAGTCGGCTCCGGGATTTGACTCCGGGTGTATTTTTAAAAATCCTATTTTCAATTGATAAAATTAATATTTTTTAATAAATATAAAATTATCATTGTAATATGCGGAGCAGGTGGACTTAGTTTTGTCTCGAGAAAAGTGATTTTGCCCGGCGGAGGTATTTTTTAGTAATTTTGTATCGATAAATTTAACATTTTTAATAATTGTAAAATTTAATAAATCTAAGGATAACTGTTTTTATTTACATTCAAATCTAAAAATAACTTTGTTTTTATTTACAGTAATTCTAAATTGGGTTTTAAATAAAGTTATACAAAGAAAGGACTTGGTTTTATTTAATGTATTTATGTTAAATTATTATTTTATGTTTTAATAAGTTAAAAAAAAAAAAGGAATGTGTCCAGAATCTATAAATAAATTCTTAAATTATTATAGATTGGTGTAATGTCTAACACAGGTAATAGATTTTTGTATGGTACCGAATTCACAAATATCACGGTAGTAGCTAACTGTGATAATACTGAAGATGGTTCAATTGAAGCTTCTGGAACTCTCTTTGTTAATACAATTAAAGAATATGACATTTTATCGCCTGGTGTTACATTAGAAGACAGTATTTTTGCTTCTGGTAAAGCTATTATAACATCAACCGAAACAAGTTTAAATATCAGTACTGCGGCATTAATTGTATACGGTGGTATATCTATATTAAAAGATGCAAGATATTATGGCGCGTTCTATCTTCATAATACAGTTAATAGTTATAATCTTAATTCAGGAAGTTTAGTTGTTGATGGAGGAGCCAGTATATTTAAAAATTTAAGTGTTGGTGGTATATTAAACTTGTATAATAGTACTAGCTCTATAAATAGTAGCATTGGTTCATTAATAAGTATAGGTGGTATTTCTATAAGAGACACTACAGATGCCTTAAGTATAACAGCAGGGGGTGCATTAACAGTTGCTGGAGGTGCAAGTATTGAAAAAACCCTTTTTGCTAATTTATTGAATATTAATAATGCTACAATTGCTAATTCTTACCTGATAAATATTACAAATAATAATTTATACTCTTCGAATGCTCATATCGAAAATTTGACATCAGGTAATATTATAACCAATAATATTACTACAAGTTCCCTAGTAGCTAACTATATAGAGGGGATATCATCATCTATTTCAAATTTAAATTTAACTTATGGTACATTTAGTAATGTACTAATATTATCGGAAAATGTTACTAATTCAACTATTAATAATTTATATACAAATACAGCTAATATCCATACGATATCAATCACACAGGGTAATATTGAGAATTTAACTGTTGGTACTTTACATGTGAATACAAATATTGAGTATAATGATATTGTTACTAATTTAAGTACTTCAAATATTCTCAGTCAGTATGTTACAATTGCTAATTTATTATTCACGTATGGTACCTTTGCTAACTTGTATGGTTCAGACTTGTATACTACTAATTTAACAGTTCCTAATTTAAGTTCAACGTATCTATCTACAGCTAATTTATCAGCTTATAATGTAACATCAATTAATTCAACAAGTGCTAATAGTTTTATAATAAATTCAACAATTGCCAATATTTTATCAAATAATATAAATACTCAAAATGCTACCATTGCAAATTTATATAATAATAATTTAACATCTACTAATATTCAAACTACAAATGTAACATCAAGTAATATAGTTAGTGTAAATACCTCATCGATTTATACAACAACTGGTTATTTAAATCTTACTGGTACATTACCATCTTTTAATTCATCTACTGGAACATTCATTAGTTATGGAGGTATTTCTATTGATATAATAGAAAATGCAACAAGTATTACTAATGGAGGTGGTTTAACTGTTGCAGGTGGAGCAAGTATAGCAAAAGATGTATATATAGGGTATACTTTATATGTACCTAATATATCCTCATCAAATGTGTCTAGTATTTATGGTACAATAAGTCATTTATTAGGAACAAATCTAAACTATGTCAATTCTACATTTAATAATTTATATTTAACTAGTACTACCACATCTACTAATTCATCATCGGGTGCATTTATTAGTTTTGGAGGTGTATCTATAGATTGTAGTAAAGATGCCACTAGTATTACAAACGGAGGTGGATTAACGATTTCCGGAGGAGCAAGTATAGCTAAGAGTTTAATAGTTGGCGAGACATTAGGTAGTTCTACAATAACTACAGGAACAATATATGCAATTGGTTCTAGTATAGATAATATTCTTAATACAAATATAACAAGTAATAATGGATTAATTACAAATATTAATAGTGCGAATATAACAACAAGTAATGTATTAACAACTAATATTATTTCAAGTAATAGTACCATTACAAATAGTTTAATTACAAATATTAGTAGTAGTGGTTTACATTCAACTGAGATTTATTTTACAAATCTTAATGGTACAAGTATTTATACACATTCACTTGATGCCAATTATATTTCGAATAACATTTCATTAACATCACTAACAGGTAGTGTATCTAACTTAATTAGTACCAAATCTACAATTCAAAATTTACAATTAACTAATGGCACATTTAGTAGTCTAATAGGTTCTTATTTAGATGTTAATAATGCATCCATAAGTTCATTACTTTCTACAAATATTTTTACAACTAATCAAACATCTATTTTTAATACATTTGGTAGTATTTATGTTACAAGTACTGAATGTAGTTTAAATAGTACAACAGCGTCAATTGTTGTTAGTGGCGGTATTAGTATTAAATGTACAGAAAATGCTACGTCTTATACGTCCGGTGGTAGTATTACAATAGAAGGTGGATTAGCTGTTAAAAAAGATATATATATAGGTGGAAGTACATGGATTTCAGGTAATCTTGATTTGAATGCTCATATTATAACAAATGTCACATCACCATCTAATTCATTGGATGTAGCTAATAAATATTATGTTGATAATCTTTTTCAACAATATACAACTGGTAATGTAGGTGGTAATTTTACCCAAGGTCAAGTAATTATTGCTACAACTGGCGGTAATATTACAGGTTATTCTGAATTTATGTATGATATTAATCAAGGTGCCTTATATATTTATAGTACTAATGATGCGACAAGTGTAAGCCAAGGTGGTTCATTACAAGTTAGTGGCGGTGCAAGTGTTGATAAAAACTTTTACGTAGGTGGAAATGCTCATGTTTTAGGTGTTCTTGATATGAATAACCAAAAAATCACTAGTGTAGCTATACCTACGACATACTATGATGCTGCTAATAAATATTACGTAGATAACCGTTTCAATGAATTCACTATAGGTAATGTAAGTGGTAATTTTACACAAGGACAAGTGATTGTAGCGAGTACAGAAGGAAATATTACTGGATTTGAATCATTTACATTTTTTGACAAGACATTAAATATATTTACAACAGATGAAGCTACAAGTCTAACAAGTGGTGGTGTATTAAATGTTCAGGGTGGAGCAAGATTTGCAAAGAGTTTATATATTGGAGGTGGTTTAAATGTAAATGGTCAACGTATTACAAATGTTACAGCACCATCCAATTCATTAGATGTAGTAAATAAATGGTATTTGGACCAACGGTTTAATCAATATACAGTCGGTAATGTAAGTGGTAATTTTACACAAGGTCAAGTGATTGTAGCGAGTACAGACGGAAATATTACAGGATTTGAATCATTTACATTTTTTGACAAGACATTAAATATATTTACAACAGATGAAGCTACAAGTCTAACAAGTGGTGGTGTATTAAATGTTCAGGGTGGAGCAAGATTTGCAAAGAGTTTATATATTGGAGGTGGTTTAAATGTAAATGGTCAACGTATTACAAATGTTACAGCACCATCCAATTCATTAGATGTAGTAAATAAATGGTATTTAGACCAACGGTTTAATCAATATACAGTTGGTAATGTAAGTGGTAATTTTACACAAGGTCAAGTGATTGTAGCGAGTACAGACGGAAATATTACAGGATTTAATTCGTTTATATTTGATGGAACAAAGCTATCGCTTTATGCAACAGATAATGCATCGGGTTTAACGTCTGGGGGTATACTCAGTGTAGCTGGTGGTGTATCAATTGCAAAGGACGTATATATTGGTGGTAAATTAGATGTAAACAATAATAAAATTACAAATGTATCATTACCTTCAAATCCCTCAGATGCTGTCAATAAACAATATGTTGATTTTTTCCTAGGCATTAATACAGGAGATATAAAAGAAAGTGTATTTATTTTAAGTAATAACATCACTGTTCCCACAGATATTGATGGCTTTGTATTTACAAATACATTAGTTAGTTCCTTTGAGTCTATGGTTTATTTAGAGATACCCTCTTTAAATATATATGACCAATGGGTATTAAACGGTGTATTAAAGGGTGATGTATGGGCTATGAATGAAAAGTTTGTAGGTGATTACCCAAGTCGTATTGATTTTAGTATTACAAATACAGGTCAGATGCAATACACAAATACGAATACAACTGGTGTAGCTACATTAAGATTTAGAGCAACAACTACATCTCAAGGTATTTATACAAATATAACTATTCCAAATACAATATTGAATGTAAATGAAGGGGGTACTGGCCAAACATTTTTTTCAGCTGGAACAATATTAGTTGGAAATGATAAATCTCCTGTCCAAACATACGCTGATTTAAAGTTTATAGGAGACACTTTAATATTAGGTAATAGTACAAATGCAACAAGTCTTACACATGGAGGTAGTTTAAATGTAACTGGTGGTGTAAGTATAAAAAAGGATGTATATATTGGTGGTAAATTGGATGTTAATTTAAATAATATTACAAATGTTCAAGATCCATATCAAGATTATGATGCTGTGAATAAAAGGTATGTAGATACACGAATTGATAATATTTTTAATGAAAATAATGAATACAATTATCAATTAGATAATAATGTTACAATTCCTAAAAATATTCCTAATTTCATAATACCCTATTCTACTAAAGCTTTTGTAGCAAATGTATATGTAAATACAGGTAATACTTCTTCAGTTTATACATTAAGAGGATTAAAGGGTAGTATTTGGGAGATGACATCTAGTTTTGTTGGAGGAAATACAAGTGATGTCGAATTTTATATAAAGAATAATGGTGTAGATACTGTTATTCAATATACAAATAATGCAATAACAGGATTAACAACAATAAGTTATAAGATGACAAATCTAATTGATGATGTATCATCATATCCTCAAACACGTGTTTCATTAAGTCCTAATATAATTAATTTTCAAGATATTCCAGGATTATTATTTTCAAACACTAATACGAATGCTATTAAATTAATCATGTATATTTCAAGTGATATTGATACAAAATATAGTTTGGTTATTGTGAATGTCATTTTAAAAAATAATATATGGGAATTAAATAGTTATTCAATCGGTAATATTGATACGTTAAAATTCAATATTGTATCCTTACCATCACATGGACAAATACAGTATACAAATTCTAGTTTAGCAACTGATTATACTATTAGAGTAAAACAATATATTGTAGATAATACGTCTAGTGAATATACATTAATTGCTAATACGACAGTCCTATCAAATATTGATAATTTAAATACATTATTAGGGAATTATGCGAATACGTATTTTTTAGCATTGGTATATGTATATTTTCCAAGTATAAACAAATATTCTTTTTATGAAATAGAAGGTGTGACTGTTAATAATATATGGACAGTAAATACTCGATTTATAGGAGATAATACAGGAATTTCATTTGGTATTATAACAACAAATATTGGAAATTATCTTAGTTATACAAATCCTAATAATTTTAATGGTTATATAAGACTTGTAAATGCTAATACATTTGAGCCATATGTTTTACCAGTTAGTAAGGGTGGTACTAGTACGTCATATCTAAATGAATATACAATTTTAAGAGGTAATGGTTTAAATAAGATACTAGGTACAGATGATTTGATATATAAAGATAACCAGATGACCCTTGGTCCTATATCATCTATTGTTTTAAATAGTACACAATATGCTACTAATTTAACATCTGGAACATTGGTTACTTATGGTGGTGTTTCTATTCAAAAGAATCTTAGAATAGGTGAAGAATTAGTAGTTAACAATGTAAATATTACTCCTTTAACTGATGATATTTCATCTGAACGAACATTTTATGCTAATAATAATCAAGTACTAGCTCAAGATGTTACTGGATTTATGTTTTCAAATAAAACTAAATCATTTAACGCTATTGTCTGTGTTACTATTGAAACAATTACAAATTCATTAGATAGTTTATTTGAAATTAAAGGGTTAAGAAAATCATCTGGGTGGATTTTAAATGTATCTTATGTGGGTGATAACTCTGGAATTACATTTAGTATAAACAGTTTGGGTCAAATTCAATATACGTCAACTAATATAACTGTCTGGATATCTAATATTATGAAATTTAGAGCATTAACAACAAGTATGTAATTTGTATGTTAATCTAAATAAGAAAAATCACGTTAGAGGTTTTGTAAATTAATGTGGCATACTTACATATGTATCCCTTAATTATAATAAGACAACTTAATAGATGGTAAATTAAAGGCAGTAGAATTATATTTGGACATTATCTTTTTGTATAACTCTTCATTGAAAAAATCATCTGTATATCTATCCAATGTCTCTTCTTTAATTTCGTAAAAAGGTAATTGGAGGTCTTGTAAATATTTAATATACACAGACATATTTGTAAATTGATTATTAATGATTACAGGAATTACACCTAAATAATAACATTCCCATTCACGATGACAAGCTATACCATTTCCTCTTACACATAAACAGAATCTATGCTGAGATAATTCTTCTAAATAATCCTTGTACGGTTTACTACCAGATATAACAAAATCGTCAGGTCTTTGATTAATATCTTGTAAAACAGTGTGTCTATATGGATATGTTCTGGGGTTAATATTAATATAAAGACTACGTGTCTTTTTCTTATAATAAGACTCTGACATAACTGTATAAAGTGAAACTAGATTACCATGTTTAAACATTGAATTAGCTATACCAATTGGTAATAGATTAAATTGTTTGTGATAAAATGATATATTTTGTCCATACACCTTATTTATATAATTGTATTTAGTTAATAAAGTAACGTGATGTTCTTTAATCTCGTGATCGGAATTATGAAGATATAAAACATAGGATAGTGTATTATCGAGATGTGGTAAAATATATTGAATAAAATAGTCTAATAGATGAGTATATATAAATAGTTTGATGTTCTTTTTACCAAGTTCTTGAAAGTACGAATTCAATATTTGCATATTTATACTTTGAAAATTTTTGATAATGATAATTTTATTAATATCAATAAATTTATCGATGTTTTGATGATACTCAAAAATGTCTTGAGTTAATAATACAAAATCGCACAATGATACAATTCTATCACCTGATATTAAATCTTTAAATTTTAAATTATTAAGACTACTAAACTGGTATAATTGCTTGGAGTGAATATGCAAGTTATTAATCTGTTTTAATTGGATATTATTACCATTTTCTTGTTGTCCATAAAATAACTCAAGAGGTACATTGACATTATTTAAATGAAAATCTTTCTTAAAAATAGTTATAGTATTAGGTTTAAACGTACATGTTTCATTAATAAAACCGTCTGTTGGATTATTTATTTGAAGTAATCTTTGCTCTTGTTCATTTTTATTATTATACTCAGGGATATTTCTAGGGTCTATACCACCAACAAATTGTCCGATAGCAGCTCCATCCATTATAAAAGAACTATCATTTGAGAAATCAAATGGGAAATAAGCTATATCATTTGCTGAATAATTACCTAATAATTGCATATCATTCATTAAATTTTGAGAGTCTGTAAGTTTTCTCAACATATGAACATTAAGCCGATTTAAATGTGAACAGTCTGGAATAAATAAAATAGATGGAATTACTCTATCATGTGAATCTTTAACCATATATAATTTATTTTTATCTACAGGAATATCTTGTAAATTTTCATAAATCATAACATCATTTTCAATATGATAAACATTGTTTAATTTAAATAGTTCCATTAGGGATTCTATATAAAAAAATCTGGCAGTTGTAGATATCCAAAAAGCATTTCTAAATTGCTTGGTACTATCTGGTAAATTATCTATGAATTTGGTGTATTCTTGTGGTATTTTTAAAATACTTATAGGAATACATTCTATATGCATAACAATATTCATTGGTTTATTCAGATATAAATTCAAGTTAAATGTCGATATAGTATTTCGAAACTGGTTAATAAGTGAATCATTTAATATAACATATATTTTAGTGTTAGGTGATACTAATAAAGTTTGATAAATTGAGTCGAATATATAACTAGGTAAATTTTCACCTATGTGTATATATATTAAGTTGTTCATGACCTTTGTTTAATCAAAATAAGTTACTTTTAAATAAATTACTTTTTTATTTTTTTTATAAATAATAATAAAAAATCAAAATAATAAGCATTGGTGGCCCCATTTAGCTGTACAAGTATTCCCAATGTAACGGTAAACCCAGTTTACTTGAAATAAAAAAATAATTGAAAAATAATATTAACCAAGTTTAAATATTAATTTAAAATTATTAAAATAGTATATATATCATGTGTGGTATATTTTGTAGTATTCAAGATTCATCAATTTGTACAAGTGAGTATGTTGAAGAATTAACTAATACGGTATCTGGGTTATTACATCACAGAGGTCCAGATAGTATGAATTACAAGAGTATAACATGCCCTAACAATAAAACATTAGTTATGTTACATACTAGGTTACATATAGTGGGAGATTCTACACCTCAGCCATTGATGGATGAAACTAATACAATTAGTTTAATTATAAATGGTGAAATTTTTAATTGGAGAGAACTTGAAAAAGAGCTTGATTACAAATGTTCGAAATCTGACTGTGAAATTATTATACCGTTGTATAAAAAATATGTTCAAAAGTTAAATGACTTTGAAACCTTTTTTAGTAAAATAAATGGACAATTTTCATTTGTATTATATGATTCAACAATTAATTATTTATTTGTTTCAAGAGATCATATTGGTATAACTCCATTATATTGTGGGTATGATGAGAATAAGATAGTGTTTAGTTCAGAATTAAAATGTTTAACAATGTGTACATCAGTAGATAAGATTTCATTTGTATCTAGTGTAAAATTGTTCTATCCTAGAACATATTTGTATACAAATTTATACGACTGTGTACATACTGTTTTATTAGATAAAAGTGTTCCGTATTTAAATTATTACGAGTTAGAACGTGAAAAGAATGAGTATAAGAACGAGTATATGAATGTAGAAACAATTCATAAGGATTTAAAGTATAAGTTAGAGAGTAGTATTAATCTTCAATTGGAAGACCTTTTAAAAGAAAATTCACCTGAATTTGGTGTGTTATTATCAGGTGGGTTAGATAGTAGTTTAGTATCTAGTATAGTAAGTAAGTTAACGAATAAAAAGATAAAAACATTTAGTATAGGTATGACTCCTAATTCTACTGATTTAATAGCTTCTAGGAAAGTGGCAAAGTTTTTGGATACTGACCATCATGAATTTTATTTTACAGCTGAAGAAGGTATAAAATCCATAAGAGATGTTATTTGGTATACAGAGACATATGATACAACTACGATAAGAGCGAGTACAGCGATGTATTTATTGACAAAGAAGATTAAACAAAAGTTTCCAAATATTAAGGTATTATTTTCTGGAGAATTAAGTGATGAAATGATGAGTTATTTATATGGAGGGAATGCTCCATCAGAAAAAGAATTTCAAATGGAAACAATCAAATTAGTTAGTGATGTACATATATTTGATTGTTTGAGAGCGAATAAAACATGTATGGCAAATTCTATTGAAGTACGAGTACCATTTACTGATCCAGATTTTGTTAGGTATATGTTGAGAATGCCTGTTAAATATAAGATTTTTGGGAGGTTAAATAATTATAAGACTATGGAGAAGCAAATTTTAAGAGATTCATTTAATGTAAATGATGATAAGGGTAAAATGTATTTACCAAAAGATATTCTTTATAGACGAAAAGAGGCGTTTTCAGATGGTGTAAGTAATCATGAAAATTCAGAGGAGAATTGGGTTGATAGTTTAATTAATCATTGTGATTTAAAGTATGGTGCTATATCGTTTTTGATAAGAAAGGAGAAATACACTCATAATAAACCATTAACAAAAGAACAATTATATTATAGAGAAACATTTTGTGAACTATTTAATAGAAATTCTTATACTAATACTAGTGAATTTACAGTTAAATTATGGGAACCTAAATGGTGTGGAGATTCTGTAGATCCATCAGCTAGAAAACATATAAAGGAACAGTTTGAGACTGGTAGTTTTGAAAGAATTGATACGTCATCGGATGTTTCTGTACCTCAAATTCCAAAGAAAGGTAAAAAGCCATTAAATTTATCCCATATTATTTAAATATTATATTATAGTCACTATTTTAGTTTTTTATAAATTTTGATATATTATCTCGAAATTTTATTTTGTCTAGTTATTATATAAAATCAAGATTATGCAAATAATAATTAAAAAAGACTTACTTTCTAATTCTGAAGAAGTAATTAATATTTTCTATGGAGAAAATAACAGTTATATTGAGGATTGGATTAATACTTATTTTCACCAAGAGATGGATGCATTAAAAATGACACCTTGTGAAGAAAACATTAACCCTGAAAGCTTAGATTATTTTGTTGAAATAAGGGATAATATATATTATTTGATTAAAAAGTATAAGGTGATTTTAAAGGGTTATATTTATAACTCGTCAGAAAAAAATTCAGATAATCTGTTTTCTATCCGTTGTTTATCTTATAATAACATCGATCCGATTTTGAATAAAATACAAACCCAGCCTTTATGGAATGGTGTTAATTCAGAAGTAACACATCGAGTTATGAGACAAGTAGATAAGGATACGTTATACCAAATTAATATGAAATTTGAAGGTGCAATTAAAACAAGAGATACGTGGAATTCAACTGAGTTAGTCATGTTACAAAACGAGATAACACGTACTCATAAAAAAGAATTGTATACTTCTATTGTTAAAAAGATGAAAAAGATTGAAAAGAAACAACAACCTAAAAAAGAACCTTTGTCACTTCCATGTAAAACTACAGAGAAGTTAGCTAATGGAAATCAAGTAAGGGGTATAGGCGGTATACCAGACTTGTCGCGATTTTCTGGTTCTTCATGCGCACTTGAATATCATATAATTAATAAAAAAGAAAAATACGAGTAATTTGATAACACCGTTACTGTTAATATCATATAATAGACCACATATAGTATATATTATATTAAAAATGACACACACTTAATGTCTCATAAATCTGTTAAATTCATATTGGGTTTGTAATTCTATACCATTACGTCTATAATTTTCTATATCTGCTATAGTTATATTGTCACTTTCCGATAATTCACCGTCAATTTTAAAACATTCATGAATTTGTTGTATATTTTGCATATTATTAATTCTGAATTTATTTGATGTATTTTCTATATTTGATGTATTTTCTATATTTGATGTATTTTCTATATTTGATGTATTTTCTATATTTTGAAACGTATAATTATCATTGTTATCAATTTTATCAACTATTACTTCAATTTCTCTAAATTGATTTATTGGCATGCTAATATCTTTATATTTATCATCTGTTTTAATTTTATTTTCCATTTTTGTGATAAATCTAGAAGGAATTTCAGGTGAAGAGATTTCTAAATGGTCATAATCTTTTATAGTTTGTTGCATATATTTTATAGCATTCATTCTATCTTTTTTATAGACACACATCATATTTCGTATATCATTGTATATTATATTAAATGAATTGGCTGCTTGTAAATGTTGTTCAGATAGTTCACCATATTTTAAAAAGTTATTAATGATAGAAATGATAGCTATAATAAAGATAATAACTTTTTGAATAATAATTAGTGTATCATCTTTTAATAAATTAATTATTGAATCAGTTGTTAAAAAAATACTAAAAATTAACAGTGACAAATTGATTCCTTTATTAAACTTTTTATAGTATCTTGATGATTGTTCATGTAATTGTTTATAAATACCACAATTATAACCAATTCCTACAATAAGTTTTTCATTTTTGTCATTCCATCCATTATTTAACATAAGAATATCATATTTATTGAGAATATGACTAGTATTATCTGGTTGTGTGGCGGAATCTGGACTAGTGTGAATTTCAGGATTTTTTTTTTTTTTTAAAGACATATCCATTTAATTTAAAATTTTTTTTAAGTTTAAATTAAAGTTCCAAATTGGTGACGTTATTTAAATATAAAAAAAAAACGAAAATAAAATTATTATACAATATTATAATTATAATGAAAATCAAAAAGAGAGATGGGAGATTGGAAAATTTAAGTTTTGATAAAATTGTTTATAGATTAAAAAAACTTCAAAATGACAAGTCGCTTGGTCAATTAAAAGCAATTGACATAGACATTGTAGCGCAAAAAGTTGTTTCTACTATTTATGACGGTGTTAGTTCTACTGAATTAGATGAAGAAGCTGCTAGAATTGCTATTAGTATGACTGAGAATTTAGAATTTTCCAAATTAGCCACCCGTCTTGTTATCAGTAATATGCATAAAAATACTACCGAATGCTTTAGTGAAGTTATGGAAAAATTATATAATAATGTCGATACTAATGATAATCCAGCACCAGTTTTAGCAGATGATATCATTTCACTTGTTAGAAAATACAAAGATACTCTCAATGAAACCATCGACTATTCTCGAGATTATCTATTCGATTATTTTGGATTCAAGACACTTGAAAAAAGTTATTTGATGAAATTAAATGGCAAGGTGCTTGAAAGACCTCAACATTTATACATGAGAGTAGCTATTCAAGTTCATAAAGATTCTATAGAAGACATTGTTAAAACATACCATTTAATTTCTCAGCATTATTTTACTTTTGCTTCACCAACGTTATTCAATGCTGGAAGTAGATTACAGAATCTTAGCTCATGTTTTCTTATTGGAACAGATGATTCCATTGGTGGAATATACAAAACAATAAGTGATTGTGCACAAATTAGTAAAGTAGGTGGAGGTATTGGTGTACATATTAATAATATCCGTAGTAAAGGAAGTGTTATTAGAGGCACCAATGGTCATAGTGATGGTATTATTCCCATGTTAAAAGTATATAATAGCACGTGCCTATACGTAAATCAGAGTGGCAAGCGCAAAGGGTCTTTTGCCATGTATTTATCTCCAGAGCATCCAGATATTTTTGAATTTTTAGATTTAAGAAAGAATCAAGGTAGTGAAGATATGCGTGCACGTGACCTGTTTTTAGCTATGTGGCTTTCTGATTTGTTTATGAAGCAAGTTGAAAAAGATGGTGATTGGTATTTGATGGACCCAGATGAATGCCCAAGATTATCTGATTGTTATGGCGAAGAATATGAAGAATTATATTGGAAATATGTTGAACAAGGTAAATTTAAGAGAAAGGTTAAAGCACAAGAAATTTGGATGAAAATTTTGGATAGTCAAATTGAGACTGGTACACCTTATATACTTTATAAAGACAAATGTAATCAAATGAGTAATCAGAAAAATATTGGTACTATTAAATCAAGTAATCTTTGCAGTGAAATATTATTGTATTCTGACCACCAAGAATATGCTGTCTGTAATTTAGCAAGTATTGCATTACCTAAATTTGTTGAGATTGATCCAGAAACAAAGTCCCCAGTTTACAATCATGAAAAATTATTTGAAATTGCAAAACATATAGTACTTCCAATGAATAATGTAATTGATTTTAATCATTACCCTGTTCCAGAAACTAAGAAAAGTAATTTAGCACATAGACCAATTGGTGTTGGTATTCAGGGGCTTTCCAATACATATATTAAAATGAGATTACCATTTGAAAGTGATGAGGCTAAAAAATTAAACAAAGAAATATTTGAAACCATTTATTTTGCTTTATTAACTGGTTCTATGGAAATGGCTAAAAAGGATGGTTCGTATAGTACATTTAAAGGAAGTCCTATGAGTGAAGGTAAATTACAATTTGATTTATGGGCGGATCATAATGGTATTGATTTAAGTGAATATTTATCAGGAAGATGGGATTGGGAAAGTTTACGTTCTCAAATTAAAGAACACGGTGTAAGAAATAGCACCTTGACTACTTGTATGCCTACCGCGAGTTCAGCACAAATTATGGGTAATACTGAATCATTTGAGTGTTTTGATAGTTGTATTTTTACAAGACGTGTGCTTTCTGGTGAATATATTATTATTAATAAGCATTTAGTTGAAGACCTTACTAGATTAAAGTTGTGGGATAAGAATGTAAAAGACCTTATTATTGCAAATAATGGTAGTGTTCAAAATATTGATATTATTCCAGATGACATCAAGGCTTTATATAAAACCGTATGGGAAATTACTATGAAAAATTTTATTGATCAATCAGCTCAGCGTGGTCCATTTATCGACATGACCCAGAGTTTGAATTTGTTTATGGCATCTCCAACTATTAAAAAGTTGACTAGTATGCATTTTTATGCCTGGAAACAAGGTTTAAAAACTGGCATTTATTATCTTAGAAGTAAGGCTAGTTCAAGTGCATCTAAATTTACGATTGACCCAAATATGGAGAAAAAGATTAAAGAAAAACAAAAGAAGGGTAAATCTTTAACTAAAAAAGAAGAAGAAGTTGTACTAATGTGTTCTATTGAAAACAAAGAGGATTGTATGATGTGCACTTCGTGATTAAATTAGTTCAAATTCTTATTTAAATATAAATAATTATACCATAATATCAACAAATGACCCAAATGATAAAACCTGACTCGGTTGACTTTAATGCACTTATAAAAAATAGTACACACTTAACTATAGATTGCCAATCAAAAATGATTGATACCCTTACTAAAGAATTTACTGAAGAAGAAAGTCGTTGGTATATTGCTAATCTATATATTTATATGAATTACCATCCAACAAATGATTTTCCAATTAATTTAGAGACATTAATAAAATTAGTTGATTTTGCAAATAAACAAAATGCGAAAAGAACATTGGTAAATAATTTTACAGAAGGAGAAGACTATAAAATTTTGCTAATCCCTAAAGATGAGCAAAAAACTACAGATGAAACAAGAGGTGGTTATAACAAAGAACGTATTATGTTGAATATAGATACATTTAAAAATATGTGTATGTTGGTGAAGACAGAAAAATCAAAAGAAATAAGAAAATATTATGTGAAATTAGAGAATATTTATAATAAGATAATTAAAGAAGAAATAGAAAATAAAGATAAATTACTTGAAGATAAAGATCAAGAAATTAAAAAAATACAAGATGAAAGAATGGTTGATAAAAAACTAGAAAAACACAAAGTATTATTAAATATGTTAAAGGATAAAAATTGTATTTACTTGATAGAATTATCTGAAAATTTAGTTAAAATAGGTTCTTCATGTGAAATTAAAAAAAGGCGAGATAGAATTCAAACTGTATATGGTGGAGAGGGGCTTTTTTTAGATGTATTTGAATGCAATGAATTTAGAAACGTAGAACGTAACATTTTAAATGATAAAGTCATTCAGGAAAATAAATTTAAAAGTAAACTAGATACTGGTCATACATCTAATGAAGTTGTTATATTATCGAACACTTTTACGTATAATCAATTATTAGAAATTGTTGAAAAACATATACATACTTATAATTTTTTAACACCATCTCAAATATTAGAAAAACAAAAATTAGATATCATTGAATCATTAATAAATAAAGGCGAAAAATTATCTGATATAATCAATGTATTTTCTACACCTTTGACTATTACCCAAAATATATCTAATGTCATTCAAACTCAAGAAAAAGATGTAGTATTAAAGGACATTATTACATTAAAACCTAATTATGGAAGACATATTCAAAAAATTGACCCCAATAATTTAACTCGTATTGTACAATTGTATAAAAATATGGAGACTTTGATGGAAAATAAAAAATATGATACATTTTCAGAAACTGGAATTCGTGATGCTATTAAAAATAATACAATTTATAAAAAATATAGATGGATGTTTGTTGATAATGATAAAAATCCAATGATAGTTCATAATATTCAACCTACTATTATTTCTAAAAAAAGTGGTTGTAGTGTAATATTAGAATTAAATCGAGACAAAAGTGCAATAACTAAACATTTTAATTCTATTAATGTAGCAACACAAGAACTAAGAATGAGTGCTCATTCGGTTAAAAAAATGATTGAAACTGCAAATTTATATAATAATCATTATTATATTTATTTAAACAATTGTACACCTGAATTATTAGATACATATGACACAAAAGTATTCAAGTATGTCCCAAAATGTGCAATAAAAATAAAATGTATTCATCCAGAAACAAAGCAAGAACAATTTTTTCCATCTTTGCAGCATGCTCGTGAGTTTTGTAAAGTTCATCATAAAACTGTACATAAAGCTATAAATGAAAAGAAACTATTGAATGGATTTTATTGGGAATTTGCATAAATCTCATGTAAATTCACTAACATTCTATTTATTATCTTAGAAGTAAGGCTAGTTCAAGTGCATCTAAATTTACGATTGACCCAAATATGGAGAAAAAGATTAAAGA
>Ga0208923_1000122_pt1 | contig 18651 bp, 33 predicted proteins | sample ColrivemetaGS575_FD_187620 | JGI IMG/M metagenome (GOLD analysis project Ga0208923, IMG submission 187620) | Estuarine microbial communities from the Columbia River estuary - Freshwater metaG S.575 (SPAdes) (version 2) | ecosystem: Environmental > Aquatic > Marine > Intertidal zone > Estuary ...
TTACAACTGGCGCGCAAGGTACAATTTGGATTAAATTAACACCAAAAGGTAAAGAAGTTGCGACAGATCTAGCTAATACTACTACGGGTGCTGGCAAGCCAAAAGCACCGAAACAGCACAAATTTAAGTTTAAACTTCCATTTAAGCCCTACACTCTAAACAGTTGGTTGCAGCCAGGCGATTCATATATTAGGGATTTCCTCATAAAGAATCTGCCCCGTAAAAATTGGCGATGGATGTCGACCCCTACTGGCGGGCTAGACTATATTGCGCTTCGCACTCAAGAAGATCTGGACGCTCTGTATGCATATGCTGATGAAGTATATGCTAAGGAAATGAAATCCCGGATGGCTTGGATTGACAGAATCGTCCCGCATATGGTATCAGATCCAAATCCACGTTCAATTCCCCAACGCGCAATTGCGCAGGTTGCATTGGGTAAACGCGATAACGTAGACTACGACAAAGGCAACTCACCACAAGTTGTTGCCTACGCTGCTAAAACATTGAAGCGCAATGGACTTGATCCAATGGATTGGATCCGAGACGGTGACTTAGAGAAATATGTCGATATGTCAGAAACCCCATACTGGGACGCATATTCTAAGTGGTCTGGCTTTAAGAATTTTATCCAAGATATTCAATAATTTAGTAGACTTATCAGTAGTTTAAGTGTATACTGATACTATGATTACTAACAAATTCCAATACTCAGAAATAAAACGCAAGCGCGTTGAAGGTAAGCGGCTCTACGATACGGAGAGCGGCTTCCTTCCATCTGTGACAACCATCCTTTCTAAAACTAAACCATGGGAAGATCAAAAAGGTCTTCAGGAGTGGCGAGATAGAGTTGGGCATGAAAAAGCACAGCAGATTACAAATGAAGCTGCCAACGTAGGTACGCTTATGCACGGCTACTTAGAAGATTGGCTAGTACACGACACATATGAACGTAAAGACAATCTTATCCACCGCACTGCCAGTAGGATGGCAGACACAGTAATTGAAAATATCAAAGACGATTTGAATGAAGTATGGGGCACAGAAGTTGGCCTGTACTATCCTGGTCTCTATGCAGGAACAACTGACCTTGTAGGTAAGTGGAAACGCAAAGAAGCAATTATGGACTTCAAGCAAACTAACAAACCCAAAAAACGGGAGTGGATTGAAGACTACTTTATGCAGACCGCAGCTTACGGTAATGCACACAACGAACTATTTGGGACTAACATTAAAACTGCCGCTATCTTTATGTGCAGCAGGGATTGTGAGTTTCAATTATTCGAGCTCAACGAATCTGAGTTTGATGAGTATAGTAAGAAATGGGCCCTTCGTGTGGGCCAATATTACGAACTCGATAAATAAAATACGGCGGGATAGACGCAACATGTATACATTGACGTATACCTGCGCACTATATGCATAACAATAGTAAACACTTTGGAACAACTGAACATAAGTCAGTTACGAAATTTGTGGTTGCGTTCACCCGATGAACGTCTCGCAAGTTGGAGAGAATTTAGAATTGAACTCCAGTCCCATTACGACCTTTATGAGGCAAATGGTACTGAGTCCGACAACGCTATCCTTTTGGATTGCTTAAATGCGGTTAGCATATGGTGGAAACAAGCACCAGTCGTTAGCGTAGCAATGGACCCCTTCAATCTTGAATCCTGGCCAACTATATGGGAAATACTTGATCAAGGTGAATGCTGTAAGTATAGTAGAGGTCTCGCAATGGCGTATAACATTCATTATATGGACAAAAATGTCCGCGTGTCAATTGACCGGGTCCGCGACCACAAATTTCATGATGAGTATATGATTGCCACTTTTGATGGCAAATATGCACTTAACTCACTACATACCCAAATTTTAAATCTCCAAGGTGTTGAATCCCTAGAAGTACGAGAATCGATTCCGATTAGCTCGTACATTTTGCAGAATCAATAATAACAGGAGAGAATGAGCAATGAAAGATATCGATACCCGCGCCTTAATGGGCGAAGCCAAATTTTACGAAGGTTACAGTCGTTGGAGCGATGACCTTAGCAGATATGAAACGTGGGAAGAAAGCGTGTCACGTGTGATGGACATGCACCGTGGATTCTACAAAGATAAAATGAATGAAGAACTATCTATCCTCATCGACGAGGCAGAAGCTCTTTATAAGCTCAAGTATGTGTTAGGTGCACAGCGAGCTCTACAATTTGGTGGAGATCAAATTCTCAAGCACCAAATGCGTATGTATAACTGCACAAGTTCATACGCTGACCGTCCAGCCTTCTTTGGTGAACTATTTTATGTTCTCCTGTGTGGTGCAGGTGCTGGGTTCTCAGTTCAGAAACATCACGTTGCAAAGTTGCCTAAAGTGGCGCAGCGCAAGGGCCAAGCCAAGATCCACGAAGTAGAAGATAGCATTGAAGGCTGGGCGACCGCACTTGACGTTCTTATGTCAAGTTTTTTCGTCAATGGTGGTAAAAATCCTGAGTACACAGGGCGTCGTGTATATTTTGACCTTAATAAAGTACGTCCAAAAGGCGCGATGATCTCAGGCGGATTTAAAGCACCTGGTCCAGAGCCTCTACGCAAAGCACTTGACAAAATTGAACACCTGTTACAAGGCGCAGTGTTAGCTGGCCGCGATGTTCTCAAATCAATTGAAGTATATGATATTTGTATGCACGCCGCTGACGCGGTTTTGGCAGGCGGCGTTCGTCGCAGTGCAACGATTTGTCTGTTTAGCCCAGACGACCAGGAAATGATTAAAGCAAAGACTGGCAACTGGTATGAGGACAATCCACAACGCGGACGTTCAAACAACTCAGCTGTAATTGTACGCAAAGACGCAAACCGTGAGCAGTTTGCAGACATTATGAAATCAATTCGTCAGTTTGGCGAGCCAGGTTTTGTGTTCTCAGAATCAACAGAGCATACATACAACCCATGTGTTGAAATTGGCAAGTACCCTGTTCTAATTGAGGGCAAGAAGAAAACGTCTGGTTGGCAAGGTTGTAACCTAAGCGAAATTAACGGCAGCAAGTGTACAACAAAAGAAGAATTCCTTAAGGCGTGCCGTGTTGGTGCTATCCTTGGTACACTACAGGCAGGTTACACTGACTTTAACTTCCTAGACGAGACAAGCAAGAAGATCTTTGACCGTGAGGCATTGATTGGCGTAAGCGTAACAGGATGGATGAACTCACCAGACATCTTGTTTAACGAAGCAATTCTTAAAGAAGGCGCAGAACTTGTCAAAAGAGTTAACCGCCAAATGGCAAAGCTACTAGGCATCAATCCAGCAGCACGTACAACCTGCGTCAAGCCAAGCGGCAACGCAAGTGTGCTACTAGGCACGTCAAGCGGCATCCACGGTGACCACAGTCCACGTTACATCCGTCACGTACAGATGAACAAGGACACAGAAGTTGCACAGCTATTTGCAAAAAGCAATCCTTACATGGTTGAAGAGAGTGTTTGGTCAACAAACGGCACTGATTACCAAATCAGTTTCCCTGTCATTGCACCGCGCGATTCACTATTCAAGAGCGAGCTATACGGCACAAAATTACTTGAAAAGGTACGCCTTGTACAAAATAGCTGGGTTGAGTATGGTACAGATGAAAGCCTATGCGTAGACCCAACAGTACGTCATAACGTTTCAAACACAGTGCAAGTTGCGCCTGATCAGTGGGATGAAGTGGAAGAGTATTTGTTTACGAATCGTGACAGCTTTGCAGGCATTAGCTTCCTAGCTACAAGCGGCGACAAAGACTTCAACCAAGCGCCATTTACTGAAGTGCTGACAGAAGATCAGATTGTTGCCAAATATGGTCGCGCAGCAATGTTTGCAAGTGGATTGATTGTTGAATCAACAAAAGGCTTCGGCGACTTGTGGACTGCTACATTTATGGCACAGAGCGAAAACAGTCAACGTGCAGGTGAACAAAAGGACTTAGGTGCGGACTGGATCCGTCGCTTTAAGAACTTTGCAGCTAACTACTTTGATGGTGATGAAAAGACAGCAGAGTATTGCTTGAAGGACGTTTACTTGCTACACAAGTGGACAAAGATTCAACAAAACATGCAACCAATTGACTTCTTGACTGGACTGTCAAAGAAAATGTATACTGACATTGATACTATGGGCGCGATTGCCTGTGCAGGCGGAGCATGTGAGATTTAATGTCTGGAAAAAACAATAAGAGTGCCCTAGAAATATACATAGGGCTCTCTTCAAAATACCCAGATCGTCTTAAATTTGGGGCGCTAAACAAGGATAATGCACAAGAAATAAGGGCAATTTGTGAAAGCCAACTTGGGTATTATCATATGGCCGCACATCCATTCACTCCGGTGAACACGGTTTTCTTTGAATCAGAAGAAGACGCTACACTTGCAAAACTGGCGTTGGGTGGTGATTATCAGTTCAAGGAATTTAAATGACTGAACAAGAGAAAGATTGTTTAGAAGCGTTGGCAATGGCTTGGAACATGTTCCTGGAATTGCCAGCAGAGCACAGTGAAGATGTGGATGACTTTAGACGAGGCATTCACATCTTACAGCGCCAAATTATGGCTCGTCCAACAAGGAGAGATATGAACAATGGAACCTAAAAACTATATCATTAGTTTTCGCGCCCTCCATGACCATGGCCCAGCCTGGGGTGTGGCAGATAAATGGGGCAAGGACCACGACATTTCATTTAATTACACCTTGAATGATGATTGGAAATTTGAAACACAAGAAGAAGCAACACTTTTCAAACTAACTTTTGGAGGTACTTACCTTGATGTATTATAAGAAAGGCGACGTAACTGACGCAACAGAGCAAGTAATTGCTCATGGCGTAAACTGCACTGGTCATTTTGGAAGCGGAGTGGCAGGCGCAATCAAGCGCAAGCATCCGTATGTGCGCGATCAATATCTTAGCTTGAAAGAGCATATACTTGGTACGTGTCAGTTTGTTGACTACAATGACCAAGTATGGGTTAACGCGCATACACAGCAAGGTAAAGGATACGATGGTAAACAATATGCTGACTTGAATGCAGTTGCTTACTGTTTAGTTGAGATCGATAACTACATGCGCGACAACAACCTTACCACCATCGCTATGCCTAAAATAGGCAGCGGACTTGGCGGATTGAAATGGGATGATGTAATGATACTGGTTGACGGAATATTAGAGGACCACGAGGTCTATGTTTATGAATGGGAGAAATAAGATGAATGAAACAATCGTATGGAGCAAAAATGGTTGCCCGTATTGCGACATGGCAAAAAATATGCTACGAACAAGTGGCGTCAAATACGAAGAGCGCAATATCCAAACAGAAGAATGGACACGCGAGCAACTGTTAGAAGCTGTGCCAAACGCAAAGACAGTACCACAAATCTTTATGCACGGCGAATACGTCGGTGGATATACAGAACTACAAAAATATTATGAGGATCACAATATGTGGTCTGGAAACACAGGAGTTTAAATGCTAACTACAACAACACATAAAAAGAACGACGTACTGACACTCAAATTGGTATCAGGCGAAGAAGTAATTGGCTACTATGTAGAAGAAACAGCAACTGAAATTATACTACGCAAGCCACTTGTACCAGTACCAACAGGTGAAGGACAAATGGGGTTAGCGCCATATATTATGTCAAGCAGCTATCTACGCGAGGGCAATGGTAATCTACCATTTAATAAACAGACAGTGATTACTACAATACTAAGTAGCGCAGACTTCAAAAATGCCTACACACAGCAAGTAAGCGGTCTTGATTTTAGCCCGGGCGCGGCCCAAGGACTGATTGTGTAATAAATACTCTATAAGGAGTATCTATGGCAACAGCAGTACATCGTAATTCTGACTCACGCAATTGTGGTGCATCCACAACTGTAGTAGGCCAAAGTAACGTATTTGTAAACGGTAAACTTGGAAGTGTGCAAGGAGACCCTAACACCCATGGCGGCGGCGCCTTGGGTGCCACCGTCAATGACGGTACAGTTTACATAAATGGCAAAAAGGTTGTCCTTAAAGGTAGTAGCGCAGCGCCAGACAGTTTGTGTCCACCACGCGGCGGCTCACATTGCAACCCTAAAAGCGTTGGTGCTAGCCCAAATGTTTTTGCATGTGGTGGCGGAAGCGGTGGTGGCGGCACAGAATTTGACAACACAGCAGATCCAACTAGAGCAGATCTTTATCCTGATCCAGCAGTACAACGAAATGCAGATGGCTCGCCAATGCCAGGTGATCGAAATGCAGACGGATCAGTGGACCAACAAGACGACAACTTTGATGACGGCTCAAGTCCTGGCTACCCTGAAGATTTATCTGACGCAGAAATAGAAGCAATCATTCGTGAAGAAGCTATACTGCGCGGCATTGATCCTGACACCGCAGTTCGGATTTATCAGTTTGAAGGCAAGGGCGCATATCAATCACAGATACCACGAAACGGCAATGGCGCATTGAATGGAAAAGAAGCAAGCTTCGGACCATACCAATTGTACACAGGCGGCGGACTTGGTAACGACTACGAAACAAATACAGGCAGAAGCCTAGCAAACGATAACACACGAGACGGCGTAACAAATCAGATACGTTTCTCATTAGACCAGGCAGCAGCCAGGGGCTGGAGTCCATGGTATGGACGTATTCCAGCTGGAGTTGGCACAGGTGATGGCCTATCTGGCGCACAACCTATAGGTAATTGGAGTTAACATGGGAGCATTTACAGACTTTCCCAACGGCATACAGAGTGCTAGCGACTATCTAACGGATAACGTAGGTGCAAGCGCACAACTATCAACCAGTGTGGCTGATATTGCTGGCTTCATGGTTAGTGCTGAGATGGACTTCAATCTTAAAGAGATTGTCTGTAGTTTGCTTGCTGGACGAGGCTTACTACTGCCTAACATTCAAATTTGTGTTAGCCTTAATTTAAAAGAGCTATTGAGTACAGTATTAGGGACAATAACTGATACACTATATGCCGCATTGGCATCACTTGACCAAACGTTTGATAAGTTAATGGACCACCTTAGGATTGATGAAGTCCTCGGACGTATTAACAACGTCCTTTCTGAAATATCAAACATTGCAAACATGATTAACTTCTGCTCAGCACCTATTAATCCTATCCGTATCCCAAATGTTCTTGAAAATGTAATGGAAAGTTTCCTTGGCGCTGGAAAGAGTATTGTTGATTCGATTGGACAGATGGTACCAGATCAAATTGGTGGGTGCTTAATAGGCGGCACATTTAACGGTAGTGTGTTTAGCGGCGGCCTCCTTAAGAAAATTTGGGACAATATTGATAACTTGAACGCAATTGAAGCGACACTATTGAATGACATTGCACTGATTGAAAGCGCAATAAATGGCTTAATTGAAAGAGAGACACAGGTCACTACAAAATATGATCAAGGTGGCAGTGACGATCCTGAAGCTATTGCCCGCCTAGTCAATCCTGACATGGGTGTACACATGGGACCGGATCAAATTGCAAGTGTGAGTGACGCTTATAGAATTGCGGAATTGTTGCGAGGCATAGATAGTCAAACACGTAACTATGATTTGTTTGATGATGAGGGTAACCGCAAATCTATATGTGAGTTAATTTGTGAGCCAACTCTGTTAGCTAAATTGCGTCAGCTAACTGATCCAAAGCCGACCATCGCAGAGCAACAGCCAGTCTACAACTATTGCGGCGAGATTGTTGGGTATACTCAAAGTTTTGCACAGCAAGATGAACAAACAAGTAAGGGTGTTGTGCCGACTGCTATTAATGCTCCTGGGTACCTTAATGGCACATTGCCAACTAGTGAAGCTGAAATTTTGGCCGCAATCGCAGCCGCAGGATCTTCTTCTAGCGGCGATACTACGGTTGTTATTTCAAACAACTACACAGTTGACGGAGCAACATTGTTCGTTGCAGATGCTGCTGGCGTATTAAACAGTGGTGCAACAGAAGGGCAAATGGTCTTTCGTGCTGACAATGGCGTTACTTACCTTAGAAACGGTGTGAACCTAGGAACAATTGCTGACGACTATGAAGTTGTTGGTGGCGGAACTGGCGGGACGACCTTAGGTACATTCCTAACCAATGTTGACAACAGCACAGGTACTGGATTATTAGTACGCAGCGGTGATGTTCCTTTATATCGTACTATGTTTGGCACTGCTAATCAAATTACAGTGACAAATGGTAGTGGTGTAAATGGTAGCCCAGTGATTGGCCTGTCTAGTAATCCTATTATTCCAGGCACCGACAGTATGGTATTGCCAAACGGCACAACTGGACAGCGCATAAGCACAACAAATGGTGCAATCCGTTACAATACAACAACAGGAACATTTGAAGGATATCAGACTGGTGCATGGGCAGCTTTCGCAACCGGCGCAGGCAGTGTAACAAATGGTAGTAATATTGGCGGCGGCACGTATGAAGTATTCAAACAAAACAACGCAGGGGTATTAGAATTCCGTACATTTGCAGTAAGTGGCGGCATCACGTTAGGCGTTGCAGCAGATGTCATTACAGTTGGCGAAAGTTTAACGTCGTCAAGCCTAGGAGCAGGCAGTAATGTGTTCAAGCAGCGCACAGCTAATGACTTTGAATTCCGAAGCCTTACAGCAGGCACAAACATTACACTTACTGAGTCAGCCAATAGTATTGAAATTTCTAGCCCTAACACCAATTCTGAAGGCACAGTAAACACCACAACTGCAACTGCTACAGAAGTTCTATTTGACGGAACACGTCTAACACCAGCAAGTGGCAGCTTGTGGTTTGTCACTGTAACAGCCGTAGCCAACCGTAGCGACGCAAATGACGCAACAGCCATTAAAATTGAAGGACTAGTTGACAATAACAGCGGAACCGTTACTATTGTAGGTACAGCAGGCAACAAAACTGTTTACAACAGCACAGCTAGCACTGTCAACTATGATTTACTACTTGATGTAACTGCTAACCAATTCCGTGTCCGTGTACAAGGTGAAACTGCACACACTGTTGATTGGAAAGTAAAACTAGATTATATTGAATCACCATAACTTTTTACTTGACAAGCAATGTGTTTTACCATATAGTCTTGGTATGTTAATGTATAACCAAGGACTAATGACATGAGATCTAAAATTTGTGATGACGGCAATGCCCGTATCCTCGCTAAGGTAGTTGTACCAATGGGCGCTATGGAGATTACGACCTTCGCGCTTTCCAATCCTCGCTTTGCAAATGACGAAGAAGCGATGAATACTTTTGAAAACCTCAACAAACGACAATTGTTCAACGTCGCGAAAGAAAGTGTTGCTTTCCGCGGCGATAGCCTTGAGCTTGCCTATGCGGTAGCACGAGAGCAATGGACTCTGCGCCAAATTGACCGCGCCCAAGTCCATGTTAAGCGTCTCTTCCCTGAGGTAGACTAACAATGGCTGATCAAATTACAAACCTTATTGAGCTTGCAATGAGTTCAAACAGCGATGCTGAAAAACTTGCTGCACTTGCGCAAGCAAAGCGCATCTATAAGAATGACGGCATCACGCTGCCTAAACGTGTCGCCCGCGCCGTTCCTGTTGCTCCTGTCGCACCAGTTGTTAACACATATGCAGTTGAACGTGACGGTTTGATTAAAGATGTTGCTCGTATCAATAAAGATAACGATAGGTTGGGTGCAGAAAATACTGCACTGCGCACCCAGATTTTGAATGATGGACGCGACACAGAAGCAGCACTGACTTCAATTGAGGGGAAAGTGAAGAATCTCGCCTTCCATGTTACAATTGGTTATGGGCTTTCGTTTGTTCTAGCAGTAATCCTAGTTGCAGTGTCGCTATGAAGAATACATCAGACGTCCTCAAAGAAAAATCAATGAATGACTGTATGATGGATATTATGCCATTCTTGGTTTGGAGTGCAGACACGGATGAAATTGTAGGTGGCGTACATGCTGTAGACGCCCTTGACAGTTTCCGCCAACTGCTTGGTTACGATGTAGAAACATTTGAAAAATTGTGCGACATTTTCAGAATAGAGGATGATGAAACCGATTATGAGTAGCTATAGACTCTTTATTGATGATGAACGTTTTCCTCCACGCGATGGAAACATCTGGCATATTGCACGTGACTGGGAAGATGTTATGATAGCATTCCGCATCCACGGTATGCCAAGCTTCATTAGTTTTGACCATGATTTAGGTGAAGATAAGCATACTGGTCATGACATTGCTAAGTTTCTAGTAGATCTAGATATGAACGCAGAGGAAGGCAATACGGACTTCACACTGCCAGACGACTTTGATTTTTATGTACACAGCCAAAACCCGATTGGCAAAGCCAACATTGAAGGCATTTTGCGAAATTATTTGCGGTTTAAGGCAGATAACGCTTGACATCACCAAGACGTTTTGCTATAAATAACCTGTAAGCAAAAAATGAGGCAGACATGAAGAATATCCTAATTGTTGCAGCGATGTTAACAGCATCAGTTGCGAGTGCAGAAGAAATCATTGATCTGACACCAACCGCTGAACAAGGCGATAGTCGACCACTTGATGCGGTTACTATTATGCCTGTCACTCCAGAAGTTGACCCAGAGCAAGCGCAGTGCCTTGCAGAAGCTATTTACTTTGAGGGCGGCAACCAGTCGTTTGAAGGTATGACTGCAATCGGGCAAGTGATTATGAACCGTGTTGCAAGCTCAAGCTTTCCTGACACCGTGTGTGATGTTGTAAAGCAAGGCCCACGTGATGGTAGCCCAATCAGCCGTTGGAAGTGCCAGTTCACTTTTTACTGTGATGGTAAGAGCGAAGAGTTTCCTGTAAACGATACTCCTGCAGAAGTAACGGCAGCTGGCAAAGCATCGCTAGCAGCAGACCTTATTATGCTTGGCGCATTGCCAGACATTACAGATGGTAGCGATCATTACCACGCTGAATATGTAAATCCAAACTGGGCAGAAGTATATACACTTGTTGCCGTAGTTGATTCGCATTTGTTTTACACAAGCAATTAATTTTGTGACCTAACTAAAGTATAGTCAATCGCATAAATATGATGACATAATGCTAAAGGGTCGCAAATAAATGAGAGAATTTCCATGTAAATTAATCCGTGTTGTAAATGGTAACACGGTCGAAGGAGATTTTGATCTTTGCTTCGGCGTATATATGCCAATGAACATTAGATTGTTCGGGGTAGCTGATACAAATGAGGCGATGACTGCACTTATTAAGATATTGCCTAAAGAATTTATTTGTGCAACCACATATAATAAGCGTGGCAAGTCCGGCCGCTGCCTAGGATATATTTTTGTCGAGCACGAAGGTATAATGATAAGTATTAATGAGCTATTAATACAACAAGGATTCGGACTGTCTGATAAATGAAAATACTATTCGGAATATGGACAATGCTAGTCGCTCTTACGATTAGTGTTGTAGCGGCCTATTATTCAATTGTAGGACTTACTGCAATTTTTGCTGCGGCAGTCGTGCCTGTTATCATTATGGGCGCAACATTAGAATTAGGTAAAGTTACAGCGGCAATTTGGTTACATAGTTATTGGGATACTGGTGCGTTTCTAACTAAAGCGTATCTTACATGCGCGGTAGTTGTACTAATGTTTATCACAAGCATGGGCATCTTTGGATTCTTGAGCAAAGCACACATTGAACAACAAGCTGGCAGTGGTAGTTTAGTTGCACAGATTGAACGTATTGACCAAGAAATACTACGTGAGCAGCAGACAATAGAGCGGGCTAACACAGCAATAGACAGCTTTGGAGAGCGCGTGTCTGAAGCAGACACAAGCATAGAGGCACGTATTGCATCACAAGAGCGTATTATCTCAGACATAAGCAGTCGTCTCGAACGTGATATTTCTACGCAAAATCAAATAGTTAGCCAGAGTAATGGCTTGCTAGGGCCGCTACAGGCAGACTTAGAGCGCACTGAAGAGCGTCGCAGCCAGCTTAGAGCAGCACAGGCAGCAGGCGACATTGAGGCGTTACAAGCACTTGTCGGCGCTAACGTTGATGGTGTGCTAGGGCCTGCAACACGCAATCGTATTTCAGAATTTGAGCAAGAACTAGACAGCAGACGAACGGACATTTTAACACAGTTAGAGCGACTCAACAATACTGATGATCCTACTGTGGAAGCAGCACGAGCAGAAATTACACGACTACAACAAACCGCAAACGCAGAAATAGCAAGGGCGCAAGAAGCCATCAATAGTTTCCGTGAACAGTTAGTGACAGTTACAACAGCAGACAACACAGATGCAATCGCAGCACAAAATGCAGAGATTAATGCAGCTAATCTACGCATTGATGGAATACTTACACGTAAGTTTGAATTAGAAGCTGACTTGCGTGTATTGGAAGTTGAAGTTGGACCTGTCAAATATATCGCAGAATTAGTATATGGCGAAACAAATACAGAGCTATTAGAGCAGGCTGTGCGCTGGGTTATTATTGTCATTGTGTTAGTTTTTGATCCGCTAGCCATTGTGTTAGTATTGGCTGGACTTAGCCTATTACACAGAGAACCTATTGACAATAAACCAGAATTACCATACAATGGTGACAATAACGGCGGCACCACAACACCGCCCAGCGAGGGCGTGGATGCTCAAGATACAAAAATACCGGAATCAGAGCCACGAGCCGCAATACCGGACCCGGCGCCCTCGCACCCAATTACTGCTCTTGAAGCAGCAGACAAATTGTCCGAGACGTCTACAAAATCTTCAACACTAGGAAAAATCTTAGTAGGAAACAGGATCCCAAATGAGAAATAAGAATTCGGTGTACACAGTTACACCTCCGGACCTTAAATTGAATACAATTGGTCCCAGCGTCTTGCTATTAGGCGTGACGTTAGATGAAAGCAACGAGTATACAGAAATTTATGAAAAGCTATTCCCAGATGTTGAGATTGCATTTTTTGTTGGTGATGACAGCTTTGTGGCAGATTATGCTCCATGGTACCGCGCACAAGCAAGCATTGCTAGCAGTATTTTTGTAAATTTAGATAACATCACAGCAGAAGAAATATTCCTTGCAATGCAAGCTGAACATGACAATCGAGCGATGGTTTTTTGGATCTCAAAAGAACAAACCAACCCAACAATGATAAGCTTGCTTAATAGCTACCAATATCAAATATTCAATAATCTCAATGAGATAGAGGAATTTTTGTTGAATGAGTATCGTAATAACTCTTGACAAATCTCATTATCTCTATTATAATAAATGATATGGTTACAAAAGGACACAACCAATTAACATGAAAAACCAAAGGCAGATTTTAGCCAATTATGACATTCGTTCCAAAAGTGTACGAGTTGTAGGCGAAGGCAACAGTTTAATTATGGACACCCGCATTGCTATACAGAATGCACACGACATAGGCTTAGACCTTGTATTAATAAATGATGCGTCGGACCCGCCGATTTGTAAAGTCGTTGAACTCAACAAATACAAATATGAGATGCAGCGCAAAGAAAAAGAAACTGCAAAAGCACAGCGCGAATCGCGTATTCCGCTTAAAGAAGTACAGTTCAAGCCTAACATTGATCAGCATGATTTTGAAACTAAATGTAACAAAATCGCTAAGTTTGTGTCAAAAGGCAACAAAGTTAAAGTTCTAGTCCAGTTTCGTGGACGCGAACGACAACATACTGATCTCGGATATGATATTTTAGAGCGTATCCTTGAGACAGTCGACGGCATCGAATACGATGGTAAACCTTCGTTTACTGGTAACCGTATAACAGCTATGATAAAAGGAACAAAAGATGGCACCTAAAGAATACACTAGAAAACCGCCCCGCGACCCAAACCCAAGAGGTACAAAGGTTGAAGTGCGCGACAATAATGTAGGGCAGGCAATGCGCCGCCTTAAGAAGATCCTTCAAGCTGAAGGCGTCTTTAAAGAAATGCGAGATCGCCGCTTTTTTGAAAAGCCAAGCATCAAGCGTAAAAAGGCCAAAGCGGCTGCAAAGAAGCGTTGGCAAAAAGAAGTCGATAAACGACAAGACTGGTAATAAATACCAATGAGGATGCCTATGAAGGGTCCTCTTAACATAATCTTGCTTTATAAGGAGATATAATATGAACAAGACAATTAACACACAAACTCTACCTGGATTTTTGAACGGGCGTGGAATCGGATTCGAACGCATGTTTGATATGATTGACGATGCAGTAGCATACACAGGCAACACAGCCTACCCGCCATACAACTTGATCAAAGTGTCAGATGATGACTTTCTTATTGAATTCGCACTTGCTGGATTTGAAATTAGAGACATTGAGATCACACAAGATGGTAACAAATTACTTGTTGCTGGAACACAACGGACGACTGGCGATCCACGCGGCGCATATTTACATAATGGCATCAGCAAACGCTCCTTCACTCGTGAATTTGTACTTGCTGAATACGTAGGTGTTGTAAAGGCTGATATGCTAGACGGTATTCTAACTATTAATTTACACCGTGAACTACCAGACGAGATGAAGCCACGTCAAATCGAGATCAAAAAGCTCGGTAAGTAAACTTAATCAAAGTGTCCAAAGTAGGACAAGTATGGGGAGTGTTGTCGCATTCCCCATACGCATAACATGAGGCCAAAATGTCAACAGATAACGACGTAGTTGAAGAAGTAAAAACTAAACTCAAAAAACCTAAAAAGTGGGCCGTCGTGCTACACAACGATGACGTTACGCCAATGGACTTCGTTGTAGAGTTGCTGTACTATGTTTTCAAACTAGAAATACAACAAGCAACACAGCTTATGATTAAAATTCATACTGAAGGACACGGCGTGGCTGGCGTGTATCCGTATGAAGTTGCGGAACAAAAGTTAGCTGAAGCGCAAGCACTTGTTCGTATTAGCAGCATGTCGCTCAAAATTACAATGGAAGAAGAATAACTCTCGCCGCATAAATATCGGCATGAGAGCAAATGAATTCCTAAATGAAGCGCCTGCAGATGAAATTTCATCTGATTTACGCCAGGTTGGACTGGCTGATTTACGTCGTGACAGTTCAAAAACTGTAAGCGTATATGTACCACCTGCACAACGTCTAGAAATAATGGGACAGTTAGTTGATAAGCTACCTGACTCATTTTGGGACAAAGATTTTTCAAACAGTTCAATAGGAGCCATCCGTTATAAAGGTGGTACCATCCGTGTCAGACCTAAAGGTATGGCGGGTGGCAATAGTGCTGGGTTGAGTAATGAACAGTCATTCATTGACGCTGTAAATGGCGTAGTTGAAGCTGCTGGCGAACCTGTCGATATTACATTTATTGGCGGTAACGGCACAAGTTGGGACGTTAAAGGTGTACAGAGCGCTCGTGGTGTTGGCAGCGACACAACTGGTCGCAAGAAAGCAGACGTAACATTGGCAACTAAGAATGGCGCAAAGGGCGTTAGTATTAAAAAAGGCAATGCTGAATATTGGGAAAGCGCTGACACATATTTTGGTAATGAAGCTGATGAAATTATTGACAAGCTGATTGGACAAGGTAAGTTAGAATTGATCCCTCTTGGTAAAACCAACAGCGCAGGTGACGAGTTTGTCAAACTTAGCCGTGAAATTGCAGTACGTGCAGATGAACAAGAAACTATGGACATTGTTTTTGGTAACGACCTTAAAGGCCAAAATGGCGCAATACTTAAACAAACATTTACACGTGATGATTTTGTAATAAATGGATCCCAAGTCACAGTCAATTGTAAAACTGTAATTGTAGATGCTACAGATATTCCTGCAGACATGGAAGTGTTTTTTCTTATTCGTAACGATAGTTCACGCGGAAGGCCTAAATACAAGTACCCTGGAATACGCGCGACTGCTATCTATAAGAAACGAATTAATTCACGTACAATAATTGTTAACCGCCATTGATATGTGTTAAACGCATGTCGGCAATGCTTAACGAACAATAGTAATCACCCCAAATATAGTGTAAATATGTATTATGCAGGTGCAGCATTTTGCTGTGTCATGCCTTAAACATAGGAAAACTATAATGAAATTTTTAAAATCACTATTCCGCAACCGTTCACGTGTACGGGCAGGAATCCGAGACTACGTTAACTCAGAATTTAAGCCAGATGACCGCCAAGCAGTATATGAGCGTATGGTACGGGAGGCTGGTCTATAATGTTGAAAACAACTTTAATCAAACTCCGCGAATATTTCCGTCCAAAGACAGAAAGAGAATTGATCCACGATTGGCTGGCAGAGTCAACTGACTTAGTTGACTTGGAGCGCAGACAGCGTGACCTAACACACAACCGAGCACCTTTCCAAATGCAGCACAACATGCGAGCAAGGGGGCATTACAACTAATGACTATATGGACAAAAATAGAACGCATCGGATACTTACGAGCAGCTGGATTAATGGACCGTGAAGGTTACCCAGAGCTCGCCATTAAAATGCGCGAAGAAGCAAACAAACTGAAGTGAGCTAACGCTCACTTCGTTTTTGATAAGTAATAGTGAAGAGAGGATAAGCTCATGTCTATCACTAATACTCAAGGCAACATAATTATTGCCACGCCCTTAGTAACAGGGAAAATTTTCCGCAAAAGCGTAATTTACATTCACACTAACGATGAAACAGGCGCAGTCGGCGTCTTACTTAACGTCCCAATGGATTACGACGTTGCCATTAAATGGGCACAAGAGATTGATTGGCAGTACCCAGACCGTATATTTCACGGCGGCCCTGTTGAACGACAATTAGGATATGTTATACACAGTCCAGATTATGCACGTGAAACTAGCATAAAACTAAATGACTCACTTAGTTATACTGGCGGTCGCAATATTGTAGATGATATTAATCGTGGCGTCGGACCGGACCAATTTCTATTAGTGACTGGATATTGCTCGTGGCAACCTAAGCAATTGCAGACTGAAATTGACAACGGCATGTGGATGGTTGCTGATTTTGACAAAGATTATTTCTTCCAGAATTTAGACCGCGAAGAAGGATGGGAATATGCAATCAACATCGCTGCACAAAATAAAACAACAAAGCTTCTAGATATGGTTGACACTGCCTAATAACTCTGTTATACAGTTGTTAAACAAGGAGTAATAATGTTCGAAATTCAAATTACAAACATAGACGGAACACGTGAGATTTACGATGGCATTGATTGTCATCATGCAACTTATGTATTTTTTCGCGCACGGCTGAATTCAAACACTGCCAGTGTTGAAATAAATGAATATGTTGGCTAACATGTCACTAAGTGAATATTTTGATTACAAGCCATGGGACCCAAACTATATAGTAACATGTGACCTCCAAGGAGCATTAATGTTTAAGAGTATGGCGGCCGAGAGCGTGGTAATTGAAAATATTGCCATTATAGAATATGATCACAAAACTAGGTCAGGTATGAACGAAACAACATATAGGGTATATGTTTGTTTTATCAAATACTCAGACCTTTTTTTACGTGATTATGATCCTATTAAGTCAGCGCAAGCTAGTAGACTTTATTCCATTGTGCGCCTTATTAGCGAGTATCCAGAATATATCAAGGATAGATGGTGTGAGTGGGCAACAGGGTTACAGGGACAACCAGCCTTAGACATATTCAATGCTGACATGAATAAATGGTTTAAACATGCCAGGTATAGATAAATACCGATGCGATAAGCAAAGGGAGATTTATCATGGAATATTTTACACTAGCATGGGCGTGGGTTAAAGCACGTTTTGCAGAACGTTCAACTTGGGATGGCACAGTAATTATCGGACTTGGAGTTGCGACTCTAGTTCTACAAACTGTACTACCATACATTGCGTGGGTAGCAATTGCCTACGGCGCATGGACACTACTAAAAGCTGAAAGCTAAATGTGTTGACAATGTGTTGACATCATGTTAAAATTTAAGCACGTATACAGTAACCCTGTATGCGTGTTTTTATTTTAAAGGAGTAAACAATGAAAACATTTATCGTAGCTGCACTAATTGCAGTATTCGCAACTGGTGCATTTGCAGCACCAACAGGTGTTGTAACACCTGCGGATACTATCCATCCTAACATTCATACCAAAGTCGGACAAGGTGATGGCACAAACGCTAATCCAAACAACGCAAATGCAAACGGCGGCCGAATCCATGGTATTGGTAATGTACCGGGTCAGAGCGGCGAACGTCCAAACGAAGACAGCGTAAACGGCTGGGCTAATACTCTTGAAGATCGTGTCCATGGCGGCATCGACAGCAAGAATCCAGTAGCGGCTGCTGACTAAAAACCCAAAAAATTGAAGCGGGGGCAAAGGTCTCCGTTTCTTCACGATCTGCATAAATATATACATGGCAGCTAATGGTATATCAACACTCGAATTTAAACGCGCAAGACAAGACGCAAAGCTTGCGGCGGCTGCAATTAAGCGCGGCACCACAGGGCGCAGAAACACTCTTGACGCAACTCAACTACCAACAAGATACGGAGTAGGTGACAACAGTGCAGCGGCTATTGTTGATAACCCAAACCCAGGCGGACTTGTAACAGGACGCCCTTGGACTTAATAGTTCTTGACATCATTCTCAATATAGTGTATAAATAAACTTGCAACGTTGAAGCAATTC
>Ga0208923_1000123_pt1 | contig 18643 bp, 10 predicted proteins | sample ColrivemetaGS575_FD_187620 | JGI IMG/M metagenome (GOLD analysis project Ga0208923, IMG submission 187620) | Estuarine microbial communities from the Columbia River estuary - Freshwater metaG S.575 (SPAdes) (version 2) | ecosystem: Environmental > Aquatic > Marine > Intertidal zone > Estuary ...
GAACTCTTTTTCAATTTCAAGTGCAGATAGTAGGATTTCTTTAATTCTCTTCTCTGATGGTTTGTTCTCTAAGTGATTGTTAACTAAGTGAATAGCAAAATCACAGTGTAGGTTTTCATCTTTAAAAATTAAAGTATTGGCATTACATAACCCTTGTAGTATTCCTCTTGATTTCAACCAAAAGATTGAACAGAATGAACCTGAGAAGAAGATACCTTCAACTGCCGCAAATGCAACTAATCTTTCTTGAAAAGATGCGTTTTCAATCCAATCAAGAGCCCACTTGGCTTTCTTTTGAACCGCAGGTAAGTTGTCTAATGCAGTGAAGCATAGTTGTTTTTCTTTCTCGTCTGAGATATATGTGTCGATTAACAGAGAATACATTAAACTATGTATGTTTTCTGCCATCAATTGAAATCCATAAAAGAATTTTGCCTCAGGATATTGTACTTCCTTTAAGAAATTCTCTGCAAGATTTTCGTTAACAATACCATCTGAAGCCGCGAAGAACGATAAGATGTTCTTAACGAAGTATTGTTCGTTTTCAGTAAGATTATTCCAATCTCTAATGTCATTACTTAAATCAACCTCTTCTGCCGTCCAAAACGCCGCTTGATGTTGTTTATAATATTCCCAAATGTCATCGTGTTGAATAGGAAAGATGACGAACCTATTAGGATTCTCTACTAAAATTTTTTCCATAATTGTTTTTTTGTTTTGTATTAAGATTGTTGTTTTTGTTCTTCTTTTTGTTTTCGTTTCTCCATCAACTCTTTAACCCTATCTCTCTTTCTCTCCTCTTGTTGTTCTTCGAAACCTAAGAATGTTACTGAGCTCTCAGTATCTATTTCAAGTAGTTCGTTGTTAAATTTACAGTTCTCGAAAACTACCCCGTCCTTACCTAAACGTGACTTTGTAATCGCGATGGTTGCAAGGTTCATTTCTTTCTGTTGAAGTGTCTTAGCCACAGAGATGATTACGTGACCAACCTGAGCCTTTTTAATCGAGCCACCCATTTGGTCGGTCGTTACGACTTCAGATGAAATTGAGGACCTATTACCCTGTGTGGCGGTCCATCCAACTAAGTCTAGTTCATGGCACATTGCTTCGAACCCTCTCATCACAGAACCTTCAGCCTTCCACTCATCTTTACTTGTAGATTCAGGAAGAACACAGTCAATGTAGTCTAACATAACCAAATCAAGTTTGTTTCCATCAGCAATCATTTTTCTTACTTGATTTTTGATTTGATTCATGGTCATACTATCGGAAGCTAACTTCTTAAGAACCAACTTGTTTTGCATGGTCTCTTGAATTTCTGTAACCTTAGACATTACCTCATCCTTGTTTTTCACTAAGTTATCAGGTTCGATACCTGTCCAAAGTGTGAAGTGTTTTCTTTGGATAATCTTTGGGTTATCCTCAAAAAATACTTGGAGAACATTGTACCCCAAGTTGAATGCTGTGTTCGCAATTTTGGTTAAGATAGTTGTCTTACCAACCCCTGTTGGAGCTAAGATAACACCAATCTCACCTTTGGCCAAACCACCCTTAAGTAGTCTATCAATTCCAGGGATTCCCATTGGAATTGGGTGACGATAATCCTCGTCTAATACGGTATCCAAGTTAGCGAAGATGTCCGTCTGTCCTTTGTCGATTTCACCGACTTGTAACGCGTTTCTCACCAATCCTTCAACCTTATCGTAAGATTCGAAATCACCTTCTGTAATGATTTTCTGAGCTTTGTCCATCGCCTTTTGAAGTTCTTGTTGTTTACAGAACTTTAAAGCTTTCTCCTGAACGAATACTGTACCTTCAAAAGGAGCCTCTTTTACCTGTTTCAAAGTATCTAAAACCACTTTTGCAACGATTTCCTGTGTAATTTCTGATTTAACAATTTGGTCAAGAGTTTCGAAATTAGGCGTTGATTCATACTTTACATAGTATTCTTTTATCATCTGTAAGATGATTTTAAAGTACTTGTTGTCAAAGTACGATGACTCAATCACGTCCATAATAGACGATGAGAAGTCTTTGTCAACTACTATTTGATTTAGTAATTGAATCTGAAATGTGTTACCTAAATAATCGAAATTTTTGTTCATATATTGTTTTAAAATTGTCCCCTGTATTATTAAATACTTACTTACTTAGGTCGAATTCCAAATATTCGTAAGTTAATTTGTTATTTGAAAAAATGTCAGTTAACTCACGAAGTACCTCTTTTAAAAATGGTCGTACGTCGACTGTATAACGAACTTTTGGCGGATAAAATTTTCCATCAAAAACTCTATGACAAATTGTCGTGTCCCCAACTTTAACATAAATGTTAAAAACTTCAGGACCATCTGTGTAAGATGTGTTCATAATTGATGGGTCATGCGCAATTGCGTCTTTGTTGTCCATCATGTAAATTACTGTCTTCATTTTCAAGGCATATTGTAATTCATCTTTTAAACTTAGAATGAAGTCATACAACTCCGTTGAGTTTCTCGCCTTTGGGTTATACCCTCTAACGTTAAAGAATCTTTGAACTACAATGTTGTCATTCAATGTCAAAAGGAATTCCATTTTTGTGCTGTCTTGCTCTCTCATGCGATTTAATTTTTGTTTGTGTTTCTTTTTTCTTTTCTTGTTAATTTCATAAATGGTCGAAGGAAGTTTACCCAAGCTTCGTCATTCTTGGGTAGGTACTTAAAGAGACCATCTTCCATCATAAGTCTCATTAAGTTTTTGTATCCTCTATCTGTGGGGTCAATTGTGTCTGTCTGTATTTGTTCAACTAACTCTTTACCTTCATCGGTAATAAGTGGGTTTTCAAGGTCTACAATCTTCATGTTTGTATTATAGAACTCCTCACCAAGTATACCATTTTTTGTCTTACCAGTCAAAATATTCTCAAGAGCTTTTGGTTTTTTCTTTTGCTCGTTATTTCGTGCAATATCGAGTAATTTGTCGATAGTACAGGGCATTTCCTGCAAATCAGGGAAGAATTTTAATAAAGTTTTTTCCCCTAATCCTTCAATACCATCGATATTGTCGGACTTGTCTCCTGTGAAAACTTTGGTAATTAAAACGTTGTAATGTGGTATCTCAACCTTGTTGATTGTTATCATATCCCCATTCTTAAAATATTGTTTTGTGATTGGAGAATATATGGTAACTCTTTCAGATATGAGTTGAGTTAAGTCTTTATCTGCTGAGAAGATTATTACGTCTTCATCCGTTGCAACTTTACAGTAGTGAGCAATTAAGTCATCAGCCTCGTTGTTAATCATCTCAACTTGGCGTACGAATATCTCCTCGAGGTATTGTTTAACTCGAGATTTTTGTTGGAGGTATGACTCGTACTTATACTCGTTCATATCCTGCCTTCTATTCTCCTTATATTGGGGGTATATAGATTTCCTAATTGATGAGTTCGAATCACCATCCCAAAAGACCACAACCTTATCCAAGTTGTGCTCTTCTAGAAATCGTCTTAAGATGTTGATGAAATGATAGAGTCCTCCTAAGTGGTCTCCATTATTATACAACTCTTTAACTCCGTGAAATCCTATCTTAAACAGATTGTCTCCGTCTACTAATAATGTCTTAATCACTGGTGTGATTTAAAGGGTGAAACAATAATACTAATCTTCTTTTTCTTCTTTCAAATCGAAGTCACCATCAGTTCCGATGATGTCCTTCCAATAGTCCGCGTATTCTTTTTTGTATTTTTCCAATGAAGTTTTTTCTTCACTAGCTTCTTTACCTGCAATGAATCCGTGTGGTGTAACAATAATCTTTCCGTCGTCATAACCTAATCCATTGATGTGGTTCTTCATTACAGAAACTTTTGTTCTTGATGCGAACTTAATAGTTCTCTTATCTTTTGTTGCGGTAATTTTAGTTGTACCAGCACCTTTTTGGTTTCCGAATAAAAATACTAACGATGAGTTCAACCAAATGGCCTCACCACCTTTAGCTTTAATCTTTGGTTGTCCAAATGGATTGTCAGGTAATTCAACCCATGGTTGGTTAACAATAACCAATGTGTTTTCGTATTTAGAATCTGATTTACGAGACCCTGAAATTCTTTGGTTAATACCCATACCAATCTTGTCGGCTAACGTACTTGCGTTGTGTTGTTTACCACCCTTACCTTCGAATGTCATCTTACATGGTACAGAACCAACTGAGTCCCATAAGAATAACAAACTGTAGTCCAAGTTACCTTTCTCTTGTTCATCTAACAAGTTGTTGATGTAGTCAGTGATTTGTTCGATGTAGTTGAAGTTATTGTTGAAGATGTAAAAACCATCCCAATCTAACTCACCTGTTTCTTCATCAACTACTTCCTCACAATCAAACCCCATCAATTTGGCGTGTTCGAATGACCATTTTTGTTCTGTGATGATAAACACAGGAAGGATACCCTTCTTTTGAGCATCGACCGCAGTCTTTACAAGTGCAGTAGTCTTACCTGTATCTGAGTGACCAAGTAACATATTCAAATGTCCAACAGCAGGACCTGGTAAACCAACAGCATCCAAGAAATCAGGACCTAAGTCAAAAAACCTTTGAGGTTTATATTTCGCTGATGTTGAGAATTTGTCTTTGATAGACTTAAAATCGTTTTTCTTAATTGCCATTTTCTATTCTTTTAATGTTGGGTAACTTGTTTACTTTGTTTCTGTTATAAAAGGTACTGTCCTCTTCGTAAAGAGTTCCAATTTCTTCTTCATGGAAAGTTACGATTCTAATAACCGAAACACCATCCTCGTCTTCATCTTTTAACATACCAAATAAAACAGTATCACCAATCTGCTTACTTCTACCTGAGAAGTATCCTTTATCTTTTAGTTGACTCAAGATTTCATAGGACAATATTTTATTGTCTCTCAACTGTAAGTCAATTTCTTCTTTAAACGTCATGTGATAAAATTAAAGGGTGGGGAGTTCCCACCCTTGTTATAAATTAGAACGGTAAGTCTCCGTCTGGTTCGTCATTTGCTTGTGGGTCCGCAGCTACAGCTGGTTTACCACTCTTAGATGCTCCACCACCAAATGATTCGGTTTCAACTGTAGCGTTCTCATAAACATATCCACCCTTTTCAGTACTCCATTTTGGAGTCTCTCCACGAGCGATTGCTTCAAGGTAGTCAACAGGTTTTTTAGAATAAACATCTAGCCAACTTAACTCATCATTAACCCAAGCAGTAGCTTGTGCTGCGTCTGTGTGAACAGGAGCTGGGTCATCATACATAATCGTAGATACGGTTGTGTATTCTTTACCTGCAGGTGTTTTAGATTTTGCCAATTCGATAATTAAATCACGACCTTTTTCAGAGTCAGTGATATCACCTTTGTTTCTCCAAATTGGAATGATTTTATCTAAAATACCATCATTCTTGTAGTTGTGTTTGAATCTCCAAAATTTTGGTCCGTCTTCTTCCTTGTCTCTATCTATAACTTTTACGATATAGAACTTACGAGAACGGTATTGAGCGGCTAACTGTTTGTCAGACTCTTTACCTGTGGCAATCAACTCTTCGTAAACCTCGTTTAAAGGTGAACGCTCGTTGTCATTCTTTCCTGGGTCGTAGAATTTTTGCCATTGACCACCTACTTGGATTTCGTGGTACCATGCCTCTTTGAATGGTGAGGAACCATCTGTGGTAGGAAGGATTCTTACTCTTCTCTGACCTGACTTCTCTTTATCCCCAAGGATTAAAGCGAAATACTTTTTCATTCTTTCGTCTTGCGACATCTTGTTTTGGGCCCCGCCCGATGAACTTTGTGATTTTTCGTACTGTGCCAATACGGCGTCTAATGAACTCATGTTTTTAAAATTAAAATGATTAAATTGTTTTATAAAGATAGGTGAAAATATGATATAGTCAAATAAAAAAAGGTGTCTTTCGACACCTTTGTTATTATCTAAATGAAGTTTTGTAACTTTCTTTATCTTCCCCCCCTCCAGGTTGGAAAGAGTTCTTGATGTCGTTAACGTTGATGTCTTGTACCTCGTCGGAAGTTAAAACATAATCATTTTTTCCCGTCTTTTCCATCTCTTCTGACTTATCATCAAAAAACTGTGAAAGTTTTTGATTGAATGGGTATGAGTCGTATGTTCTTAACTCTAATTTTTCTTGTGGAGTTTTTTCTCTGTATTTCTCAATCTTATTCTCAAGAGTGTTTAACTTAGTCATAATGTTATCCATCTCACCAAGTCTTGACTGTAAGTCGTTTAATTGTGAAAATAGATTTTCAAAATACTCATCTTGTTTTGTTTGAATACTTTTTTGAGAGTCTACTAATTCAGTAATATCAAGTTCTTCAGAATCACCTTCTTTCGCACTTGCCTCTTCACTATTACCTTCGTCGTCAATTTTTTCTACGTCGGGGTCATTCTCAACATCTAATGGACCTGATACAGGTGCTCCAGGTGCTGGTGGTGGAATCGCCGCTGCGTCTGATGGTGGTGGTGGAGCTCCTGCTCCTGCATCACCTGGTAGTGGAGCTAACGCCCCTAAATCTTCTTCAGGTGTTGTTGGAATTTCCTCCGCCTGTTCTGTGATATATTTGTTGATACTTCTGTATCTGTCTATTTCACTTAATATTTTTTTATCTAAACTCATTTTTTATCCGTTTAATAATTGTTTTAATCCCTTATCGGTTTCAACCATAACTTGTCTGTTAACGTAAGTACTGTTGCCCTTTCTTTCGATAAGACCATCACGTTCTCTTACTGTATAACATTGGCCCGTTGCTAAGTCGCAAACTTCTTTTGTTCCGTCGTTATTATCTTTCTCAGAATAATTAATTTTTTTTCCAAGATAATTACTGATTGCTGTATTAATGTCCATAATATTCTTTCTATATAAATATGTTGTTATGTTATAAAGTGAAAGATGGACCCAATACGGTTGTCTCTACACCATTAACTTTGTATTTTAATTTAAGTCTAAATGTACCTATAGAATTAACAGTACATTTATATGTGTATTTAGTATCAGAACCTTCTGTGAATGTTGCAGATACAGTTGTGTTATTCATATCTACAACACTTTGACTCACTAAGTCTTGAGGGTTATATGTTGGAACATTGAATTGGAACGACTTCCATCCTCCTCCTAATTTAACTACATTATAGTATTGTGGTCCTGTTCCTTGTAAGTTAACTCCCTCACCTAAGAAAGTAATTGACTCAACTTTAGTTTCTGATACAATCACAGGGTCTCCAACCTTTTTAGTTGTTTGGAAGGCATTAAAATTATAACTTAACGAAACATCTTGTGGGTTAATTGTTTTATCCACAGGTCTGGCATATAAATTAATTTCAACATAAGCTTTAAGGTCTCTTTCACTATAAGAACTTAACCCTAAATCATCAATAATATCTTGTTTAGTGATAGAGAATTCTTGTTGGTCGGCACTTACGTATCCTGATAATCTACCACCACCACCATAAGATACCGATATAGTGTCTTCTATATAGGTATTATTTGGACCAGGTTTTAAACTAACTATTCTATCATTGTAACTTGGTACTGTATCAATTCTCCATGCCCCTGCTGCAGGATTAACTCGAACCGTTAATGTATCTGTACTACCATTTGATGTCTTAGTATTAACCGTTTCGATAAGTGTTATTGGTTTCTTATCTTGTGGGTTAGGGTTTGTTCCCGTTAAATTATTTGGACTTGGTGTTGATGATGACGTTTGTGTTACAGTTGTATCTATAGACCCTCCTGGTGTTAAACTAGCAACACCGTTCAATGCAGGGTTATAATTGAATAACGTAGACCCTGTAAATGAACCGTGGTCAGTTTTAACCTCAATTCTTCCATTAAGATTAACTTCACCTGTGAATACTTTAGGTACTATGAAACGTATCATACTATCACTAAACACAGTAACATCTTTCTTAGGTACCACAACACCCGCAATTTTAACCTCACTAGCCGTTGACAAGTTACTACCATTAACTTGTACAATAGTACCTGTATAACCCGCAGTTGGTGTAAATGATTTAAGTGCTGGTGGTGGACAAGTTAAGTCTAATGCCGATGTTCCACTTGTTCCTGATGTACCGCTAGTTCCTGAAGTTCCACTTGTTCCTGAAGTTCCACTTGTTCCTGAAGTTCCACTTGTTCCTTTAATTTCAGTTACTTTAATAGTCGCTTTCAAGTCTTTTGAGTTATCAAGACTTGATAGTCCAACTTTAACCGCTGAATTTATTGCCTCATATAAAGTGTCTTTAGTTTGTTTGAATTCTGATGTGTGAGAATCATAATATTCTGAAGATATGTTAGAGTCTGGCCAATAACAAACATAGTATTTGGCTAAACCAATTTCCAATATTTGAGGTACTCTTTCTCTTAATCTATTTGACATAAATCTCACGTAGTTCCCAATAGTTGTGAAATGGACTATCGGTAAAGATTGTGATGATGAGGCGTTTGATTTAGATTTAACACAACTGTATCTTTTTTCCAAAGTAGAGTTAAGACCACCCCAATCTGTATTTAACGAAATTGTTGCCAAGTTATTATTCCAACTATTAAACGCCCCTAATCCACTGGTAGAACTTTTTTGGAAACTTCTCATATATGATAAACAATATATGATTATTTGTAGCTCTTTATTGTTAGGGATTTCAGTAAGTAATGCGTTAGCTAATTGTTGTGGTGTAAATTCTGTTAAAGTTGCCGCAACTCCATCTCCAAATCCTGCATCCGCAAAAGTTTTAAGTACATTACTTTTACATGCGTTTGGAGTATCAAGAGTATTGTCAGCCTTTTGAGGTAGTGTTGTACTTTTAACGGTGTTAGTTGTTCCTGAAACCGTAACACTATCTTTATTAACTTTAAGAAGTTCTTCTAATTTAGTTATAAGGTTTTGGTTAATACTCTGTAGGAAACTATCTATTGCAGGTAAATCAAATACCCCTTGTCTAACACCTGTAAATGTTGTTTGGAAGTTACCCGCTTGAATTGAATGTTGAACATCCTGAATCATATACGGTCCATTAAACATTGGTACGTGTCTAAGGTTGAAATACATTGTTGGCTGTATTAAAGCGTTACCTAATGACACAACTGAACATTTATAGCTTCTTTGTTTGTATAGGTTATATAAACTATTATTTTGTGTAGCGGTTTGTCTACCTGATGCTTGGTCAACCATATTCAACTGAGTGTTAATTGACTCAGATGTCGCAGTACCATTGTCTTGTGATACTGAGAATGAAAAGAAAACATTTTGACTTCTAATACCAAGGTCCACAGTAAATCCAACACACTTGTTAGAAACTGCCCAATCTTTTTTACCCTGTTGGTTTTCCAATAGAGGATTCTCAGACGCTCTTCTCATTTCAAATCCATCGTCTCTAAATTTAAAATTACCTTTTGGTAAGTCCAAATATTGAGATGGTTTACCCGCATAAAAACAAACCATTTTAGGTCCTGATTTTCTATAATCAACATCTAAATAAGTTCCCCATAAACTGTCGGCAAAATCTAATGAACCTTCGGCTTTTGGTATTGTTGTACCATCAACATCTTGTACATTATAAAAATTAACATAAGCAGGTAAATTCATCACATTAAAGTTATTCTTAATAAGAATACCACTAATGAACGTATAAACACTCATCGCTTGATTCAATGACTTTTCATTAAACATATTTTTTAAGTCAAAGATATCAATCAATATTGTGTCTCCGATGTTTCTTGACGCTCGGTCTAAGAACATTATATCTTCAAATAAAGTTTTGTTGGTATAGTCCCCACCCGAAATCCACTTATCGTTTAACGCTTTAAAGACTTCATAGTTCTCAACTTTACTTTGTTCTCCTGTTATTGAACTTTGAATTGTTTGTTGAGGTACTTGTTGTTGTGATGGAAGTGCTTTGTTTAACCCCGTTAGAACTCCGTTTAAGAAATTGTTTTGCAACTCAGTTTCAACTCCAAGGTATTGTGTTATTTGGTTCTTAAATTGTGAGACACTAATTGTTGGTAATTTAACCTTTTGTGTTGCATACATCTTAATGATTTGAGATAACAAAACAACATTCTGTTCGGTAAATTCAATATTGTTATCGACAAAGAAATCGGTAATGTATGAACCATTTGAAGTATATATGACATTTGGTATTGTTGAGAATCCTACCTCAGTTTCTAAAGCTAACCACGCTTTTGGGTTTGCTAATTTAGATTGTGTTAACGTAACTCCTCCTCCTTTAGTTGGTAAACTACCTTTCACGTATGGGTTAAAAGTTATTGGGTCTGTAACAACCGCGGGTCCATTAAAAGAAATATAAGAGTCAAAAATTCTTCGGTTATAATTTGAAGGATTTCCGTATCTCAATAAGATATCATATTCCATAAAGGATTGAATCCCTGTTTGGAATGATTGATATTGTTTATCGATTGTAGTTTCAAAATAAGTTTTTTCACTAACTCCTTCGGCCTGTGCAGGCACTATCATCAAAGTCTTAAATAATGATTGGAAGTTTCTAAAGTTACTTGTGTTATTAACAGGACTTTGTCCATAAGTTACCGTTTCATTACTATTTTGATTATCAGTAATTGGTTTACAGAAGTTTAAGAACTCTTGTTCAAAGGTGTCTAATATTCTTTTTTCAAATACAGAGAATGTCTCTTCAATTTTAGAGTATTGATTTGGACAAGAAACTGAAACATTATTAGATAACTTAGTAATACCATTTGATGGTTTAGTATAATCCATAGTAACCAATTTTCCCACTTCGGTACCTTCTTGTTGATTACCACAACAATCGGTATAACTATGTTTTGCCGTAGTTCTACCTTCACCACAATTAATTGGGGTTGTTGATATGGCATTTAAAAAATGAACGGGACTTTGTTCTTTACCTGTATTAATTAAAGTTAAATATGATTCAGGGCTTGGGTACGCAATTTGTGTACTATCAAAATATCCGTAGTTTGGAGCCGACCATAAACATCTTACAGAACCATTAAATACACTACTATTTGAACTAAGTGATACTTTAGCTCCAGGTGATGTTGTTGCTCCTGTTAAACAAGAACCTACCGTTTGGTTAAACGGTGTTCCAAAAGATGGTACCACAAAGTACTCAGAACTCTTTGTATTATTTTTAGGATTACAATCAACGTCCGCTTCAGGAGTTAAATCGGGTAATAATATTGACCAAGTATTTAATCTTAAGTTCTTATCTCCTTGTTTGGCACTATTGATGTTTGACTCTAAAAAGTTATACATTTTCATACCACCATTCACACTGTCTTGAATCTCAGTATTTGTATATCCACTATATAAGTCATATCCATTATAAAAAATATTAAAATCGTTAATCAGTTTAGGATAAAATCCAACTTGCATATTAACGTCAGTTGTTGTTTCGCTTTGTAATACAACGTTTCTATCAACATCTCCATATTTGAAAGTATACGGTGTTGTTGTTTGATTAGTTATTGGGTTATAGTTTGTTGTGTAGTTAAAGTCTTTCCAAACATTTGTTAGAATATCCACTCCACTCTCTTTATATTTCTTATATCTGTGCCATATAGAACCGTATTTCAAAATCCAAGCGTATGGTATTTTATGAATTGCACCAAACTTTTTAAATGTAGACGCAATGTAATCTAAATCAGTCGGAACGTCATTTGAAATGGTCTTATATTTTTCTCTTAATGTTGCAAGAGGTAATGAATTAAGAAATAGGTAAGCAGCTTGAACGTATGGATAGTTATCTTTCTTTTTAAAGTTATCTACCCCAATCTGAATCGCATTGATAAAGTAAGGAGTGTTTAACATTGAAGTAGTTGTTCTTGGTCCTAAGAATCCTGTTGGGGTTACAACATCACAATACCCTTCTGTCGCAACAAAATTATCTGGTGTTCTTCTTGAATAAAACCCTTGTAAACCAGGAATTTGTCCTGTAAATACACCTGAAATTGCAGCAACAATACTTGGGTTTTTTGATTGTAAATATGAAAAATCTGTAACAGGTCTGTTAATTTTATAGTTGTTTACATCATTAAAATTAGCTATAATCTTTCTTGGTTCAAAAATAGTTAAACTTTTTTTAGTGTCGTAAACTTGGTTACCTACCGCACTTTGGGATTGGTTTAAATTATTAATACACCACGTTGCATCGGTATATGGTAACGTATCAACAACTAACGGTTCGTTAGATGCATTAGTTATTAAAGCTCTAAGAGCGTCTGATGATGTTGTTACTTGAGGTATCTTACCAATATCACTAGTCTTCAAAATACTGAATGAATTTTCAGTTAAACTCTTAATGTATGGAGTTACATAGAAGTCTCTAATGTAATCTTGATAGGACTTACCTGTCCCCATGTTTGAGATATTATTTAAAAACGTTGGATAGTTAGTTGCATTTAATCCGTAGTTTTTTAACTTGAATGTAATATATGGTGAACTAACACCTAACCCGTCTTTAATATTATTAACCTCTGTCTCAATATTAAGTTTAATTAAATCATTAATCTGATTTGAATTGGCTCTAACTAATCCCGAATAGTGAGATGTTAAAAATTGTCTTTCCCATATTTCATAGAAAAACTTAACCTCTTCTTTATTAGCATATGCAATACCCGCAGATGGAAACTCAATTGCATTTATATTAATAACATTGGTATCTCTTTGGTTGTCTAATGGTTGTTGAGCTATAGGATTTTGAAATTTTTGAGTAAGTCCTTTCATATACTCTTCCACAAATTCTACCTCAGGCCATTTGGAATAATTACCACCTTGTGTTCTATCAACTTCAGATGGGTCTCCGATATATTTTAATTGGAACCTACCTTTCTTATCGTCAGGTGTTTCAACAAAATATTGAGGCCAAGGGTAAACAGGAATCTGAGAATTTTCTGCCGCAGTATTTCCCAACAAAGAACCTTCACGATAAACTACATGGTCTCTTGTTTCACTACTAGGTGCTGATGATGGATTATCTAAAATTGCGCTCTTTCTTACGGGGTCGTACTTCACATTCCAAGCATTGGTGTGTACATCGTCTAACAATCTAATAAAGGCTTCTGCGGATGCCATAATAACCGCAATCATATTTCTAACCGTAGGATTAAACCCAAGACCAGTGTCTTTATCTTCAATCTTTTTTAATAAGTCGGCAGTTATTTTAGATTCATATTCCGATAACTTTTTATTTGCTTGAGTTTCTAAAGATGAAATGGTCGAATCAAATCTTCCGTTACCTTCAAAAATAAAATACTTTTCTTTAATTTCAAGGTAACTTTTTTTACCGTTAGTAATTATCTCATTTATACTTTTAGTAAATCCACCATATTGTGAAATCACTCTTTCAATCTGTTCTCTCGTAGGATTTGGGAATCCTGTTTGAGCAGTTGTAGTTGTAACCCAATCGATTTGTGACTCAGCAGTATTGTCCTTCAGAATCATCTCATACTTAATTGGATTTGGGATTGGTGTTTTACCCGTGGTACCTACTGTAGGATTTGCGGCTAAGGCATCGTTATATTTTTTAATATTCCCTTGTAATAAAGAAAACGCAGTATCTTTAGCTCCTTGGTCTAGGTTTTTAAACGCATAAACTTTGTCACCACCAAATAAAATAAGTGGTTGTGGGTTTAAATAAGTTGCGAACCAAGAGCTGTTTGAAGGTCCTCTAACGTTTGTGAAGTATTGTGTTAAAATTCCTTTATAGTTTCTAATGTTAGTTAAAGACTCCACATCCGTTTTAGGGAAAGAGTCCATAATTTGTTTTTCAAAATTATCTAACTTAACCATTAATTGGGCTAATGTTAATTCAGGTAAATCAGCAGGTATTAATCCTTTTGCTTTATACTCACTATAAACTTCAACTATTTTTTGATACCCTCTCTCAGTAACCAATTCAGTAACAACTGCGTCACTACTATTTGGATTATTAGAACCAATAGCCCCTTGAGTTTTAGATTGTGATTCAGTTGACTTATTACTTTGTTGTGGTGTAACGGGTGTCGCACCAAAATTAAATCTTTGGGAGTACATGTGTGGTGTTGCCAACAGGTGACCCATTGCAACTTCATTCAATATGTTGAACTTGTATCCTTTAAACGTTAATCTAACTTGGTAGTTACCACTAAACGAGTTGAAAGTTGCGTGGAATTTTTCCAAATTTAATTGATACCTAACCGCTTGCCCATAAAATCCTTTAAGTGTAAGGTAGAACGGTGGGTATGGTAAATTAAAGAAAGCGGAGTATGGTGAATTATTACCTAATTGAAACAAGGCTTTACCTTGTACGTCTTCCAACTGCATTTCAACAGATGGAATAAATGAAGTATTTGTTGTTATATTAATTTGAGTTATACCTAATAACCCATTGTCCATAACATTTAATTCATTGGCTACCGTGTTTAGAATATATGGTTTTGAACCCGCGGCTGTTTGTTGTCCAAGTTCTGCAGGCTGATTAGTACCGTCAAACTTTGTAGTATTTTTTCCTGTTAACTCATCATAATAACCTGTCCCTAAGAAGTTGTTCTTACTTGGTTTTAGGAAATTCATTTTAGCAACTGAAATGGTTCTTAACCCACTATCCTCAGGACTAATACCAACCGCTAATTTTGTTCTTGGTAATACTTCTGCCTCAAGATTAGCATACATGACCAAATTTTCATGGTCAACTAATCTTTCTCTAATATTTCCTAAAGCGTCAATGGTTTTGTTAGGGTCAACCACAATAAGATTATTGTAATCAAACTCTACATAAACTCTCCCACTGTTGTCTGGTCCTAAATTACCTACCATAATAATAAAAATGATTTTCTAACGCCGCTTTATAATCCTGTAGAGATGGTAGTAATGGGAAAGGAATAATCAATATAGCACCGTCATATATATTGTTTTCAAGACCACCGAACTGAGGATTCGCCTGAAGTATTAACCAATTAAAGTAAGGTGAATTATAATACTCTTGTGATACCTTATCTAACCTACTCTGAGCTACTTTATATATGTAAGCTTTGTCAGTTGGTTTTTGAGGAATGGGCACGTAAGGAACAACGGTCTGTTCTCCGTTTATTAAAAAATCACTATATCGGTTCCAATATTGAAATGCCATTAATTTAATTTTGCTTTTGATGTGTATGCACCTGTTGCTCCGTTTTCGTTATTCCAAGTGTTATTATTTGTGTTTGAATTAGTTGTTGCACCCAAACCTTTAATCATATTTTCTTGTGCCTTCTTCTTATCATTACTCGCACCATTTTCAATCGTATAAGTAAGTACTCTTTCCTTCTTATCAAAAGGTGTATACTTTAAAAAGTCTTTTAATTTAGTTTTTTCTAAATTGTCAATAAAAGCTTTAGTTATACTGTTTTCTTCCGCAAACACTGGTTTGGCTTGGCTTATCCAATAAGCATCGAACACAGAATCAATATTATCAGCACCATCACCAATTAAAGTTTTATTACCCTGAACATTACTAATTAACGCGTCTTTGAATGTTTGATATTTTTTTTCGTCTAAAACATCTTCAGAAACTATCATATATTGTCTCTTAAATGCCTTGTTGTCTACAATCAATGTGTTTGTACTAAAAGGTACGAATACATTCTCAATAGTAACCTCTTTAGTTATTGCCTTACCATTTGTCGCAGTTTCAAAAACTAAATTACCTGTGTAATTACTTTTCCCATAACTAAAACTACTATTGCTCCATATAGCGGTATTAAATTCACCAATATTTGTTTGAATTTTTTTAATATCATCTTGTAATTCTAAGAACGTGTCCGCGGCCTTTGAATTTGTTGACACTTTATTAGTTCCAGTTGTAACATATACCCTAACGTTTCCTGTCTTACCTTGGTATCCATCAGTACCTTTATCTGTAACACCTTCAAAGGTGATTAGATTTACTTTACCTAATGTTTGTAAGTAACCTTGTTCCGCAGTTGTTAGTTCTTGAGTAATTTTTGATATTGCATTTTGAAACGAACTTCTTTTGTTCTTAACAAAATTAAAGTAATTCTGTTTAACAGTACGAATTAACTTTTGAGAAAAATTTTTATTTTTTAAATTAATAAACTCTATGAATGGGTCACCTCCATTATTAATATCTTTTTCAAAATCAGAGAATATTCCATCAAAGCGTTTTTCAATATTACTTGGCTTACCAAATAAAACAACCGCAGGGTCTGCAACAGATAAATTACCTTGAGTATATGAACGTTCTATCATCCATTGTTGACGAACCGCATTATTATATTGATTAACACTTTCTTTAGTTTTATTAACAACTGTTGTAAAATATGTTTGTGTATCGTTAACCACTTGAACCATAAAATCCGAATAACTTAATGTACCTGTTTCTCCTTGGTCATTAATAACATTAGTTATAATGGTACCTACAGTTGAATTATTATTCTGGCCTGCATTTGGAGTCGCCTGATTTAAAGTTGGAGGACTAAGTAACGAATCTTGTTTTAAGAATTCACTATCAAGTATTTTTAAGAAATCTTCTTGAGCGGTAACATCTGACCTGTCATCATACATTTCAGTATTTGCATAATAATTGAATGTTAACGCATTTTGTAACTTGTCAACAGATTCTTTTAACCCACTACCTCCAACAAAGTTGAATGCCATTGTTACGTTAGCAATCATAGGTTGGATACCAATACCTTCAGGATTGATATCTAATTGTTCGTATTGAAGAGATAATGAGGTTGGGATGATTTTTGTATTATAAAAATCCCCAATTCTTAATACTAACACAGGAGGTGCACCAAACGCGGTGTTAATCGCATTGTTGTATTCCAATGTTGGTTTACTTTGTGGCGTATTTTGTTTTACTGTAGGTATTGTATCACCAGGTCTCATACATTGTTGTAAGAATGTAAGACGAGAGTTTAATCCTTCAGGTGTTGTTGAATGGAAGGCTGGTTGGAAAAATTTCAACTTATCTTTTAAGTTGTCATAAACCATAGGAGTTTCCGCTTTGATTGTTTCAAAGTAATCACACTCCGACAATAAAGACCTTAACACTCTTTTAGTTACGTTATTTCTTTCTTTTCTAACTTGTTCTACAACAGGCACTTTTACTGTACTTGTTACCACGTTTCCAACTAAGACTTCTTGAGTTTCAGGTGGTGGAGTTGGTATTGGTGCTGTTAGTGTCCCTGTAATTGAAGAGATATAAGCTCTCCTACAAGCCATGGCAGTAGTTGTGTAAATATCTTTAGAAGGCGCTTGTGTGTCACCGCCAGCAGCGTTAGGGTCTCCATCCGTACAACTAACTGTTTTTCCATCAATATATACACCTTTTTCACTATCAAATTGTTGTACTTGAGCGTTTTCACCAGCGGCGGTTCCTGTTTTAAGAATTAGTCTTTGAGCCGTAATATATTTTTTAAGTGATTCTGTTTGATTAAAAAACTTAATTACCGATTCAATTCTTCTTTTAGATAACTCCACATTATACGCCTTTGTTGCAGGCGCAGAACAACTTGAGTCAATTACCATTGTAATGTTACCTGTCGGATACTGAGTTAATTGTTTATCTAATTCCACAGTCAATTCTTTTAAAGTGTCATAATTTGGTGTTACCACCGAGTTAAAAAACGTTCCTAGTTGAGTCCCTTTAGAAACATATTTTGGTTTTTCGCCAAGATACTCCGTATACATTTCACTATAGTTTGGGCTTGTTTTAGGTTTTGGATAATCGTTACTAAAATAACCACCTTTCTGAACATACTTTTTAAAAAAATCTTCAGAGTTTAAAGTTGATTGTGAGGTAGTAGTTGCTCCCGCTGTTGGAGCATCCTTACCTGTCTGAATTGTTTGTTTAGCAAAAATTAACTCTTCCTTAGTCATATCTTTGGAAGAAATGACTTCTTGTAAGTAAGACAACTCACCTGGCTTTATTGTATAATATTTCTTGGCAAGTTCATACAAGTCGTATTTTCTACAACCCGCAAAGAACGAATCAATAATACTATCAATTCTAACTCTATTTGTTTCGTTACCCAATACCTTATCAACAATAACATTTAATACCGATGGATGGTCAACTACGATTTTCCACGATAATGAACCTGTCCTTGAAGTATTTTTGTATGTATAGATTGGTTCGGGTCTACCCAAGAAGTCTGATTGGTTCCACGAGGTCGATACACTCTCACTGAAGGTCAATCCGTAAGGAGCGAACCACATTACTCTACCGCCATTTGGACCTCTCTCACACACCGCCAAATCCGATACAGAGAACCCTGGAGTAGTTGATGTTCTCCACGCTAAGTTCTCTAATGAGAACATATACTTTTTGGCATATCCTTGTCCCCCTGGTCCACCGTTAATTAGGTTAGTTGAGGATTGCCCACCTTCCATTTTGTTAGGTGCAATGTTAAGATTATATGTGTTATCAAATACCGAATCCGCAAATCTTCTACCACTAGTCGTTACCCCATCAACCTTTTGAAGGTCGTTGTATTGTAAGTAAGGTACGTCTTTAGCAAATACTCTACAATATTCAGTACCAACTTCTTGTCCAATGGCTCCTTCGTATCTATAAACTCTTGAACCCTTAGTCATTTCTTTATATCCATCATGGAATACTTTACTCACTTGGTCAATTGCATTACCAACGTGTTGTAATCTT
>Ga0208923_1000125_pt1 | contig 18536 bp, 38 predicted proteins | sample ColrivemetaGS575_FD_187620 | JGI IMG/M metagenome (GOLD analysis project Ga0208923, IMG submission 187620) | Estuarine microbial communities from the Columbia River estuary - Freshwater metaG S.575 (SPAdes) (version 2) | ecosystem: Environmental > Aquatic > Marine > Intertidal zone > Estuary ...
ACTTCATCACATCTTGGACTGAATGTTAAGCTAGCTGAATAGTGGTTCTCTATTCGGAAATTCTGAAATACCGAAATAGCGAATCACGTTTTATGTACCATTTAAGCACATGTTTCAAAATGCCTTGTCACCCGCATTCTACCTACGTCACCAACCCTTTTGCCTGTAATTCACCCCTCAGATTTAACGTAGTTATTACATGGATTCCTACACACTACATAAGTACCTATTAAGCTAGCTTCAAAGGTGGCTGAGTTATCCTTCTGGATGCTAAGCACTGACTAAGCCAATGTTAAGCTAGCTATAAGATTCCTTTATGAACTGCTTTATATTGCCTATTCACAAGGCTATCTCAGGCTTTAACGGTACTTCATTACCGCCTACCCCCTACCATAGACCCCTTACTAACAGTAGGTTATACATAGGGGAGACTACATACCTTTGGGGTGCTGTGGCAGTAGTTGTAAAAGCTCTCATGTATGCTTTTAAGGATTTTTGGTGTTTGGTCTGACTTACTAATACTGATCAAGGACTGACAGGAGAACTGGTAAGACTGTATGAGTGATGTATGAGTGTATGGGTAAGTATTGCGTTGGATAGCCCGTGGCATGTGGTCAAAGAGTGTATCATGGTTGTGGTGATAGATGTGTGTGCAAGGACTGCTGTAGTGTAGTATCTGTACTATGGTTAATAACTACTAGAGTAAGTGTTCGGTGGTAGGGTGTAGGCGGGTTAATAATCTGGGGTGTGGTAGGTAGGACTTTGATGGAGTTAGATCATAGTCTGATATGGTTAACCAATATTACGTAGTAATATTATATTCTTTGCGTGTGCGGGCGCAGCGCGGGCGAGCGCTGCTGAGCGACCCCGAGGATCCCCGCACTGGCTGGGCAGATCCGGGTTTTGTTGACAGCGGGTTTTGGCCGCGATATGATGTCCCGGCATCGAGAATTTCACTCGGTGGAAACGAACAACCCCAACGCCCCTTAAGGAAACAACATGACAACCAACAGACCAGCAACTCAACTATCAAAAAAGAACCTCATCAGGAGAGCAAGAACACAACCAACGTTTGGTGATATGATGGAGATCATCACTAAGCATTCCCTAAAAATGAAGATTGAAACCTTTGAAGGTGATGAAGGACATTTGGTAACTCGAAGCTCTCATGAAACCAAATGGGGAGAACTCACCATCATTGAAACTCATGATGAGATCGTCACTCGTCTGGAATACCAGATTTGGGATTGTATCTTTGATAATTTCGGTTACATCCAGCGCTTCTTCTGGATTCTTGATAATATGGGTTACTACGCTAAGGCTGATGCGGCTGGAGCGAGCTTGGACAATCACGACATCGGTAGCAACCTAATCTCCGACCTTAAAGACCTTGAATGGGCGATTGAGGCTTCTAATGCTCTTGATGATGCAATCATGGACATCCCAAAACTGCTCAAGGATGACGACGGGCTAATGAAAGCTCTTTTGAATCGACGTGTTAAGGAAGCCGATGATAAGATCGAGATGATCGAACGAAACTTGGACTTCTTGGTCACTGGAACCAAGGAAGACTTCGATAGCCGTGATTTGGTCTAGGAGTTTGGGCGAAAGCCCAATAGAGCTTTCAAGGTTATCTTTGAAGGCTCTATTGGTCACTTCGACCATTGGCAATGTCGCCAAAACAAGGAAATACAATGAACACCATGAACAACATCGCTCTTATCAACAAAGGTCAATTCATTCGCTCAAATGCAACGGTTAACGAACTGCTCACAAATGTCATGGACGATGTGATCGAGATGGTTGGTCATATCAAGTCAAAATGGGATTCTGCATGGTCGAAAGACCTTGTGGAACAACTTGAGAGCTTGGAAGTTGTTTATCATACAGTTTTTGATGATAACAAGGTTATGAATGAGATTCAGAAAGAAGTCTTTCGTCAGGAAGGTTGGGAGTCAAGGAAGTTTCATGAGCTGGTTAAGTATCGGGCTGATCTGCTAGCGATGACCGATGTAGAGTACGGCAACCTTAGATTGTTGGTTTCTAAGTATGGATCGAGAGTTCATAGGTTTAGTTGGTGTGACGGAGTGTACGGTGCTAATATCAATATTGAAGACTCATCAGATGATGCTGCTACTGACTTAGCTTTTGAAATCGAGGAGATCTTTAGCCTCGAAACTGTCGCTTTCGAAACCAACGTCTGGGTTGTCCTCGGAAGTTAACTTTAAGCGCCCAACAGGGGCTTTCAAGGTCACTTGGAAGCTCCGATTGGTTACTTAAACACAAGGAAAAGCGTATGTCTGATATCTTGATTCTCATGTTGTGGTTTGGTTCCACAATTGTTTTCGGTTCGTTTCTTTCACTGTACATCGAGGAATAACACAATGGCTTGTTTCAAAGAACTCCTTCGCGATCTTGGAATCCACTTCACAACAATCCCAGTATTCGACTTCAAAGTCGGTACTGTGATTATCATGGTGCCTCAACAACACTTTAACGAGTTTGATGAGATCGAGGAAATGACAATCGCTGATCTTGGTGATTACGATAATGGTGAAGGTCGATGGGCTTACATTACGATGACTAACGGTATTGAGTACCGTTTTAAGCGTGGTAATCACTACGCTACTCCGAATCAACCTATCGGTATCGACTTTGATGATCTTGACGTATTGATGGATCATATCCTTCGGTTTGAAGGGGTTGACCTGACCGAATACGAGGATCCCCGCTGATAGCGTCGGATTTGACAAACGAATTTCGGCGTGAAACAATACGCCACAATCGCCAATTACGGCAAACGAGGAAACGCAATGACGACGAAACGAAGCCCAATCACGAAAATCGACGACAAACGAATCATGCAGATGGTCACATCCTGTCGATTGCTAAGGTAGTTTAATTTAATTACCCAACAGGAGTCTTCAAGGAATTGGAGGCTCCGATTGGTTACTTAAACACAACACGGAGAATATCATGCGAAAGATTACTGTCAATGTCGAGATCGAAGTAGAGAACGAAATTGCAGCCCAGCTTGAGAAGGCACCTCAACTCTTCTCTAATGCTTTGAAGGATGCTTGTTACGAGTATTGTCAGTCTAGGTCTATGGGCAATGAAGAGTTCTATGTTGAGAAACGCTATAAGAACGAAACCGATCTTTACAAGGCAAAGAAGCGAGTGATGGTCAGGGCAAGTAATGCTCTAATGATGGCTCTCAAAGGAGGCATTCGCAGTGGATGCGTTGAAGTCCAACAAGTGACCTTGGAAACCACAAAGGCTATCGTTACAGAGAAATTCCTTGTAGCGGCATGTCGTAGGATCGAGAACCTAAAATTCAAGCAGCTTGAAGAAGGCTATGTCTTTTATGATGATGCTGCTCAAGATATCTTTGGGGAGGATGACTTAGGCATTGATTTCCTGAGCGGCATTCTCAATAACGGTGATTTTGTCCTTGATGTCGAGGTTATCTCCCATGAAACTCATGTAACAACCATGAGGTTTACTAGTGGTGACAAAGAAACCGTTGTAAAGCAAGCTCAGGAATGGCTGAGGACAGTCTTGACTGATGGTGATCCCAAGGATGAGGACTTCCAGTTCCAGCCAGAACGATCACTCGGAGAAATCCTTGAACTTCCAAAGTATCAAGATATGTTAAAGGCTATGACTGATGACGAAATCAAACCTAAGTATGTCCACGACTCGTGGTGTTGTCACTTTGAAGGTCGATGGACTGACAGTGAAGGCAATGATTTCGATCTGTACTCATGCAATACAGGAAGAAATAAAACATACATTGGGAGGGCTAGTTCGGAAGGTGGGGACTACGCCTCGATGTTGCACGACTATCCGGTCATTGACTTGGACTATGCACCATATCAAGCAATGCTTGCTAATCAAGAGCGTCAACAGCAGGAAGTATACGACCAAAACCACCGAGAAAGCTAGTTTAAACACGCTCAGGAATGACTGAGAGCCACGCTGAGCGCTCCGTAGACAATTCACGTACCGACCGTCACATAATGTAAACAAACGCCTTACAAGGCATTTAGGAGTCAATCATGAACGCAATCGAGAAAGCAGATGCAACACTTCGTGTCCTTAAGTTTCAACAAAAGCTGTATGTCGCTGACCTAGAAGAACACCGTCGAGTCATCTTGAAGGAGTATGATTCTATCATCAACAAGCACATGGAACACCACATCAAGACTCGTGAACTGTCGAATCAGGTTATCATCGAGTCCTTCAATGATGGATTGACCGACGCTTACAGCTTGGCTGTGTGCCAAGACGTTACGTTCTTCAACTATGTTCAAGACTGGGAAGAAGAGCTTGATTATAGACTTGAAGTTCAAGCTAGGCTCAAGTGTGACACACCTAGTCGAGAAGATCAGTTCGGAAGGCCATTGGAAGCGCAAGGTCCAGAGGATCGAGAACAGTTCAATATGTGGGCGAAGAATCGAGAGCTTGAACGAGAAACATTCCGAGGTGTAGCATTCATCTACGATGCTATGATCAATGACGAATACCTTGAAGACCTAAACAATAAGCTAGCTGAAAATAAGGAGCAGTCATGAAGAACTGGGATTACGAATTAGAACAAGCGAAGAAAGAGAAAGAGAAATTCTTTAGAGTCAAGGTAGTCGAGATTCAAAAACCTAATCCGAAGGTTCGTACCAACAAGGATGGTACTGAGATACAGGAGATCACTCCTAGATGTAAGTCAGGTACAAAGAAGGCTGCCTTCGCTGTCAAGGTTAAGCGAATGGAGAACTCTCTTGTTCATAACCTGAGTAAACGTGAACGACTGATCAATAGTATCAGTCACGAGATCAGACTAGCTTGTAAGTATGACGCAATCAGTGAGCGACAGCGCGAAGCTTTGATGTCTTGTGTTATGAGTAGGAATGAAGCTTCTCATAAGAAGTTTAAAGCTATCTGTAACGTACAGATACTCAGGATATGTAGTAAAGGACGCACACCTGAAGTGAACAGTAAACGTAGTAGAGTATTGACTATTCGTAGTAGTATGAATGACTTAATGAATGTTAGAACTTAGGAGGGGGGGGGTGGCAACTCGACTGGCCACCCGGAAGTCCAGCAACCACGCCGGATTTGGAGAATCGGCCCGGCTGTGGTAGAGTTTTCACGTCGAGCAAAACAGCACGGCGACCAGACAAGACAGACAGACAAGAACAACTTAACTAAGACTCTTCAGTCACCCTTTAAGGGGACAGTTGCGTCAACAATCTAACTAAGACTCTTCAGTCACCCTTTAAGGGGACTGTTGCGTCTGCTTTAGGCTTCTGCTACGGCGGAAGCCTTTTTTATTGGAGTTTATAATGTCAGAACGACTCGCAACCATTGACGAACCTAAAACCCTTAACGAAACCCTTGAGGCACTAGGGTACACTGTCGAGCCTCACAGTAGCGACAACAGGGATTGCTGTGGCTTCATTAAGCTGAAGTCTATCCTCTTGGATGGAGAGGTACAGCACTGCGGGAATGCTAACTCCACTTGGGAATGGCTTTTCGAGACAGGACAAGTACAGGTACAACGACTTCAACACATAGGAGAAAACGATGAGTAATATAGAAGACTTTGAGATACAGACAACGCTCGTCTTGAGCACGGCACACATTGCCAAGAGCACCGCTCAAGCGTTAGGCAATGGCTCTCTAGACTTAGTGGTCAACGATCATGGAGAACATGGGTGGAACATACACATTAGCCGCGAAGATTGCGTAGGTATTCCATCCGAACTCAAGGCATTGATTGGCCTAGCACGTCAATTCGACTGTCAATGGCTGCGCTTAGACCGTGATGGAGTGATTGAGAGTTTACCTACATACGAATGGTAAATAGGAGTAAACTAGACAAGCGCAAATCCTGAAAGACCGAATCATAAACAACACAAGAGAGAGAACACAATGAAATTCCAAGTAAATGCAAACGATCTCAAGCAAGCAATGGCAAAAATCAAGAAGGCTGTCACCAAGGCTAGCTCTAGCGGGGTCATGAAGTACACCAAGAGTGTCAAGGTTGTGGTGGGCGAGGAAGGAGTTACTCTACTCACTACTGACCTTGATACGACAGTGGAGGTAACAGTTGAGGCATACATCGAGGAAACCGGAGAGTGTGTACTACTGGTTGACAAGATCAACAAGGTACTGAGTAAGCTCAAGCACTCAGGTGATGTCGAGGTTGAGAAGGTTGGTGATGACTTGGCTGTCAAGTTCGGAACCAAGTCACTGACCTTCAATGGATACCCATTGGATCAGTTCCCTGACACTTCCTTTGCGGTATCGAACGATAGTACGACAGTCAATGCTAAGTACCAATTGGTGCCGGTGTTGAAGACAACGCTTGGTTATGCTTCTAAGGACTTCGGAAGGCCCAACCTCACCTGTGTATACGTTGAGAACAAAAACGATGTGACATCATTCGTAGCCACTGATGGACACCGACTGTCATGGTGTCAGCGAGACTTCAAGATGGGTGGTGCTGATGATACATCATACCTGATTGAACGACGGTGTGTTGAGGTCATCATTGGACTCTTCAAGGACGGTGATGTCAAGATTGTTCACGAAGAGAGAGGTATCAGCAACTACGTGAGCTTTGAGTGTGATGGTGTTAAGATAGGGCACAAGGTTCCTGACTATAACTTCCCAGACTTCCGACAAGTGTTGACACCGGCCACAGATATCTTCGTAGTACCATCTGAGGAAGTGATTGCTTCAATTGATGTCGCTGCTAACTTCACCGGCAAGATGGATCAGGTGGTGCTTAAGTTTGAAGAGTGCGAACTGAAGATCACCAACAGTCCACTGAGTCAAGCGGAGGAAGGCAAGTACGAAGACGCCATTGAATCCTTCGTTGAATCGTCTATCACCGGAGTGACGAAACCCTTTGGAGTTAACTTCAAGTACCTCAAGCAAGCGTTGGAGGAAGCAAGCGCTGGCGGAAGGCGAGTTAGGTTTGGATACTCTGATGCAATGTCACCACTGCACATCGCTGCTCCAGACAGTGATGACTTGTTCATCGTGATGCCAATGAGAATTTGAGCTAGCTTAAGATTCCAACAAAGCCTTCAAGGAAACTTGAGGGCTTGATTGGTTACTTAAACATGGAGAATACAATGAGAACAAGACAAGAAGAGTTCGACATCGTAGTGAAACACCTTGAGACTCAGAAGCAGCGGTCTTCCAAAGGAAACGGATGCCTTTACAGGGGGCCGAACGGAACTAAGTGTGCGGTAGGAATCCTCATTCCTGACAATGTTAAGCTAACTTTAGGACAGAACGGAACTGACGTGAGAGGACTGAGACAAGAAATCAAACTCTCCTTCAGCCTTTCTAACCTTGAGTTGGAGAATCTTCAACACATCCATGATGGGGAAGCCCACTGGGATGAAGACGGACTGAATCAAACAGGCAAGAACAGACTAAGAGCTTTCGCAATCGAATCAAAGCTAGACTACAAGGGGACAGCATGAGTAACACTATCAAAACAATGGTCATTCCTTTCAAGGTCAATCTCGACAGAGATGAGGTGAAAGATAAAGAAGAATACTTTGCGATGATCAATCGACTCCGTGAAGAGGTAGGTCGTGGCACAAGCATGGGTGGTGACGGTTTCAAGAAGCCTTGGTGGACTGAGCCGACCGAGATTGAGTTAGAGACTGACTGGCTGTTCAACAACCAATGGAACACCAAGTGCGGTAAGCGAGTGTACGACTGGTGTGAAGAGACAGTGCCTAATAGGTCGATGAAGAGAGGGTACTATCTCGTCATCACTGAGGAAATGAGAGAGGTTCGTAGGAACACACTGAAGTGTGGCTACTGTGGCAAGCATGAGCCTGCTGCGAAGGGTTACACGTTCTGCCACAAGTGCCTGAGTAGTGAGTACCTGAAGGAGAAAGACCTTAAGATGCTGAGACTACGACCTTGTGACTCTCCACATACCTATCGAAGCCCTGAACTGACTGACGCCGAGACTGCAAGGCTGTTGCCACTGTATAAAGAACAACAACTGTTCGGACTACATGAACGAGGCATTGCACGAACGAAGAAGATGAGAGATCAGATTGAAAGCAAGCTCATCAATGGTTGCTTGAAGCTGCAAGAAGAGTATGATCGATTCACTTGGCTGATGGACAACGGAATCTCTGTAGATAATGTTATCTACTATGACCACACTAAGAAGACGTCGTTCGGATGGCGTGAACCATTGAGTCCTAAACGTACCGAGGAAGTTCTCGACATCATTGACGCATTCCCTTGGTCTTGGTACGTTAAGGGCAAGGACGATGACGGAACTGTTAGAACATGGAGTGGCAATGCGAATGTACAGTGACCTATGGTGGGAGATCAATAAAGCTCCTATCAAGACAGCTCGAAGACTATTTCCGAAGAGGGGATCGGGGTATGTGTCAGCAACTAAGGCGCTAGGTAATCTAGCTAGCAATAGGGTAGGATATGAAATCTGTAAGGAAAGAATGGATAGAGTAGGTATGAAGATATACAAGGACATCATGGACAGGTGTGTCAAGGACGCCATGCCTCATGCTAATACTAAACTATTGATTGAGTATGGGATGATAGAGTACCCATACGAGGACTCTGTATGGTAATGGACAGATGGGAAACAAACGGAATGGAACTGCAACATGATGAGCAAGGCTATGTCGTTGGCAGTACACCTACTGATGACCTACTGGTTGAGAATCAGAATGAGTGTTGCGCTGGATGTAGCAACCATGTAAGTTTCACAAGGGGTCATCGAGTTGATGACTACATAGTTTGCACACCGTGTTACCGTAGGTACACATTTGGAGAGGAGTGAGTGATGACTAGGGTTACATGTCTGGATGGATTAGAGAAACGAGTTGTCTTCTACAACCATAAGGGTGAGGAGATATTCAGGGTATGGGTGACGGACAGTGAGTTCCTTACGAACATTGATGTAGTAACTCCTGCATTGAATGAAGGGATTCATCTTCATCAGGAGCCGGTAAGGGGTGGTGACTACAAGGGTGGTCAAATCAATTGTGTAGAGGTGAAGAAGAAGAGGTTCAAGGATGAGCAATGAAAGACTTTACGATGAGTCTGGCAGACCTAAGCGGTACAGATTTTCTGAACTGAAGAAGGGGTACATCTACAAGATGCACGATGTTCTCAATAACAGGCCGTGCAGGTGGCCCTACATCTCCTTTGACAACGAGGTTTACAATGGCTGTAAGGTCATTCGGATTCGAGGGTTCCACTACACTGAGGAGGCCGCTGAGAAAACAGGGAGAGACTGGATGAAAGTATGGTAAGGACAGTGGTTAAGGGAGTGATGTTGTGGCTTGCACTAGAGGTTTTCTTCTGGTCATCCATCATCGTTCATGGCATTAGATTCGGATACACAAACTAACAAGAGGTCAGGACAATGTACGACGTATTAAAAAGCATCGAGAAGACATATCAGACGGCGATTCAACAGGCCGAGATGTCGAAGAAGGTCAGCACATGGCTATACCATGCTGAGTTGCTTCGTGGAGTGCTGGGTGAGGTAGAGGATTCAATCTATTACTCCTTCTATCCAAAGCTGGTGTTTGGACATACTAAACTGTGTGAGTGGAAAAGGGTTGAACAAATCCTTGCAGCGCTTGCCGACTATGAGTTTGGTAGGTGGGAGATCAATGGTATCAATGCGGAAGGTGAGATCACAACTTGGAAAGGAGATAGCAATGATAGCTGAACACAAGACAGAAGATGGATTCGTAATCACAGTGTACAGTGCATGTTACATGGACTATGGAGTGAGAGTTGAGAAGGATGGGGGCACGGTCTTTGACAACCCTTGCTACCTATCGAACGATAGCTATGGTGTGAAGCCTACTGAGAAGTATGAGGGAGACTATGATGCAGCGGAGCGAGCAAGGTATGATGGCTCCGATGATGAAGATCCCTTCGAGCCTTGGACCGAGAAGGATTGGCAGGATATGTTGAAACGTGAGGAGTATGAGCTACTCGAAGGCGCTGGAGTATACGATGAGAGTCGCCATTGAGTTGATTGGATGTGCTGGTGCTCTTGTGGTACTGTTCATCCTGTATGTTGAGTTCGTTTACCTACTGTCGGAGATACTATGAGTGACGCAACTGAAGCAGATTTTATTGATATGAACCTGAAGCTCTCTCGTATTGTTGAATCAGTCCTTGAGATTGATGTAACAGGGGTTGCCATCTTCGTTGGAGACTCCTACCTAGAGGCAGTGAAGAACCTGAAGGAAGCAGCAGCGCTGCTAGAGGAGGAACTATGAAACCTCACACCGTGTCGAATCTACTAGGAGAAAACTGATGACGGAACTACTGAAACAACTGAGGGAATGGCAGTCGATGAACGACTGGAGAGCAGTGATGCTCAAGGATTTGAGAGTTAAGCTAGCTGAATATGTCCCTAAGAATCACACCATCTGGGAGGTAGAGCTTCAAGAACATTCGCTCACAGCTACCCTGTACCACAGTCAGTTTGATTGTTGGAGTAGAGAGAGCTGGTCAATAACATTGGTAACACTGGAGAAAGATCATGAGTATTGAAGAGATACTTGAAGAGATGACCGTCGTCCGTACAATGGCGCGTACAGATCAATTCAGAGGCGACTGGGACGGATCGGCCCACCACTATTGGTATGAGGTTGGAACACTCAGTGGGTTCTTCAGCTGTGGCGTACTTGCTACAGTTAGTAAGGAAGCTGTCTTGGAAAGCTTGGTGTTGGACGCATCTTGCGTTCATTATGGGGGAGGCTTTGGAGAGTTCTGTGATAGCCTTGGGTATGACCGCTATGAACCTGTAGATGATGACGGATATACCAAACCTCTTAGAGTTTTTGAAGCCTGTAAGTCGATAGATCGAGGGCTTGAACTACTTACCGACTGGGAAGAACTTATAGAATGGGCGGACAACCGATGAACGAGAAAAATAAGATGGCGATGGTAGCTAACCTTGCAAACGAGGTGACTCTAGCTATCAAAGAGTACGAGTCGGCGCAAGAGAATGAGAGTGACGCCAACGATGAGTATCAACAAGCTAAGGCGTACCGTCAAGACATGCTTACAGACTTGATTGCTCGGCGGCGTGAGCTTAACGATTACCTTCTGAATACCTACACAAAGGAGATGAACAATGGCTAAGGTGACTAGTCGACAAGAGAGCGGGCAAGCACGTGTCTTTGTACAGATGGATGATGGACGAGAGGTTCACTTCACCTTCACTCACGAGGGAGTTATTGTCGATCAGATAATGGATGGAGATATCAATCCGGTGGTGTCGCTGAGTAGCTTCACCTATGTAGAGATGATGGACGGCGGAGAAGGAGAAGAACTATGAGAACGATTGAAGAGCAAGTGTGTACGGCGAGTGAGTTATCTAAAAAATCCCTTCAGAGAGCCTACAATGATGGGCTTCATTGGCTAGCTCATGGAGTAGCTGAAGAGATCGATGAGTGGCTTGAAGAGGAGAAAGTTCCTGAACTTGTGAAGCTTGGGTTCCTCGACAACGTAGAAATTCACTGGAGTTTATTTACTCAGGGGTCTGGGGTGTCATTCACATGTGACATGATCGACCTTGACGAATTTAGCCTAGCTACTGAACAAGAGAAGGAAGATCAGTGTCTATCCATTGAACGTACTCGCAATGGATGCACTCATGAACACTCGTGTACTCTAGCTATTGATGACGACGTATCAGCAGAGGTGTGTAAGCAAGTGTGGGACACGTATCTTGTCCAGTGTAGGGCACTGAAGGAACTGATCGAAGAGAGGTACCTTGCAGGCACTAGCGTTGGAGCTTTCATTGAACAGAGTGAGGCGAACGATCAAGAGTTCTACCTCGACGGGAGAGAATACAATGGAGACTACTAGCTACAAAGGAACCATGTGGTGTGATGTCATCGTTGACAGGTGGGAAGACTTCATTCAGGGCAGGTGCTTGTGGATCACAGGCGAGGGGCCTTGCATGAGCATTATTGAGGTCGGGCCTGTGATATCTTTTGATCCAGAGACAAGCATTGCAACTACATTCAACGGTCATCGCTGGACAATTCGGTTCGGAAAAGATCGAGATCAGAAATACGGCGAGCTAATCAAGACTTGCGAAAGACTACTTAACTAGGAGAAACAATGAAGATCAAAGCAGAGATTTACAATCATGATGCTAAGTACACAACGGACAACCGTAGCAGAAAGGAATACAATCGACGAGGAAATCTGACTATCAAGGTTCCACTGGATGACATTGAGATCAATATGGATCGTCTTCGATACCCCGACAGTGGAAAGAGATACTTTGGCAACGACTTCGCTGCTCCGACACCTGATTCAGCAGTCGCTCATAGACTTAGGACATTGGTGAATAGAGGACTCTTCTTCCCCAACCTGATTGACAACCTTGAGGAAGGCTCTATCATGGTGCAGGCTCGATACATTCGGGAAGGCAGGGATGAAGATCAGGAAGACCGATACATCTCTGTCGCAATCAACTGGGTAGCGAGTGCTGACAAGCCATCACTAATCCCTGATGAGGTGAATGTACTGTCTATGGTGAATCCAGTGACGGTAATGACCGAGGTGAAGGCTCTCGTTAGTCAAGCCATTGAGTGGATCAACTATCGCAATGACAAGATAACCTTCTTGGAAGGCGTCGAGTCTCTGTCTGGATCGATTGTTTCGGAGACTAGCTTTAATGCAATTGAGGTAGCTCGGTACAACATTAAGCTAGCTGCACTTCAGGCTGAGTTCAATGCCAAGCTTGGTGCATTGAAGGCTGAGATAGTGGCTTGCACTGTGGCTGAAGGCATTGACTTGTGGAAGGAATTGAACAGCGATGGGAACGATGACCTTCCTGACTGGTGCTTAGGAGATGTCGCTGACGCTTCTGAAAGGTACTGGACAAGGTTTATCAAGCCCCCCAGTGGTGGAGAATTTGGACGAGGCTTCCCTTCCTCTCATCAGAGAGAGCCGACCCCATTGGTACTGAGTGAACTAGGCATCGAGCCATCGGAGGTATGATGAAGGCGTTCTGGATGGGGACAAGCATTGGGATTCTAGTCTGTGGTTTCATAATCACAGCCATTGGAATATATACTGGACAACAAGGACTTGAACAGCTAGGCTACATGAACATGGCACTGGGTGCTGTGTTGGTAGCGATTAGACTACATGAAGGAGACAATGTATGATATCGAGTGTAGTTGAAGCAGTTGGACTCTTAGCTATCATTAACGTTGAGCTAAACAAGCTTGAGAAAGAGGACGGCATTGAGTGTCGTGAACTGTATGAGGATCGAATCGTCAGGGACATGCTGAGTAACGACGAGTGTTTCCAAACGCTCTTCCACTTAATCGTTCATGAAATTGAAACACCCTACGAAGCATTGTGCGGACTTGGGTACTTGGATGGATGAAGGAGACTACAATGGATGAGAGAGACTTTGAAAGAGACAAGCCCTACGAGTTGAGCGCAAGGCAGCAGCGATTCGTTGAGGAGTGTAGACAGCAATGCATTGATGTGGACTACGGCTACTCAGGTAGGAGTATGATGGGGAGGATGTGTCCCGCCGCAAGGGTTGACTACATCAGTGACCTAGAGACGAAAGAGAAACCAACAGTGGACAACATGGGCATGGGTTATGTCCTTTACGTGAGGTGATGAGTGTTCGGTAACAAAGATATCAAGTTCATATTCGAGGATGCAGAAAATGGAACGACCATTTTTAGCGTTGATGCAATTGAGAAACCGTATGATGAACCTCAAGTGAGAAAGCTTGTGGAACAAATCAAGATGGAAGCTCACGACATGAGCGACGGAACGATGACAGACAACTTTGACAGCATTATGAGGATCGTCTCAGCGGCCCTGCACCTTACCTGTGAGGTAGCTCAGGACGACATCAGTTGGCACCTGCCAGTAGTGGTAAAGAGAAACGGAATGTATTTAATCACGAGGACTCTTCGCAATGGCGATGAGATTCTACACACCAAGGAAAAGAAATGAGTCATGCAGCATCATACCTTAGTCGAGCCAATGAAGAAGCGAAGCGCAACGGTGCTGAGTACATTGGATCAGTAATCAACCTGAACGTCAGTCTCAACAACACTGACAACTGTGTCCCACTCAATGATGTGAGACAAGCTATCATCGACAACCCATTGGTGCCGTCACACTGGGCACCGGAGCCGCTGAACCCTTTGTCAATCTACCTCAAGCTCACTCAAGAGCTAGGTCGTAAGGCATTGACAACATTTCAAGAGACTGGCGTAGAGATCAACGAGGAGGAGTTCGGTGGGTACATTGTTAAAAGACTTCATCTACAGAAGGCTGAGGATGTTCCGACGGCGCACCGTGTCTTCTTCACAAGGAAGGTTGCGAGTTCGGTAGCGGACAATCATGGAGCTACCCGTACAGTAGAGGACATCGAGATTGAGCATTCGATCATTGTCACTCTTCGCAGGGTGTGGGGCACAGTTGATACCGACTTGTCTGGTGGCTCAGTGTTCCAGATTGAGGTAGACTATGATGACTGTCCACTACATCTTCAACGGAACTTCCAGCCGTTCATCCTGTCGGCTCAGGCATTGTTTGAGAAGAGACAGAACGGTATCTACGAGGCGTCACAAATTCGTGAGTTGTTTCTCAATGTGATTCACAATCATATCGGAGCAGACACACTGAACAAAGGACTGTACTTTGTTTACCGTGACAAGATCGATTCGGTGTCAGCACTGAGTGAGTCACTGAATGGACTCGACAGCGGTATCAACGTCATCAATCTGCCTATCCCTAAGTACCAAGACCCTAACAGCCTTGGCAACCAAGCCTTCAAGCAGGTGAGTCAGGCCGTTGGTTCATCTATCCTCAATGATGCCTCGGCATTGTTAAGCGAGCTTAAATCTTTCGAGGATGCTGATACGAAGACTCGTGGCGGTACATGGGATAGCCGAGCAGACATGCTGAGAGAACTGAGAAAGAAAGTTGAGTTGTATCGTAACAAGGAACTGTTGGTCGGCGACAGCCTTGACGATGTACTCAAGAAGTGTGGTCACATTCTAATCAACAACCTGTAGGAGAACACGATGGACGTGCCGACTAAGAGACAGAGGTTTGATACATGGGATGCACAGGATAATGAATCCAAATACTTTCAGTATCGGTACGCCTTGGATCGAGCCGATGCAGCAGAGGGTAAGACTTACCGAGTAATGGCGGACTGGTTCTTTGAATCGACTGGAGTGTTGGCTCCCGGTAAAGACTATCCCCCCGGTGTTGAACCACCTGAAGATCGTATGGAACAGTGGTGTGATTTTCTAACTGAGCGAGGAATTTGATATGGGATTTTTTTCATGGAACTGTAAGGGTTGCGGACATCCCGCAATATCACACTGGGCTAGCAACAATCGCAATGCATGGATGCAGAAGGTGATCGTATTCAAGCACAAGGAAAAGCTATGCGAGGGAATTTATGATGGGTATGGCAGGGTTGTGGATGATGACGGATGTGAGACAGAGATTGCTTGGCTTGACGGTGAGGGACAGCGAGAGCTATACCATCAGGCTTGCTTCAAGGCGCTAGGGCTGACGGAGGGAACGGGTGAGGAGTCGATGCGAGCAGCATGTCAAGGTTACTTCTTCTCTGATCTGGAGCACAACATGAAGGAACCTATTGACCGAGGGGATATGCCATGAGCTTCATCCTACCGCCGCCAATCAAGCGCAACCTTCACACCTGCCTTAGAAAGAAAGCTCACAAGACTTTCAAGGAAGCGAACAAGGAAGCGAAGAGACTAGAGAAGCATACAGGGCTGCCAGTGGTGGCCTATGCATGTCACGTATGTTATGAATTCCATTGTGGAAAACTAAGAGTAGCAGCTTAACTTTAAGGAGATACCTATGAGTGCAATCAAAGTAAGACGACAGAAGTTCAACGACGTATCGAATCACCTCAACCAGACAGTGTTGGAGATGCATTCGGAAATCCGATCAGTGATGGCATTACTCATCAGTGGACAGCACGGATTCTTTCTCGGCTTGCCGGGAGTTGGAAAGAGTTTCCTCATTGGTCAGCTATCCAAGCTGATCGAATGCAACTACTACCGCAAGCTCATCACCGCAACAACAACGCCTTCCGAAATCTTCGGGCCGTTTTCTCTGAAGGAACTAAAGAATGACCGATACCACTTTAACACTGCTGGCCATCTACCTACTGCTCACATTGCATTTCTTGATGAGATGTTCAAGGGAAATTCACAAACCCTGAATGGCAACCTTACTGCAATGGAGGAGAGACTGTTTGACAATGGAGCAGTGACTGAAAAGATTCCGCTGATCAGTTTGTTCGCTGCATCCAATGAGCTTCCCGGTGACGAATCCCTTGAGGCTTTGTGGGATCGCTTCACGGTTCGGATGGAGGTGCGACCACTGGACTCAGAGGAGAGCTTCATCAGGATGCTAAGGGCTGAGAAGATCACCCCTCCTGACAGCCTGACAATTGATGACATCGAAGCAGCGTGCCAAGAGGCATCAGAGGTAGAGGTCACGGACAAGTTTGTCAAAAGCGTTTATGACTTGCGACGAAACATTGAGGCAACCCTTGGTGGAGACTTGTATGTATCTGACCGACGTTGGAAACATATCGTTGAGTTCATGAAAGCCTTAGCTTGGATGGATGACGAACCTCTCACTGAAGATTACTTCATTGAGATTACCAACTGCCTGTGGTCTACACCTCAGCAGATTCCACAGATCAATTCAGTACTTACTCAGTACGTTGACCCGAGCATTGGCAGGGCTGAAGCTCTCTATGGTGAGGTCGTAGCAATCTTCGAGGGACTCCAGAAAGAATTGATCAATAAGTCTGCAACGATTGATGATGTGTCATCTGGGTACGCTGCACTGAGGGATAAGAAAGATCAGCTTGAAGTCCTGATGAATCGGTCAAGCAAGGTGGAGAAGATTCTGCCTGCGTTGGTTGCAGACTTCGACCTGAAGTTCAACACCATTCGTACCACGTACATGAAACTTCAGAACATTCTATAGGAGGTATCATGATTAACAAGTGGGACAAGATGATCTATGATCACTATCTCAAGAGTCACCAACTTCGTAAGAGGATGGGTGGTTCGAATCCAGCACTCGATGAAGGAGAAACCTATGACCTAATCAATAGGGTGTACAAAGCAGACTTCACAAAGAAGGATGACACCTCGGACACAGTGGAAAAGATTGTGGACTCTCCACATTTTAAGCTGGCTGCACAATCCGCTGCACATCATGGACAGAGGACGCTTGATTTAGTGGACGTTACGATGAAGGCATTGATCGACATCGACACCGACTCTGATGAGAAGGTGGGAGACTTGTCGTCTAAGGGAGCACGTCTTAAGAATCTCTTGAAGGGCGATAAGTTCTCGAAGGATGTAGCTGATGCGCAGAAGGCAGCTGCGTTCACTGAGGACTTGTTAGGAGGTGGCAAGGGGTCTTCGGGAGGCATGGAGTCTGATGCTGAGCTTGAGGAGAGACAGGAGCTGATGAGAATTATCCAACACGAAAGGTTCAGGACAATCCTCAATCTCTTTGGAGAGTTCAAGAAGCACCTGAACAAGATCGAAAGGTCTAAGTTCATGCCTAACAATCACATCATCTGCGATGTAGAGTTGGGTAACAACTTCGAGAAGCTTCTACCTGATGAGTTCATGAAGTTCATCCCCGAGCTTGAGTTCCTTGGCAACCTTCAGTATGTCAACGAGGAACTGCTGCAGTTCAAGACAGGGGCTGACGAACCCGTTGGCAAGGGTGACGTAACAGTCTTGGTTGATACGTCATCATCTATGGGAGGCGCATTCCCTGAGTACAGTGTGTCAGGAGGTAGAAGGTCAGACTACGCAGTAGCCTGTGCCTTGGCTATCCACCATGCGGTGACTTCAAACGGTAGGAAGTGTAGACTCCTAGTGTTTGATGGAGACTGTCGTGAGGTGTCGGCGGTGCAGTTGATTAGGACTCAGCCTTCAGGCTGTACAGATATCAACAAGGCATTAAGGGTAGCGATGATGGGGGCTAATCGTGATGACATACTGCTTATCACTGACGGTGAGGACAGTGTGAATCAGATAGAGAAAGACAACGTGAGACTGTACGGACTAGGCATTGGGTTTGGCAACGGACCTAATGACTTTGAAAAAGTATGTGACTCATTTTTCAAGGCTGATACAATCGAAGACTTCAAGAGTTTATCTGAAGTCGTATTCCAATAGGAGGAACAATGAAAAGAATTCACATAGACACTGACGACTTAAAGATTGGAGAGGACTTTTACCTACGTCTCGACGACTCCGAGCACTACAAGGTGACATGCTTAGCTCATGTAGCTCATGGACAAGTGATGGCTACGTGGAAAGATCTTAATCAAATGGTAACTGGTGTCGTTCATGGCGCTGATGGAGTATGGGTTGACCGGGAGGCAGGGTGAAGGCGCTATTGTTCAGCGTGCTTATCTCTAT
>Ga0208923_1000126_pt1 | contig 18495 bp, 25 predicted proteins | sample ColrivemetaGS575_FD_187620 | JGI IMG/M metagenome (GOLD analysis project Ga0208923, IMG submission 187620) | Estuarine microbial communities from the Columbia River estuary - Freshwater metaG S.575 (SPAdes) (version 2) | ecosystem: Environmental > Aquatic > Marine > Intertidal zone > Estuary ...
TATCCTTTAATTGATTTACTTAAAGGGTCGTTTTGCTTATTTAAACTAAACGTATTTATTAATGAATTAGGCGCAAATAAAGATTCTACAAAATCATCATTTCTTTTGTTTTCTTTTACTTTTGCTGAAAATGATGTATAAAAAATGTCGGCCATATTTTTGCCCGCGTCATCTAAATTTTTATACATATCAGCTTTTGCTTGTTCATCACCAAACAATGATTTTATGCCGTTTGCAATAGCTTTAAAAACATTGAATGTTATTTTGTAAAGGTTTACAATTACATTAACTATTCCATCTATAAACGCCCTGAAATCTTCAAATTTATAGTACATAGCAATTAATCCAGCTATAATAAGAGTTATCCCTCCAGTTATTGCACCCCACATAATAGTAGCTTCTAATCCTGTAAGCGTGAATAAACCTTGAAGACCTAAAAGTCCAACCGAAAAAATCCCATATTGAGCAGCCCAAACTACTGCCATTCCTTTTGAAATTAACATTTGAGTATTCATAAATAACCAAGCACCTCCAACTAATCCAATACTAACGGATAAAGCTTTAAAAAATATTTCCGAATCTCTTACCCATTGAATAATACTACTTAAGCCTGATATTGTAACGTCAATAAAAGGTTTAGCGGCTAAAAATAGGTCGTTAAACATTTCTTTTGAAACATCCCCTAAATTGGATAGCTGTACACTTGTACTATTTGCCATACTAGACAAACCTCCGTAAAATGCGCCTCCCTCTTCTTGGGCAATCCTTAAAGACTTAGAAAGTAGTTCGTATGAAATTTCCATGCCTTTTACTTCTGCCGTACTTTTACCAGTTGCTTTAGCTAAAGCTCCGTAAATGTTAATACCTGCATATCCAAACTGTTTTATATCTAAAGCTGAAGCTTTGCCAATATTTTTTATTTGTTGCATATTGGCCGACATTCTTATTAACTCATCGTTTCCTTTGCCTGCGTAGGCTACGGCATTTGACAATGCCAATATGTCTCCTCTAGCTTGTTCAGCGCTCAACCCAGTTGATACTAGCATTGTGTTTGCTGTTGCTAGTTCATCAACGCCAAAAGGAGATACCAAAGCATCTTCACGTATTTTAGCGAACATATTTGCCCCTGCTTCGGCTGAACCTGTTAAATTAGCCATTTGAATACCTAAAGATTCATATTTTGTACCTACGGCTAAAATCTCTGATCCGTATTCTTGAATCTTTGAAAATGCGAATAATCCGCCTGCGATAGCACCAAGTTTGCCTAATCCTAAACCACCTTCAGCTTTTTGCTGTACATTATTAAACTTTGAATTTGTAGCATCTAAACGGCTATTCATAGCGTCTAATTTACTAGATACTAAATCTTTTAATTCAATAATATACTGCGCCTGTTCGTTAGCCATCTTGTTTATTTTTTAATACCCATTGTAATTTTGCATACAATTCGTAAAACTTTTCATCATTTAAAGTGTCGGTATCAATTTTGAAATAATAGCGTATTAAAGCGTCTGCTTGCTCTAATACGCCATCATTTTTTAGAAGGCTTTCATACCTTTCTATAATTTCGTTATCGTGCTTTTTTTTAGATCCACAATTTGCTGTATTTGAGTAACTGCGCTCAAAAACAAATCATCATCTTCTAAAACTTCCATGTCGGAAATTTCACGAATCACTAAAGCTTGTATCAATTCTTCGTATGCAATTAACGGGTCATGTCCAAGCTTGGCCATAACAGGTGATAAAACATAACGATTAACTTTATTAAGATAAAGCTTCTTACCTTCAACCTCGATTACGTAGGCTAGTAAAGGATATTTCTCTTTTAATTCTATGTTTGTCATATTGCAAATATAATAAAAAAAAAAGGTTATGCAACAATGTTACATAACCAATTTTCACTTAGACAAACAAAGAAATTATCTTGAAATATTTCCAATAATCAAAGGTATTTTTACCATCAATTTAGAATCTCCTTGATTAGCATCTAGTGGATTTTCAAGAAATTCAACATACTGTAAAACATCTTTAGAAAACACTACCCTAGAACCTCCAAACAATACAGTAACTTCAAATGGTGGAATATTTAATGGATTTCTATCTGGACTTGCTGCAATAATTTTTTTCCATTCATCCAAATACAATTCCATAGAGCCGCTATATTCATAGTTGCCATACCCTCTCGAAATTGGCTTGTCGCCAAATCCGTAGTTATTTTCTTTAGTTTGTTTTTCGTTGTATTCTAACTTAGAAATACCTACTACAACATTACCAAAAAGAATACATGAGATATTACTCCATGAGTAATTAATCCCGTTTTTCATTACACTTGTAGCCATTTAATTAAAGTTTTAAGGCAAAGCCTATGTTTACGTTTATGTTTCTTGCAACTCCTTTAGGAATAAGTACAACTCCAATTGTAAGTAAACCACTAGAAAGTATGTTTTGTGCTGGATTAATTGAAACAGAATAATCAGATATGTTATTATTCCTTTTCATGCTTTCAAGTTCAACATTACAAGCACTTGTAAATACTTCAATGCTTAAATCACTTATTGTACCGTTACTGTTAAGGTCAATATTTGAATTTAAGTATGGCGTTAATGCTACGTCTAAGAATCGAATAGATTTGTTAATTACTCTGTTATTCTCTATATAAGCGTAATCTGAACTTACTACACAAGCATTGTGAGAATCATTGAAATAACTACCTGCAATTGCTCTTTGTTTTAACAAGAAAACAAATCTAAAGTCGTTTAATTGATCTAGTAATACTTTTGTTTGGTCGCTGTATAATACTCCATTTGCAAAAGCTAAAGTTTCAAGTTCTACGGCATTTGAAAGATTGAATTTCCCTACCCATGCAATATCTTCTTGCACGTTTGCTAAAGAAATAGCACCTAGCATTGCACCACCACAGGTGATACTTTTTGCGTTACCTTTTGCAAGTGTTAACCCTAAATTACCTCCATCTTGGCCAATACAAACCGATACGCTTGAACCTGCAACTGCATTTAAGTTTGTCAATGCTGACAACGCAACTCCGTTTAAGTTGTTTGCTAAAATGATTTGTGCTGGCGTTTTAGCTGTTAGCAAAGTTGTTGCGATAGCTTGTAATTGTACTACTTTAGTAGTTGCAAATGTCACTAAAGGCTCGAAAAACAAAACTTGCTTACATTCTCCGTTTGCGTAGTTTTGAAGCGTTAGAATGTCGCTTCCATCAGCATTTAAAGAAACAAAACCACCACAATACAAAACTCCTGTTGGATTTACCCTAAAGAACTCTTCAATGTGATAGTAAATAGGTGCTAATACAGAAGCTACACCACCGCTAAAGTCAACTAAAGTTTGAGCAATAGTTCCAACAATAGTAATTGTGATTTTAGTTCCTGCGTTTAAGTAAGTTCCTAAACCTGGTTTTGCTGTGATAGTGATTGCGCCTGCAATGTTTGAAGCTGTGAAACCTGTCGTATATGATTTCTTTGTAATGTCGGCAACAATAGAACCTGCAACTGTTGATACTGTTTCGCCTGTTGTTAGTGTTCTTGTAAATTCGCCAATTGTTACAACTTCGCCTGTTGGTAGTGTCACCGTAGCTGTGTAAGTATCCCCTACTGCACCAATTGCGGTAATTGTACTTGAAGCTGTCGCTTTAGTTTCGTCAGCGTAGGTAATGTTAATCCCGTTATCAATCGCATCTTGTGTTGATAATGCTTTAAAAAGCTTTTGCGTACCTAATCCGCCAAACACAAAACCGCTTATAAAATCAGTCCCTTGTGCTGGCCTTCCTAGTCCGCCCTTTCCAAGTGTGAAGCCTACTTTATTTAATGCCATTTTATTTAAGTTTTTATGAGTAAAAAAAAAGGTGGCTTTTAACCACCCTTTTTATTTATTTAGTTTTTAAAATGTCAGCTTTTTTAATGAATTTAGTTTCAATGTGTTTTGGCTCTTCAAAATACCAATCCCCATTTTCAGCAACATATAACCCAGTTAATGTTGTGAACTCCATTAAAACTTCTTTCATATTAAGCTACGAAGTCAGCTGCTACTTTAGTAGTGTGCATAATAAATTCTTCCATTTTTGCAATTTGAACATCAAAAGCAAAAAGAGATTTCATAAAATACAAACTAGAATTGTTTTGTAGCTTTTGCAAATCAATTTGTAAATCTTCCACTGCATTAGTACCTACCCATAGGTTAGATTCTAAATCTGCAGTAGCTTTTGTAAGATAGAAAGTTGATTCAGGCAAACCTGCCAAAGTAACAATTTCAAAACCTCTGTAGTTAGGAATAGTTACACCGTTTACGTCACGGCCTTTGTTAGTCAATGCTAAAGAAGCATTTTCAAATTTTTGCCAATCCAAAGGAGATAACATAAATTTGATTTTCTCAAATCTTGCATCGTCTGACAATAAAGCTAAAGGCAATAAAGCAATTGCAGCATCTAGTTTACCAAGGATGTTAGCTGAAGTGATAGCACTTGGAGATCCAACTGGCAAATAAGTACCTGCTACTAATGCTTTTCTAATAAAACCATCAAAGTATTTAATTTGAGAGTTTGCGCCTGAACCTGTCAATCCAGTAGTGTATCCTAAAGAACCTACGTGCATACCTTTTTCAATTGCTTCAAATTGACGATTTAAAAACAATTGCATCATTACGTTTTCAGCTGTTACTGGCAATTCTCTTGCTAGTAAAGTTTTGCTTTGTTCTTCAGCGTAGAAATGATCTTGAAAGTCAATTGGATTGAACTCTACATAACCCATTGCTTTTGAAGGTGTGATAGTAACTTTGTTTACTACAAATGTACCTGCACTTGTTGGAGTTGCTCCGTAGGTTTGAAGTACGTTTGTAATGTCAACATTTGGGATGTTGTGTGTTTTTTTAATGCCATCTTTTACATAAACAACGCCTTTTTTTACGGTGTTCAATCCAAAAGTAGCCTTTGTAATCATAAAACCAGCTTCTACGGTACCTGCGTATGAAGTATCTGAAATAGTCATTGCCATATTATTTGTTTTTTAATTGGTTAAGCATATAAAATGCGTTTGTAGGTAATTCTTTTGATTTTTCCTCAACAACTTCAACAATATTAATTCCTACTTTATTTAAAGGAATAGATTTTAATAAAATTTCAGTCGCTTCAAAATCTTCAACTGCTTTGTTTTCCCAAATAGAGATACTTTCAGCTGTTAATTTGTTTGAGTATTTTTCAACTAATTGCTTAGCTGAAATCTCTTTTTGTTCTTTTGCTTTATTTTCAAATTCTACCAATTTAGTTTTCAAAGTTTCGTTTTCAGAAGCTAAAGAATTAGCTTTGTTTTCAAACTCCTCAATTTTTTTGGTAGAATTTTCTAAAGCAAAATCAATTGCTCTTAATATCGAATCCTCATTTGAGTTTTCCAATATGCCGAGTTTGTTGCATACTTTTGAATAGTCCATGTTTTGAACGGGTTTAATTAATTGATTTACAAAATTGAAAGCTTCACTATAAGCATTCATTGACTTACTTAAAGTTGGCTTTGCCTTTATCTTAACTGACTTGATGTCAGAACATAAATTCATTGTTTTTGCTGTAGTTGCATCCATCCAAGTTTCAGAATCCATCATTTCAGAAACTTCTTTTTCTCCCATTCCGCAACGATTACAAATCATTTTAACAATAGAGTTTTTAAATAGACTTAAAACCTCATCATTACCATTACCGCCGTATGGATTGTGTACCATTAATAGTGCGTAATCCATCATTGTGGCTTTTTTGCCTGCTAAAAATAGCCATGACGCAGTTGATGCGCAAAGTCCTACATTTACCGTATTGATTGGCGTTTTAGCGTTGATTATTGCTGAATAAATGCTGTACCCATCTATGATGCTTCCGCCTGTCGAGTTGATATGAATTTCAATAGATTCTTTACCCATCAAGTCTAACGCTGTAAGCTCGTTTTGGAATTGTGAACCGCTCACTCCGTCATAACCACCTATCTCTTTATTGATAAGCATTATTGGCGTGTTAGATTCTGGATTGATTGTATATATAAAATTCATGCAACAATATTGCAAATAAAAAAACGCTTATTTATTTTTATAGCACGCTTTAAAATAGTATTTTTGAAAATGATAAAAAATACTGAAAAATTATATAATGGTCAATGTAGGGTGTGTTTTTATATTAACCCGAAATATAAAAAAATGCTCAAAGAACAAAGTTTTAAACATGGTTCTTTGAGCAAAATTTGTAGTGATATTATTAAACAACACTTTAAAAACTATACAAAATGATTGTTATTTACATAATTTTATTTATAGTATTATCTATTTTTTTTACTCCTATTATTTCAATAGGTGTTTTATGCTTAATAGCTTTATTTAAATATTTGAAAGGTTAAACCATGTAAGAAATCATAATGTCGTGGCCACTACTTATATTTTGACCCAATACTATTGTTCCATTTGTTTTGAAAACTACGCTATCTTGATCTAAAAACGAACCGGTTGCATAAGGAAAATGTGTTTTAAAACCAAAGTCCTGAGAAGGTCTTGCCCATGTTGGTATTGATGATGACAAAGTGCCTGGGCCTGTATCTGACGTACCTACTGATTTACACGTAACCACGTCGCCATGTCTGATAAATCTTAATATAAAAGACCCTACCGGCCCTGAAAAACTGACATCTTCTTTTCTGAATTTTATACCTACATTATCCCAGTCACAAATACCTGCACCTGTTAATACTTGGACTAACTTTATTTTTGCTATTTGGTTAGTATTAACACTTGTAACCCCATCGCTGTAAAGTGTTGGCTCTCCTGCTTGAAAAGTAGTTGTATCTAAAGATAAAGCAAAAACATTCGCTCCTGTTTTAGTTATTGATTGTGCATCTACTTGGTAGATTTCATTTAAATACATCATTGCACCTGATGTAATTGTCAATGTATCATTTGAGACTGTTACAGTAGACAATGTGCCAACACAACCCCATAAAATAATAGGTAATGTTTCTGTACTTGAACCTAATTGAGCAAAAACACAACTTTTTATGTTTTCAATTTCTTGTTCTTGTAAATGATCAATAGTTCTTTTTAATAAAGGTAATTGAGCTGAATCTGTTATGCTTGATGTTAGTATTTTTTTCATATTAGTAAGTTTGAACGCTGTAAATCATGCCTGCCATGTTTATTTTATCTGCTTGTTGTCTTATTATTTTTTCTGCATTTGCTCCTAATCCTGTGAAAATCGCAACAGGAACGAATATAGTAAAATCAAGTAAATTATAAGTATCTGTTAAAGGTACGTTAAGACTTGAATTTGTTAATCCAATAGTTGAACTATTAGCAATACCAACGTAAAAAGGGTTTGAATCTGTTACGTTATTTATGTAAATCCCACTTGTATAAAATCTTTGATTCAAAGCATATTCAAATACTTTTTTATTGTTCCTAAAATTAAGCCTAGTATAAAGACCTACTCTATCATTTTGAATTTTATACCAATATTCACTTGTTAATGACTGCCCAGTATTGGCAATTAAGCATTCATATAATCCTTCGTCAAATCTTACGATAGTACCAACTGTGTAAGGTGTTGCAATATTCCAAAGTGATCTAGTTAATCCTTTAGAATAGTTTTCAAATAGATTATTTTTTAGCCAATCAATAGGTTTTAATAAGCTCTTTTGCCAATATAAATTAGCATTAAAAGCATAGTATTTAGGCGTTAATTGGTCAATAAGTGTACTTAAACTAAAATCATATATTGCCATTAAATTACTATTAAAGTGTCATTAAATGTATGTGAAGCGGTTACTTCTTGAATGATATAGCCTGCAAGTGGCGTATAATCTTTAATCAATACTTTTGAATCAGCTACTAATGACGTACCTAGTCCGTAGGCTTGGTTTGTATTGCGAACGTTTACAGTAGTTAATACAACATCATTAACTCCTTCAATACTTTGGATTGTATCTTGTATTGCTGATACTTTCACTTTACCATCGAATGAAAGATTAGCTAAATAAGCATCTAATGCTGTTATGATTGTTGTTTTTATTGTATCAATATATTGCCCGTTTACATAAATATTTGCTCCTATTTCGATTGAATCTCCTGCAATTGATATTAAATTAAAACCTACTCCTGCGGGCAATATTTCGCCTAAGTATGTACTTAATGATGTTTTTTCTGCTCCACTTATGGCTGTTGGTGTTGTTCCTTTTGCTACTTTAATTTGAACAGTTTTATTGGCTGTTGTGAACACGCTTACCCTTGTGATAATATTTTTGGTAGTATTAACAATAGGATAATAAAAAGCTAAATTACTATCTAGTTCTATATTGTCGCCATATTGCCAATACTTTAACATTTTAACTATCCATGTTGGCGTAGCTGGTATGGCATTGCTTGCGATTGTTTCAATATCTACTTTAAATACGTCTAGCAACTGCTCCAATACTGATATACAAACTGCTGTTATGTATATCCATAAGTTCTCAACGCTTGCAAGGCTGTTTAAATCAATTTTATCTAGTTCGCTGTGTGTTGTTTTTTCAGCTTTTATTTGTGCTTGAATTTGACTAATTGAACGTGCCATTTATTATTAAAGTAGTTGGTGTAGTTGTCAATAATTTATTGTATTTTTCTTTTGTAAAATCTACTATATTAGTATCAAATGTCATTTGATACCTCACTAAATTGTCATGGTTATCATCTTGAATCTCTGTTGTTTTTACAAATGCTACGCATCCAGTAGGTTCATAACCTTGTATTGATTCATAAACTTTTTGCTTTAAATCATATATCAATAGATCCTGTGAAGTATCTGAATATGCGTTATTGTAGTTTTCATGAACAATATGAAAATTTACTGTAACTTCATAAAGCTGAACTCCTCCTCCTAGTTGTATGCTGTCTGCATTGTTTTGTATTTCAATAAAACAAGCTGGTAAACTATAAGCCTGTTCTTCATCATCTAATTGATTGTTCCAAACTGCGATATGGTTAAAATCAGTTATTAAATTTATTTTTGCTATTAAATCTATTAATAATTGTTTCATTTCATTACCTTATTTAACAAATTTAGTATTTTTTTATTCAAAACTTGTGAATTACCTAAAAATTTACGTTGTGGTATTTTATTTGTTCCGTAATTGTGTATAGCCCCATATTTTGAACTACTAGCTATTACTATTCTTTTTAAACTTGCTGACTTAATATAAATACTTTTAGCTAAAGTCTTTGTTTTACCACTTAATATTGCCCTTGTTCTATCCCTGTTTTTTACGCTTTTATATGTTTTAGTTCCTGATATTCTTCGCTGAACTTCTTTCCACTTTACCCCATCGAAGCCTTGGCGTGTAAAGTTTCCATCAAAGTGACTTTTCGCCAAAATAGCAATATCATTTGGAATAGTTTTTAGCCTATCCTTAATCATGAGGTTATTTGCTTTTAGCTTTTTCAAGTGTTGGTATATTTAGTCCGAAGTTGGTTTTTGCAAAAGCTTTGTATTTTGCATCTACATTGAAATAAGGATGGTTTTTATTAAATATTTGTTCGGTAATTGCTGGATTCTTAAATAATGGATTTGGTTTAATCAAATCTTTTGTGCTTAATTTTGTTTCTACGCCATCCGTCATAGGCTCTAGTCTACATCTACATTGGTAGTGTTGTTGTGGACTGTGAGTGTGCCAAAATGTGCTATCGGTTGCCATTGTTACTCCTTCAAGTCTACGGCATATTTCACTTACATTTTTATCTTTAAACGTCACATATTTAAGAAATGGGAATGTAGATTTACTACTTTGAAAATCTTTGAAATCTACTATGTTACTAGCTTGGATTTGTGCTGAATTATATTCTACCTCTAACCATGTTTTATTATACAAAGCATTGTTAGCCTTGGCTAGTTCCTCAAATTGCTTGAAAGGTATTATTTGGCCATCTGTTCCAATTATTAAGTTTTCCGTACTCAAAACATAGTTAAATGTTTTTGCAGCACTAAATAAATAAATATTTTCCCTTAATGCTAAAGCTGTTCTTTCTCCTAATTTACCCCATTCAAAAGTAATATAGTTCACGTCTGCGCCTTCCTCAATACCTTTGAGTAGCTTTAAAGCGGTCATTTCATATACCTCTACTGGTAGATTGGTATGGTTAATATCTCCGCTATAAATTCCCTTATAACTCATATAAGTTATTTATCGTAGCATTGCTTACATTGGTAGGGCTTAATACTTTTGTTGTCGGGTATCCTGTTGTTTCCTCAATAAATTTGCTGTCTACTTCGTGGCCTGCTTCTTTTAGCGTTTTCACAACATTAACAAATAACTGATTTACTTTAGAATCGTTTTCAAGTTTTTCAGTTTTTTCGTGAGTATTTAAGAATATAAAAGAAAAACCTTTAGGAATATTAAAACCTAAGTTTCTAAGTTTATCAAAAAGTTGGTCATTTACAACGTTTTGAATAAAATTATTATCTACTATTTCAATATTTTCTAAAGCGTCCTCAACAGCTTCATTTTGGCTACTACCAAGCTTCCCGCTTGTTGAATCTATCGCATCGGCATGCCCTAGCAAAATTTTGCTTATTTTCTTTTCACATCTGTTTTCTAAATTATCAAATGAATTAAATCCAGTGCCTGCGTTTTTGCTTTCAATAAATTCGATTTCATCATTAGGATCTAAAACAACACTATTTGAAGAAGCCATATTTTTTATACCTTCCTCTAATAAGTCGCGTTCATCTCCTTCATGTTTCATTGTTTTGGCAACAACAAAAGGTATAATAAATTTTTCTACAAAGTCAATATTAAATCCTAAATTGTTACGAATAGCAATGGCATAGGCCGAGCAAGGGAAAAGTAAACCATAACCACAATTTGAATACCCTAAATTGTTATTTGTTTTTATTAACAAACTCCAATCTTTTATTTTTTCATCATCAAAATTTATTCCTTCATAAGAATATGGCATTCTTAGAATTTCATTTGTATCCGGCTTTATTGAATCCCTGCGAATAGCTTTTAATCCTGTTAATTTATTTTCGTTTATTCCTGTCCAATTTACGCCACTATATCCAAAAAATTGAGCATCCAAGGCTAATTCCATAAAATCATAAAACCATTTAGATTTAAAAAACAATGTCCATTCTTCCGATTGATTGCCTTTTAAATCAGATATTTGGAATTCTTTTTTTAATGTCATTGATTTCCTAAAAGTCATGCATGCCATGATGTGCCCATCATATATTATATCTTGAAAAATAAGCTGCATTTTATTTCTGAACTTATAATTATCGTCATATTGCTCAGCTTCTTTTAAAGATTCGCGCAAAGCTGTTAATTCTTGCCTAATCCTATTTGATGACGTTTTTTGAATGTAGTTTGATACATTTGCAGATTCTTCTGCTTCTTTTTTCTTTATAAAATTATTGTACCAAGCCATTAAAGTATATTTTTAGGTGTTGAGTTGAATCTTATAGAACGTCCTTGCAACGGTTGCAATAAAGGTAAATCATAAAGGTTTATTGATACGCCTATTTGTGCGTTTTTTAAATCCTCTATTACTTCATTTTTTTGGTCAATTCTTAATTGTGGGATATTCCTTGGAGAAATTCGGGTATAAGCATAAAACACGGCTAATTCAACGTACCAATTAAAAATTAATACGCTCCTATTATCTCCTTTTGTCCATTTCGTAGCATCAGTAGGCAATACTCCTATAATTGTGTAGTTATCATTTACCCACGATGTTGATACCGTAGGTGTTATTCCTGTTGATTCTACAATGCAAGTATAAATATTAGAATGGTAGTACACTTTATCTCCTACCTTGTAAGTAACATTATAGGCGTATGAATCTGCTGTTGGTGTTAAATAGTAGTATTCGGCATTATAAACCACTAAACTATCGGCTTTGTAAGCCTTAGCAATATCAAAAGTAGTTGTATCTTTAAACTCCTCTACGCAATCGTATTTAGCGTTTAAATAGCTTGTAATTTTAGCTTGTGCATACCTTTCTGACTGCTTTTGCACTAAAGCATTATTGCTTATTAGCTGTTGCCAATTAGTATCTTGAACGTGCAAAAGGTAGTCGGTGTTAGTCAAATATCCCATATTTGCAAATATATTAAATTATATTTTATTTTTTGAATTTATCGAAATTGTTTTAAAACTTATTTTTCTACCTCCGTTTAAATAGTCTTGATATTCACCTGCAAATGCTACTGTTATTATATATCTCAAAGCATCACTTTGGTGGCCAAACTCCTCAAATGTTACGCCTGTAATCTTGTTTTTTACCTTTGTTTTCTTAATTGTGCCATCGCTATCCTCCAGGGCATAAGTGTAATCGTTTATTGATTTCTTACATTTTGGGTTTATGGTGATCTCTAAAGGTAATTTGTTGCCTGCAAATATTTGATTAACAAATCCACCACTTTGAACTATTGAAGGATTAACACTTTGCAGCCTTAAACTAGGTTTGTAATCTTTCAAATAGTTTAATATATCAGTAAAAAAGTTTTCGCCTTTTTCTTTGCCCGTGTCTGCTTTCCAGCTTGTTTTATCTCCGTAAATAAATAATCCATTTGTTTTTGGGTACCTGCTTATAAATTCGTTACAAACGTGCTTTCTTGTATTTCGAGGATCTTCTAAACATATTTCGTCTATTTGATAAGCTTTTTTGCCTATAATTTGCCAAACTAAACAAGTGATATACGGGTTTACGTTTTCATCAAATACCAGGTGTATAGGGTAATCAATATTGAAATCACATTCGGATAAGTGTTTATTTGAGTTGAAATTCTTCCAAAATTCCCCTCCAGTTCGCAGTTTACCCCAATTTCCTAAACCGTAAATTTGATAATAGTTGAAATCTGTAATCTTGTCTTTTTCAAAATCATCTATGGTATGCTTATCGTAAAATTGCGGGCCTACTATAAAAAAGTTGTTTAAATAAGTAGCCTTGTAAACTACAAAGTTACCTTTAGAATTAATATGTTTTGATGTGATGTTTGTTCCTGTGTGGCAAAGTTTTAAATTTTCGCTATCAAATAGGTTTTTAATCCAGTGATCTTCGCTAATCGGATTGAATAAACCTACTATCTGTTGACCTGATTCTCCTCTTAACCTCTTTCTAATTTGTTTTAAATCTTCTGCATCAAATTGGCTTATCTCCTCCAATATAACACGTTTGAAGCCTACTAGGCCTTTTATCTTTTCAGCGTCATCTAAACCCCTAAAACGTATGAAAGAACCTGTTTGTAAGCATTCAATATAATTGATTTGAAACTTAAATAAATGGCTTAAATCCCACTCTGAAATAATTTTGACGAAATCGGAGTAAATAGAATCTTTAATATCTACCCCGAATTTACGCAGTATCATTGTATTTTCGTTTATTGATAACATTCTAATTATCAATAATTGGACTACCGTATAAGTTTTTGAGGCTGACGAACCGCCATAAGCAAAAATAAACCTTATATCATCATTGTTAAAATCTTCTTCTAAATGATAATAAAGGTCATTAAATAGGTCGCTATCAAATTCAATAACATCATTCATCACGTTTTTTAACTCTTATTTGAGTTACTTTCTGTTCAATTTGTGCGTTTAAATCAACGTTTTGTTTCGCCTTACCCTCTAGCCTATCTATTATCTCTTTATATGCTGATATGTCGCCTTGTACGGCATTTGCTATCTGCTTCAAGTGCATAAGTTCAGCAATAGTAAGCTTATCTTCTAGGCCCGTTAATGGATTAACCATATCTTTTTCAATACTTAAAAACTTATTAAGTATTGTTTTTGCCGTTATATCTCTTTTTCCTCTATTCTCTGGCTGCCTTTCTCTAGAAAATTGAGTGCCTTTATTTGGAAATTCTCCCATATATTATACCGTGATTACACCGTAATACCAAATATTATTTGGTTAAAACGGGAATTGTTCTGTTGTTGGCCTTAATCCTTGTTTTCTTTCTTTTAGCCTTTTCGCTTTTTCTCCTTTACTTGACCTGTTGGCGTTTATTGCTTTAGCTGCTTTTTCGCCTCCTCTTAATCCTTCATAACTTGCCATAATTTATTTCTGATTATAGATTTATTGATTGTTTTATAATGCTTTAATATTTTATCGTGCATTTCGTCATAAAAGTAATACAATTCATCGTTATTTTCAATACAAACCTGCTCAATATTATTTGAACTTCTTAAATTAGCTGATCCGTGAATACAAAATTTAGTACCCATTTCAGTTTCAAAGGTAATAATTTTACAATGAGTTCCAGCTACTGCGAACTGAAATTTATTTTCAATGTCAAGTTGTTCGTAAATAAAAGGCACCAAAGAGTGTCTTTCGTGAGAATAAAAGAAGTCGCTTACTATTAAATTAAGTTCGTCTATGTATCCATTTTCAAGTAAAACGGCCATACTTTCAATATTATCTTGTGATAAAGATAAAGTTGAAATTGTCATTTTTTTAACTTTAAAATCGTATTTTACAAACATTTCAAATATCATGTCGAAAAATTGAAAGTTGCCGTTTAAAATGCAATGTATTCTACAATCTTTCTCAAGTTCGACCTGATCAAAAAATGTTTTTGCATTTGCTGATTTTACAAATTTATTTGTTTGTAGCTTTTTTGTAGCTTTTAAAACTCGAGGATTGATAGTATCCTCGAGGTTCATGTCAATATTGAAATCATCAAAATTGAAATCGAAATTCATTTCTAGTTCGTTCATATTAAAATCTTAATTGTAAATAATAGGCTAAACTATTGTAAGGTGTACCTACTTTTTCTATTTTTACTTTTGATGGGGCAGATATGCAGTTGTTCCCTAGAAAATAAGCATAATTAATACTTATAAAATCATTTTTTAATTTGTGAGTTTTGTAAATTTTAACTCTTTTTTTAAAATCTGCGATGTTATTGACATTTTCCATAATCTTGTTTTTTTAAAAAGAGAACCATTTCCCTTTTGCATACACAAATATAGCAATAATTTGTTTACTTGCAAACATTGTACTAATTTATTTATAAAATTAATATCCGACTAAAATTTTAAATTGTTTCGTCTAATGGTTTACAATAGTCTTTGACTGTTTCGAGGGCAAATATATTGCCATCAAGCCATTTCAGGTAAGAATCTGATTGAGCAGTTTTTGTTTTTTCAATCATATCTTTGATAAGCTTTTCAAGGATTTCTTTTTCAATTACTAGGTATTTCTTGTTTTTCATAATTTTTAAGTTTAGTTTATTTATTTTGGCTAGATCAAACAAATCATGGCCATCATCACATCTTACTATAAGAAAATCTTTGTATTTGTGCAATATCTCATAATTGCTGATAAAGTCTCCTACTCTTAAGCTGTTAAATTCTTGTTGTGTCATAGTTTCTTCTTTTATTATTTCTGCCCATTTGTTTGTTTTAGTACGATAAATACATCTAACCATATTGCTATCATACTCTTTAACGTATACATCTTTATTTAAAACTTCATAATAACCATCACAAATATACTCTGTCAAAGTAAACACACTCCTAAACTTCGTACCTATTGGGTAGTCACGTTTGGCTTTTTCTAGTAGTTCGTTCATGGTTTTACAATAATGTCTACATTGTTTGCGACAAGTACAGCGAATTTCCAAGTGCTACTAATGCAGTCTTTAAATCCATGTTCGCTAACACTTATTAATCTAGTATAATGCATCATTTTTTCACAATCTTTAATACTTGAATTGCTCACCTTAACAATCACTTCCCTATCTGAATAATCTCCAAAAGGAAAACCGCAGTTGTGCTGGATTGGTTGGTTGATTGAGTAGTTAGCTTGTCTAACCTCTTTAAACGAATAAACATAAGCATCATCTTGATCGTCTATAACTGCAATTGTATTTGCAAATTTTGCTTCTACCAATAAAGTAGAGTTTTCAGTTTTTAAATAATCACCTACTTTAAGTGCATCGAATTGTTCTTTTGTTATTGTCATAGTTTTATTTGATTTATCGCATTGTACACAATATATACCCATATTTTGATGAGGCTTAAAGCAATTGTAACATAGCTTAGTTGGTTTTAAATCTTTCATACGCAAATGTAAACAATTTTGTTTATATTTCTACTATTTTAATGCTTTATTTATTATACTCTACATTGTAATCTACCCAAACTTTACATTGAAATCCTAATTCAGTAATTTCTTTAATTCTAAATTTTTGTATTTCTGATAATATACCATTTGGTTGTTTTACTTCAATAAACATAGTTTTACCATTTTTTAATAACAATAAATCAGGATAACCAGATTTGGATAACTTAATTAGTTTTAAAACTAACCACCCATCAGCTTCTAACTTTTTTATAATTTTAGTTTGAATTTTTTGTTCTAACATTATTTGTATGTTTTATTTAATAACACCTTAGATATACTTGTTTGCGATATATTAAATTTTATTTTTAATTCTTTTTGAGTTAAATTACATTTTCTAATAAAATCAACATCATTTAAACTTAATTTTGATTGATAATTATAAATACTATGTTTTAAATTTAATCCTTTTTTTACAGCATGTTCTAAATTTTCTTTTGCTGTACACCACTCTAAATTATTAATAGTATTATCTGATTTTATTCCGTTTTTATGATTTATTTGAGGTTTATTTTCTTTGTTTTTTAAAAAACTCAAAGCTACTAATCTATGTAATAAAAAATGTTTGGCTTTTTTATTTTTAGATAAAGTAACATAACAATAACCTTTTTTATCGTTCCACACTCTAATATTTCTTAATGGATATATTTTATATCCAGTACCAAAATTTGTTTTTATTTCTAATCCAATAACATTACCTAAATTAGAAACTCTATATAAACCTTCATACCCTTGGATATCTTTCCAAATTTCATTTTCCATAATAATATAAAACAAAAAACCCGAATAAATAAGAGTCGCAGTTCCTATTTATCGGGTTATGTTCGGTTAAGTAATTAACCTAAGTTTTTATGTATCTGCGACAATACTTTACAAATATAATAAATCTTTTTTAAATATAGTATCTGAATAGTTCTTTTTTTCTTTAATTGTTTTGTATATTTTTTCAGTTAATGATCCTTTAGCAAAAACAAAATAAACATCATTTACTAATCTTTCTTTGACAGTTAGCCTATCAATAGACTGAATAAAATTTGTTCCAGAATATCCGAAATTATAAAATACAAGCGTTTCAGCTTTTGACAAATTAACACCTAATGAATTTGTGTATTGTTGCCCTATATAAATTTTATCAGTTGTATTAAATTCTTCTAAGTCGGTAGTATAATTTGTAAATACTTCTTTAAGTAGGTTAAATTCTTCAATAAAATAATACAATATAGCTATTTTTTTACCTTTAAATTTATCTCTTATAAACTCTGCTTTTTTATTGCAAAGTGTCATTGCATTTCCGCTCTCGAATTTTATTGACCCATTTTCGACTTGATGTAATTTCTGCATTAATTTAACAGAAGTGTCTGCTAAAATAACTTCGTTTTTACCTTCGATAACTAAATCTTTTTTTAATTTAGTTATTAAATTATTTATTTTATCTGATTGTTGATAGTAAATAATATTTTGATTAACCTTTGAAGTAAAACCAGCTTCTTCTTGTGTATATCTTATTAAATAAGGCTCTATAACTTTCATTATTTTATCATCTATACTTTCACTGTAATCATTTATTTCAAACGCTCCTATACGTTTCTTTTTAATATTTACATAATCTACAGACCACTTGTAAAAATTAACATATTGTTTAAACGGATTAAATTTTGATATAAAAAATTGATGAAACCACATTGAACCACTTTCAACTGCAGGTGTACCACTAAGAAAAATCATAGGTAAATGACCGTATCTTTTCTTTATTTCTTTTGTTGTATTATTTGGTTTAGGAAAAGCACCTGTTCTATGGTGTTCATCACTTATTATTAAGTCGAATTTATCGTTTATAGTATGTAAGCTTTCATTATTTATAACTGTTAAGTCAAATGTATATCCAAATAAATTATAATCGCTTACAATTGATGAAATAGCTTTTTTCTTAGTAATCATTAATACTTTTTTTACTCCACAAAGTGAAGCGATATGTAAAGCCGTTAAAGTCTTACCAGTTCTTGGACTCATTACAAGGTAAACTATGCCTTTTCTTCTTAATATTTCAAATCCTTGATTCGCTATGTTAATTTGATATTCGCGTAATTGCATTAAAAACCAAGTTTGGAATCAAATACGTTTTCAGATACTTTATATTCAGTGTAATTAATATTTTTTGAGTTGATTTTTTGAAATGAATCTATTTCTTTATTGCAGTTCAAACATTTTTTAATAATATGTATTTTGTCATTTATTTCAAAAGATTTAAACTTTAAATTTAAAAATGTAAAACTTGCAAGTATTACACCTGAAATTGATAGTTTAAAGCTAAAGGGAATTGTTAATGGAAGTTTAAAATACGAGCAATTATCCGGTAGA
>Ga0208923_1000128_pt1 | contig 18475 bp, 27 predicted proteins | sample ColrivemetaGS575_FD_187620 | JGI IMG/M metagenome (GOLD analysis project Ga0208923, IMG submission 187620) | Estuarine microbial communities from the Columbia River estuary - Freshwater metaG S.575 (SPAdes) (version 2) | ecosystem: Environmental > Aquatic > Marine > Intertidal zone > Estuary ...
ACTCATGATCATAATTATCCCACTCAATTAAAAGATGCGCAAATTCAGGAAAAGTCTCACTAAAATTCTTCTTTCTACGGCGATCAAACTCTTTTATGAAATCAACAAAATTTTTGCGATACTTTGGACCAGAAGTTTGGTCTGTTCTCATATATTCGCAGAATCTTTGGATTTGATGATATTCCCACAGATATGCACCAGGAGTTCGCTTCGTCCATTGTTCAAAATGTCTCTCAATTTTTTCTGCATACTCATTTCTAACTGAAGAGTCCAGTAGAGTAACTTGTAAGTGTGGCGGGAATCTTAAATAATTTACACTGAGTGGAATACGATTGATTTTTAAACCTGGATTATACTTAACTCGAAGTTTCATAATATCGTAAACAAATTCGTTGAATGTTGGAAGACTTAGTATATTGATAGTAGTCATAACACATACACGAGAATCTGTATTATCCAAAATCTTTTTTATGTTTGCCATCCATTTTTCATAGTTTATACCATCGCGAACGTATTCGGCTTGCGATCCTTTACTTTCTGCACTAGTATAAACAACAACATCTTTAACTTTGTCTGCCAAACTGTTGATCTGCGCAATTAGTTTATCAATTAATTCGTCTGGTACACCGAGATTGGTATTAATTGCAATTTCAAGATCTTGAACAGGCGGACTTTTCTTTATGTACTCAAGAGTTTCCCAAAAGTCTTTACTCATAGTAGGTTCACCGCCAGTCATTCTAAACACTTTTAGATGTGGTAATGCGTCCGGAAACCATTTCCAGAATGCCTCGACATATGGATTATGTTCGCTATGTTTATATGGGAATTTACCCAACTCCATAATGTGGTCAAGATGGTGCGAACCAAACTCTACAGGATATGGACCATTCTGTTTAATATCTTCCATCCACTTTGAACTAATTTCAGGAGAACAGTACGCACATGCAAAATTACATGCATTAGAAAAACTTACTTCTAGGTATGAAGGATACATATCTGCATCTGGATCCGAATTCGCAATTTCTTCGAATCTATCCCATGCCCAGTAATCTGATGATTTGTGATGCCTGTCTGAATAATAGTTTTCGCCAAGATCTTCGATTTTCCAGCAGTAATCACATTCTGACGGACGTTCGCCCTTCAGCATCTTGGCACGCTGTTCTTTTTTAAATTTACTATTATGTAAAGCAGCAGGATTTTCCTCTACTTCAGAAACAGGAATTTTATGGGGAGAGGGATGGTGGCAACTATGATTAAAACCATTTTGCAACATCAATGTTGTTTGTAACCACTTAGCGGTACAAAAACTAGGACTTACTGCGTTTATCTTTTTTGTTTTATTTTCGAGGAGATCCATCGCCTCTTGTTCTGTTATCCACGGATCATCATTCTTGTTCATTTAATACCAGTCGCCATAAATCTGTAAAAATCCCCGCACTTCAACATACCAGCGTATTCTGGATTTTTGATTCTGTTAATTTTTAAGAATTGTTCTAAATTATCTGCAGTGCGAATATGCTCAGGATTAACTAGATTATTTCCTTGAACGATATATTTAGTCCTGTTAGGAATCAAGTCCCACCAAGAATCATAGACTTCTTGCGTAACATGTTCGCTGCTTGTATTAATAACAAGATCGGGGAATGGCATAACTGTGTGCATGCCATTACTCATATCATGTTGACGAAAACTAATTGCGATATTGGTATTGATTTGATTAAATACACGTTCGCATTTAGAGTCGATGTCTGTAGTTAGGATTTCTACGTTCGGGTATTTTTCTGCAATAAACTGCGCCATTATACCATACCATCCACCAAAGATAGCAATGGAATTTGTATCTTCGGGAATGCATTCCAACAACCATTTCTTACTCTCAATCTGACTTGACCAAAAGTTCTCAGAAAACCTATACGCATTGTCTGGATTATTGCGGATGTATTCCATCCACTTCATCACAACATCAAAATTAACCACGACGCATCCTCGAAATTTCTTCCATTTGTTTTTGATCAATGACAGGAACAGCATTAGACTTATGCATAGTGGCGATACCCTTTATCAGAGTGCCAGTATACGTATTTTCTTCCTTCTTGAACCCAACACCAACACCAGTTCCCCCTGATTTATAAAGTTCGCGATGCGTTGAGACATACGGTTCGGGCATGGGAGTGCCACGGAGAACAGGTTTATATTTACCCTGACGATACAGAACATATTCGTCGAACGTTTTGGTTTTGACACCGATCCGCTTCATCTGCTTGTTGTGCTCGACCAAATCCTGAGCATACTTACCAGTCACACCCTTGTTTGCACCTTTGCGCTTGCGAGTACTAGTGGTGGTGAACGCTGGTGACATAAGATGCATAGACATAATAAAATTCCTTTTTCAAAGACGACATATTCTTTATACCCTATCCAGATAATAATGTCAAGGGAAAAATAGAGGCTTGACATTTTATATTTTTTAGGGTATAGTGGAATAATAGGAGAACGAAATGACCGATCTTTATCACCTTTTTCAAGACCTAGAAATCGCGGAAATGTTTGAAGAACACTTTCCCGATCCCGACATCAGAGACGAGATCAACCGCATCAAATCCGAAATCAGTAAACGAGGTAATTTTCAACGATTAAGGTTTAATCACGTAAAAATAGCAGACGAGGTTTATGAACTTCAACGAGCGTACGACGACGAAATCACGACATATGTCGACGGAGTTAAAACCGTATTAAATTATTTAGAATACCAATTCAGAAAGGGAAAAGTCAAGCGCGACAACCCGTTTTTAAAATATATCATAAGAAAGTAAAAAAGAGGCTTGACTTTTTCCTAGGAATGGGGTATAGTGGTAATACTAAATAGATGGAGATTGTGATGCCCGATTTTGAAATTTCTACCGAAGCAGAAACTCTCTTGACCACCCTCGGTTATGAGTGGAATGGTTGGGGATATATCGCCGAAGACTTCCTTGAAGTCAATGGTGAATTAGAAGCGAATGGTATCCCCAGTTATAAATCGTTCGAAGAGTTTCTTCGTCGTAAATTGGAATGGAAACAGTCGCTGAAGAGCGACATGATTGATGAAAAGGTTGTAGCATAATGGTTTGGATATCTACAGAAGTTGATGTCGATCTCGAAGATTTCTCTGACGAAGATCTAATTGAGGAACTTCGGGAAAGAAAGAGTATCAGAGATCTTCGTGAAGGATCTGATGATGGTCCCATCATCCAAGATCTTTATGCTGCTTGGGTTTACAAGATTGGTAATTTTGAGGATTTGTTTCGCAAATATTGTCAACAAAATATCGGGAAGAGTTTTTAATGAGTACATCAATCCATGATCAGGAGCAAGACGAAAACGAGTGTGTACCTCGATCCCACTTTTTCCAAGTGGAACAGGAACTCTACACGTTAGAAGAACCAAAGTCAGATCCTGTGTATTATGATTTCAAAAATCCAAACACATTCCTACTTACTTGGTCGTTGCACGATATACCCCGTCGAAGTTAGCAGGAGGTTCTCCCTCCATGCGCTCGAGCATCATATCATAGTAATTGTTTAACTCCCCTTGCCAGCACTTCTTTAAGTCGCTGGCAATTTTTTTAGCAGTTTCCCAGTTACCTTCACGATATAGTTGCAAGAACTTGTCATGTTGCTTCTCGCCGAGATGGTCAAAGATTTCTAGAGCAGTGTAGATTCGAGCAGGTTCTGTTTTGCCTTTCACAGCAATCAGGTCAAGTTCTACTACTTGGTATACATCCCCAACCAATTCGGCAGTTTTTGGTCCGACGATGAGTTTGACGCCATAAGACTTGGTTTGACCTTCCAGACGAGCAGCCAGATTAACGCCATCCCCCAAGCAAGTATAGTCAAAACGCTGAGTGCTGCCCATATTACCAACAACCACAGTGGCAGTGTTAATACCAAGACCCATCCCAAAAGCGGGTACACCTTCTCCTTTAATGTCTTCATTGAAAGTCTCCAAATCTTTTAGCATCTGAAATGATGTTTTAACTGCATCCAGTGCATGTTGTTTATTATCGAGTGGCGCATTCCAGAATGCCATCTGAGCATCACCAATATACTTGTCCAATGTTCCGCTGTTTTCTAGAATTGCTCTTGTCATCACTGTCATGTAACGATTCATAATCTTAGTTAGACCTTGAACGTCTTCACCATAGTGTTCAGAGATGGTAGTGAAACCACGAACATCTGTGAACATAATCGAGAGTTCTCGAGAATCACCACCAAGTTGCAATAGTTCTGGTTGTCTTTGTAACTGAGCGACGAGATCTGGTGACAGATAGGTTCCGAACTGTTTCTTAATTTGCTGCTTCTGCAGATACTCAGAAATATATTTTGCGGTAAAGATATGAATGTAGATAAGAGCAATAGCAAACACGTTAAAAGTAACGTCAAAAAGAATGCCGTTGTTTGCAAATAAATACACTGGTAAGTAGAAATATCCGCCCAACAAAACTGTTATATAAATTATAGAAAATCGAAACCGAGAGAGAACGATCAATGCCAGAGCAAGACCAAGAAAAGCAGCAAGATCCGCAATTGCTGACCAATTCGGAATCGACACAGAGTCACCATTCAGGAGAGTTTCTAGTAGACTGGCCTGTAACTGATGGGGATGTTGGGCACCTGAGGGAGTCGCTACAGGGTTACTTACTCCAGCAGCAGTTACTCCAAGAACGACAATTTTACCTGTCAGATCAGGCAAAGGATCCTTCCCAATTTCGATTGACTGAAATCGGTAGTTCGGATTAACAAAAACTCTACCATATTCATCTGTCTTGATAGTTTCAAAAGAAGGAATTCGTAATGCTTCAACCCCAGTCTGATTTATCTTCGCTTGATATGACGGATCTCCAGCAGCAACACGCAGCATCTCTAGAGCAAATGCGGGATAGTATTCGCCAGATGATTGCGCTAGAAGAGGAACTCGCCTTACGACCCCATCTGTTTCGGGTAAAGTCGATGTTATCCCAACACCGACTGCGGCTTCTTGAAGAGGTGCGATATTACTTAGAACGCATGGATATTGAGGAAGAAATTCAGTTGCTTCTCCATCGCCGATTACGGCAACGCCTGTTTTCCGAATTGTCGCACTTACCCGAGAACAAGAGTCACTTACCGTCTGACTCAGGACTACTGGATACTGTGTCAGCGCATCCGCAAGTACTCGATCAGTCCCCATCCGATCAGACTCAGACATAAGTATAGTGCTACCAACAAGAGCAGCCCCTCTGCCATAAATGTCGCTAATAATTTGAGCATGGACCTCACGTGGAAACGGCCACTGACCATATTTCTCAATTGCTTTCTCCCCAATATTGACGGTTACAATTTGTTCAGATTGCGTCGGCGAACCGAGCATCAAATAATCATAAAACTTCAATCTCGCGGATTCGACCATGTATGGGTTTGATAATTTTACTACCAACAATAACGCGAAAGTAATCAATGCCAACCATGGTGAGAGTAAAACTTTCTTAGTTTTTTGTATAAGAGTATCCATTACATGGTCCAGTCGTGCATGTTATTTCCATTTTCGCAGAGTCGGCGGCAGTCAAATTATTTTGTGTGACAGTTACACCAATTCCAGGACTATTTAGTAAAAGTTGAAATTGCTTTGCAAACGCACCCAATTGAGTAGCAGAAACAGTTGCAGCACCAAATGGTGCACTGATATCTAAAAAATGATTACCAGTTCCTTCTTGTAAGATACTGATATTATTAGAGTTTCCTAAAGCATTGATAAACAACGATTTTCCCCCAGCATCTTTTTGTTGTGCTGAGATTTGATTGCTAAGACCATTGGTGATAATCTCGGCGTATTTGCCCCCATATTGTTGAGTTAGTGACACGATATTGTTATTACCAGTAACAGAAACTTCTGCAAGGTTCTTGCCGATTGGAGTTGTCGCTGTTCCTTGATTGATAGTAACACTATTACCACTACCATTAATTAACATTGCCTGTGCACCATTCACACCACGAATTTGATTTTGCTTAGAAAATTGCTCAATATAAACTGAATTATTAGATCCAGTTGAGTTGATATAGATTGAATTTTGAGTAATAGAATTTGTTTGATTTATTTTTAGTGTTTGATCAGCACCAATCGTTGCTGCTGGGAATGACGGTGCTTCTGAGGGTGCTGTAGCACTAGATACGCCACCTAGATTCATACTCCCCGATGCTGTTGATGTTGCAGTGCTTGCCGAATCATACAGTAGTTTTATCTCACCAATCTGAATACTATTATCTCCAGTATTTCTCATCGTAGGAAATTGAATAAAATAGTATGCGTAGGCTGTGGTATTTGAGAGAATTGTGATTGGAGATTGCGCATATCTATTTGTCGAAACCTGAGTAGGGGTATTCTGTGTTATAATAAACCAAGTTACACCATCGTTGGATCCAAATAGAGAGAATGTCATAGGATCTCTTCCAGCAGAATCATTTGCCGTAATAAATCCAACCGAAGATACTGGTCGACCTGTAGTTAATCTAATACCGACACCCATGTTCTGTTTGTCGAAGTTTAGATATTTCGTAGAAGCAGATCCATCAAATGCTCTAGATGCTGTCTCATTTCCAGGTGAATTATATGATGATGGAACATACTCAACGATATTAGAACCAGATGAGACATTAACCAATTGTGCGAATGCTGGAGTCGAAACAAATAACAAGAATATGAAAATTAAGTTTTTCATTTTGAACCTGTTTCTTGCATCACAGTGATATTACCTTGCGGTCTACCAGTTCCAGATGTAGTCCATTTATCATCCATAAAGTTGTAGACATCCGCCAATCCATTTTGAACAGATACTACTTGTAATTCATTTGCTTTATTTAACCAGATTGTTACTGCTTGTTGTCTGTCTTCGGACAAACGAGTATAAACCCAACCAACCTGAACGTTTTTCTGAAACGTCGGTGATACATTAGTGTAAACTGTTTCTGTTGGGATACTACCATTATTGAATTCAGCAAAAACTTCTAGTAATTCTTGTGATGTTGCTTGGCGTATCACTAATGCAGCAACTTGTTCGACACTATCATTTGTGCCTGCATCTGGATCTTTATTATCGTCCGATGCTGCTTTAGAAGGATTGGTAAACTTCTTTAAACTGTCTCTAGCAAGTTGAAGCAAACTTTGACCGTCATCTGTTTCCAGCGGAACAATTTGAACGTTATTGTCCAGAGACTTCATTAATGGATTAATGATTACTGGCGGAGCAGGAGGCGCAAAGTTGTTCTCAACAACTGTTGCTTGGAACGGTTTATCTAACGTAACTACGCCAGATGCTGTAATAACATCTATCATTCCATTAGGACATTCGGCAGTTTGTTTTGTAATGTCTAATTCGTTATAGCATTCGGGAACCAGCACGACCGTAGAACGACCTGCTTCATCAACCGACATAACGAAGTCTGTGCCACGAACTGCGATAGTCGCAGTTGGTGTGCGAATGTTTACGCCTTTTCCGTTACCGTGGGCGATTTTACCTGACGTATATCTAACTGTTCCAAGAGCAACTCGTAACCCGAGTTTGCCTTTTGATGACCCTCCACCATCATACACAAAGTCATCCACAAGAAGTCGAGAGTTTTCTGTAATATTAACCGTAGTCGAGTCATTGAATGTAATCCTAAATCTACCTTGAGAGTTGGTGGATACAGTATCCATCTTTTCTACAGCAGAACCCTTAGACGCTACTGTAGTTTTGGCGCCACGCTTAATAGCACCACCTCCTCTGAAATCTGTTATCGACCCAATACCCGCAAAGGCAGGAGTCGATAACAGAGAAATCAGTAGAAGATTAGTGACCAGTTTTGATATTAAACGTGCCATTTGATCCCACACTATTAATATTGATCACAGTTTCAGATGCGCCATACTGTTGTGTTGTTACAGTGTTTAGCGAACCTGTCAGATTTACATATAGTGAGTGACCGAATGTTCCACCAAGGTCGGTTTGCGTAATATCAAAATCATTATAGTTGCCTGTCACCAGAATAGTTTGTGACGCATTTGGTGATAGCGCATCCATATTGATTGTGTTATTGTTACCATTGAAATCCATAGAGTTGCGGATATTAGCACCCGAACCATGAAAAACAAACGAGTTGTTATTACCAGTAAACTTAGCATTCATGTCAAGTTTATTACATGAAGAATCAGTTTGTAGTGTTCCGCAACGGATAGTAGCAATGTTAAGATCACCGATTTGACGAATTGTTACATCGGCGATTGCTTGTGCTCCTGTGTCGGATACGACACCCATATAAAGCTGGTTTCCATTGCCTGTTTGTATTGCGATAACGCTCTGGTTATCACCACGTAGGTAAATAGGATCAAGAGTAGAACCGATGACATTAGCAGTACCAGTTTGAACGATGTTAACATCTACGTTACCTCCTTCTTGATCGATATATACTTTGTTTGTAGTTGCAACAGTATTCGCTTCTGTTTCGTTAGGCGAAGTTGTTACAATTGCTGGAGGTGTTGGTGCTGTTGGTAGAACTGTCTGTGCTAGCGCAGAAGTTGAAACGAACAGCAAAGCTATTACAAATTTCTTCATTTAGATTGCTCCTGTTTTTGCTTAAATCTCCATAGACCTTTACGTTCACCATCCTTGATTACCTCAACAACAGCCGTTTCTATGGCAGAACGGATCGCATAACTACCTGCTTCATTACTAGTTTGTTGTCCATCAAATTCAAACGCTTTAGTTGCCATGTCAAAAAATGTAAAAGCAGTAACTCCTTCTGAGGTGGAAAGAACAGTTTTCTCCACTGTTACTGAATTAAGAACTTCACCTGTTTGGACGGAAACAAGACGAATACTAACTGTAACTTGGTCTTGTGTGTATTGTTGATATGGACCGACACCAAGGAAACGAGCACCAGTTCCACCTGTTTTAATATTTGAATTGTAATCAATGATACCACCTTCTATAATGATACCTGCAACTTTTAATGGAGGAAGCGGTTCAGCAGCTTCTCCTGAAATCTGTTCACGCATTTGACGAACAAGTTGACGTTCTTTGATCAGCGAATCAATACCGACACGTTCAACGGGAACAAACCACTTACCTTCACCTGTATCTTGTAATGTTTTTATCAAATATGCATCAGCACCCTGAGTAACCGCAGTTGAAAAACTTGCAAGGGTCGAAGATGGTTTACGTTGACCTGTTCTGTCAGTAAATGAATACAACGCAATAGGAATCGGTTGCCCATCTAACTCTGGAAGATTCTTGAATAGTTTGGGATTTGCAAAACGCTTGACTTCTGCATCGTCTCTGAATAGATATGATTGGTTGGCAGCAGGATGAAGCGCACCAACACAACCAGAAAGAACCAAAAAAAGCGGAAGAAGAAGCAGTCTTTTCACAACTACTCCTTAAAATGCGAATGTAGCAATAGGAACGATAACAATCGTGATGTTACCATTCTTATCGACTACTGTTAGTTTAACTTCCGTGCCAGTTTTAATATAACTTACCGAGTTTCCGTCAAGATTAAATGTTCCTGCGGTTGATGTTCCACCTTCGGCAAACAGATTGTTGGAAAGTTGTGTTGCAAGTTGGGCATAAACCTGCGAGGTAAACAGCGCCATAAACTTAGCAAGAGGAGTATTCGATGCTTCTGCTCTTATCAGTGCTGCTTTCGCTGCCTCTGCATCCGTAATTGCCTGTTCCCGCGAACGCTCTTGCGCATCAATTGACTGAACGTGCGAAGACCACCCATAACCTGTGAAGGATGGAGACTTAAATGATTGGACTATGGGATCTGCGAATGCTGGACTACTACTTAGACTTAGTAGTGTCAGGAGCAGGATCACTGGTTTTGACATCTTTCTCTTCCTTTATCTTTTTATTGTCAGAAGAAAAATTTAAATCAAAGGTAAATACTTTGAGGATCTCAATCTTAAGATTTAGTGTCATTACTATGATCCTCTTTTATTTGCAATACAACGCTCACCTTCTGGTTCAATCTAATTAAATCATTATCGAGCATACGAACACGATCAATCAACGCAATCAAAATTACATTCGTCTCGCCGATCAACGGCATCAATCTATCAGTAACAAATTTGTAAATAAACCAAACGAAATATCCCATGCCGACTGCGGCAACAATTGGGAATCCGTATTGTTTAACTAATCCAGCGATTAATTGTGGATCCATTAGTCCCTCCGAGCATCGTTCTTCCCGTCTGCTCGTGCGATTCTATCTAGATCTGGTTTAAGACCTAAAGCGGAACTAACAACGGCATCAACGCGAATAATATCATGGTTCATGGTCTTCACTCGGTTATCTAACCCCATGATGATACCCTGCATCCCTTTGATCGCCTTTAAGACGCTCTCCAGGATATAGTTGATGACAAAGTACACAAATACCCCAGCGAGCAACGCTGCTGCGATGGGGAATCCAACATCTCCTATTAAATTAAAAATTACATCGTAAGTCATACGATTATTTATAACAATCAACGAATTATGTCAATCTTTCCGATTGATTCTTCGTTCCAAACCTCTAATTCGCGACGCAAACGACCTTCTGACCGCAAATTTTCGTAACGAGAAGTCGCTTTCTTCTTCCACCAGCGAATAATATTCTCCGAATAGTGTTTATCAAAATTTTCAACGTTCTTTACGAGAGTTTTATCCTTTCCGAGGATGTAATCTCGCGAATTTTCGTATCCGTAAGTCGAAATATAGAACCGTTTTTGGGTTGTAACGTCTTTGTTCGCCTGAATTGCGCTTGAAAAACGGTCAAGGACCGAAGAATTATGATATTTAAGCGAATTTTTGATTACAGACATCATTTTGATCTGCATTTTCAATTTATAGGACGCAATTCCTTCTCTCGTGAAGAGTGGTTGTCCGTTATTTTTACTTGCAAACCATTCCAATGTCTCAACCCAGAATTCATCGGAAAATGCGAGAACAAAATTGCTAACTGTGTCGCCAGTATAGCGAATGAAGGGTTTTAGACCATCATACTGCGATGCTTGCTTAATATTACCATACAACGAGGTGGTTTCGAACAAACAAGTGTCCATATCATATTTCTTATTGAACATCTCCCGAAATTCGTGAGAAGCGCAAAGAAGTGCAAGCAGTTTACCACCCAAATAATTAAAACCGAATGGTTGAGCAGGAACGATGATGAATCCCATCACCGCATGTCTATTAAATGCCTTTAGATCGGGAACCTGCCCGAACCATTCATTACGAGGTCTCGAATTGATAAGTGGACTGGCAACTCGACAGAAACCGACGTGTTTACCAGTGTTCTTTTCCCGCACAATAAACTTGATTTCCTTTCCGAACGAATTCTCATTACAAAAGGAAGAAGTAATCTCCACCATTGTTGAAAATTCGCTCGGAGAAGGTTCATAGATTTCTAGATCCATATCTTCAGGGTGCATATCGAAATCTGAGAACAACATGTGTTCTGGTTCACAACCTGGAAGAGTAAGAGGTAGAGATCTAATTCTTTCTAGTTTTTTCATGCGCATGTGATCATCGATGCGATTATAGTTTGACATATAATCAACAAATCGAGTTGCGATGTATTCTGCGTCAGATTGTTCTAGTATCATTAAATGACTATACTATACCTCTGGGGATAAGTCAATACTAAAACAGATCTGCGAGAGAAGATTCTACCTTTCGATACTTTTTGTTTCGATCGTGTAACTTCAATTCAGCATGCCCAGTCGACTCACGGATATACATGGTGCATAGTTCGGGGAAAAGATCAGCAATAATCTGAATACTACTGTGAACATATTCCTTAGTGCGAACATCTTGAAGACCACCTTCTTCCTTATAATACCGAGACTTAACAGTATACTTGTCAAGACGAGTGAGAACACCATTCTTTACGTATTGGCGCAGAGAGTATTCGTAGTCTTCACCGTGGTTAGTTACGCGAGCAAGATAGTCATCGTGCTCAACAATAACACCGAACATTGATGCGATAATATAGCAGAGTTCGTTGTAAACACGATCTTTCATAAAGTATGCGTTAGCAGCAGCATAGATACCAAAGGTCTTAGCACCTACCTTTTCGCACTCGTCAAACCCCTGTTGAATAATTTCCTTCTCGAGATCTTCAACACGACCCAACTTCTGTTCGCTGATCTTAACCTGCACTTCTTCAATGTCATCATCGAACATCATCAGTCGCGTACCCTCTGGATACCAGCGTTCAATGAAGTTGCGTTGAGCACCAATGGTTGGAACCCCACGAATAATCTCAATATCCTTTGCGTAAGGATTTTCCTTCAGCGCATTGGCATAGCGGTCATACTCACCTTCTTCTACGTCATTTACAAAGATCTTAATATTGGCAGGGTCGATGTTATACGACTCAAGAACTTTCAACGTCTTCTTTTGAACGGTATGTTCGCGATGATAAGACGGGATGGCAATACTATAATTCATTAAAATAAATCCCCAAGAGTTGATGCTGTTTGATGTGCTTTCGGATGATATTTAGAAACTGTTTCTCGACCGAGTTTAGTTTCTAGATAGTCATACCATTCTTTCTCGTCCCACATTCCTGGAGACACACCATTCCAGAGTGGACGATAGTGATGGTGTTCCTTGTTGGTTCTGCGGTCAATAACATATTGCTCACGAGTTGTCTCATATTCATACGAACCCAGATCTAACATGTTCTCACGAAGATAACAAACCAAAGAAATACGTTCAGCATCTGGACGAGTCAGTTTGATTTCAGTGTTACCATGAATAATCTCATGATTGCTTACGAGCAACAGATCACCTGGACGCACATTTACTGCCATCCGATATTCAGGGAATATTAGATAACCACCAGTATAGTCCCCACTACCAACGACCAGAAGATTGCTGAGACCATCAGCAAAATCACCAGCGTCGCGATGCGCTGCTGTTCGGAAAGACTTGTTGACAGTGATGGTGGTGAATACGGTGTCGGGAACCACGAACTTAGAGTCGATTGTGTCGACCGCATTTTTTTGGTTTCTCCAGCGCGAAGGGATAAGTTCTTTGAAACCACGGTCCAGAGACTGTAGAAAAGGAAAGGACAACTTAAACTTATCAAAGTTATCGCGAGTATAGGTAGTAGCACGACCAAAAGGAATCCTAGGATAACGGTCATACCATCCAGCAACACCTGAGAAAACAGACTTCGCATAGTTCGTAGTCGAGATCCAGTTCTCTGCAATATTTCTTGCTTCCTTGGCGACATCTTCTTTACTCTTTGTTTCTAGAGTGTCGACCCACTTATCGAACCAACCGAAATATTCAGGATAAACTTTACACACTTGACTGCGCAACCAGACAGCACCTCGTGTCTCATCAGCATTAGATCGCGGTGCACCTGCATGCTTAGCACGAATGATGTCAATGCTAAGTTCGTCGATAAGTCTACCCTTGTCTGTCATCAGGAAATCTAGAATCTCGAGTTCGTAGTCAGTTACCCAGTCACGACCACCGCGACCCTCGACTCCTAGGATCTCACCACGTGGACCTGCTGCCAAACCACGGTTTTGTGATTCGGTTGCTGCTTCTCGTAGACCGATGTATGCCTGATCCTGTTCTTCCTGTGAGAAGAAGTTCTTACGAAACTTAAACGCAATCCTGCGTTCAGTCAACTCTGTATCCAACAGAGAGTCAGACTCTTTATAGCAGTCTGTATCCTCATTGATCACAACGTCGAAATGACTCTCGTCTAGATACTGACCGAGTAGATGCTCGCAATCTAGTTTTGAATCAGCGACAATAACTTTAACCATAATTTCTCCTATTAAAACCTACCTAGTATATAGACAGGGTCAACGAGACATAAATTCAGCAAGCAAATCTTCTTTGATCAGTTCGTTCATATACAAGATAAGATTCTTGCGCTCTTCGTTCGTGAGTTTCTCAACTAGAACAGTTGCGTTGGTGTAGTTACCATCTACCCCACCAGATGCCTCGCGCCACTTGAACGTATATCCATAATTCTTAAATGCTTGTCCCTGAATATCCTGTTCAATAGAAATTTCATCACCAGGAAGACAATACAAATAGCGAACATAACAGTTGTTAATGTCAAGATTCTTGCGAATGAAAATACCAGCGCCATGAGAGGTGGCAGTCCTAGAATTCGCCGTCATTCGAATATGATATGTTCGATCATGAATATTTACTGATTTACCAGTGTATCCGATATGCGGACTTACCAGTTCGTCACCAATTAATTCTAGATCTGCTTCTTCTGCGACCTGATACACACCATACTTACTGTACTGTTCGTCCAACGCTGTCTGGCGATTAGGAGTGGAAGGAAGTTCCGAAACCTTACGCCATTCAGAAACATGGATAATCTTGCTCGTATCAATCATAATTTCACCTTTCATAATAAAGAACCATTATACTATAATCTAAATGATTTGTCAAGTTTTTTTCATCACATCGTCGAAAGAAATCGGAGTGAAGTTAATCTGCTCCACGCATACACTCAGGTAGCGAGGATCGATCTCTAACTGTTTCGGATGCTTCGGTGCCCACATGATGCGATTACCATGCAGGTGCCCATGAACGTTACGCTTGAATCGCTCGCTTACACAGTCTGGATGCAGAGGGATATGAGACAGGATGAACTGATCCACAAACACGCGAACGCCATGGATCTGCTCGAACCCTGCCTCATAATATTCCTTATCTTTGAAAATGTCATGGTTTCCACGGATAAGGATCTTACGCCCATTGAGACGCTTCACTGTTTCCAGATTGCGTTTGGCAATCACTACATCACCCAGATGATACACTGTATCATTGGGACGAACTGTTTTATTCCAGTTGTCTACCATCGTCTCGTCCATCTCCTCGGTGGAGGTGAATGGACGCAGCGGACTACCATCCGCTAACGTAAACTTCTCCCATGTGTTGGTGTGACCAAAATGAGTATCACTAATTAGAAATCTGTTCATTATGCTGCCTCTGATGCCAACCACTTTTGATAGAGACCTACCTCACGACCGAATGCCTCGATCTCCCATGGGGAATCGAAATAATGGTCTTCCTTGCCGTTGGGTTTCCAAACCTTACCCATCCAGCGACTTGTCATTTTCATCTTGCCACGAGCGGCAATCATCACGCCACCCTGCAACTCGTTCTTCGCGTGCTGCTTGACATGAACCATCTCGTGACCGAGGGTCTTGATCATCTCTTCCATATTCTGACGCTTCAGACCGATGGTGAAATACCGAGGGTTCTTGGTGCCGTCTTCATCGACGCACTCACCCTCGACATCCAGACCCTTCCAGACTTCAAGGTCGATTTCTAGATTGCGAACCATGCGAGGATCCATCAACTGGCGAGCGAAGAACCGTGCTGCGCGATCGAGTTCCTCCATCTGCTTCCGCTTACCCGACATTCCCGTGATCGTAATTTTCATATTCACATCCTTCATCATTATAAACCACTATACCCTATAATGCTGGAAAAGTCAAGCCCTTAAATTCCTTCCAATGCTGGTGTAGGAATCTTTTTTTCTAGCGTTAGCGTGGGGTTCTCGTTCGTGTTCAAAAGATAATTAGGATACTTTTCGTTAAAATACCGAATCACCCAACCCTCTAGTCCATTGGTTCCACGAAGTTTGCGCTGCGGAAGATCGATTGGAATAAAGATCGCTGAGGCATAGTCAAGTTTATTACCATGCTTGGCAATCCACTTCATCGCCGCTGCTCCATTCTCATCATCGCGAACCTGTCCTGTTGCAACTGCCTTAACAAACTTGCCGAGACGTGAACGAGGGTTGTCGATAGTGGTGCCGATATATCCAGAACGATCTTCACCAATCGGATGATCATAACTAATCAGATAGATCCCATGCATTTTTCTACTGGGAATATTGAAATCCACACAATCAACACCCTTATACACACCTTTAACATACCTTGGCGCAATTCGAGTTTTCTTTAGCATAACAAACATGTTTGCGATATATCTGCCTGTCTGTTCCATATGCGACGGAAGCGGAATATACCCATCCAGACCAACCAAATCATCTGCGATGACATTTTCAACTGACAGTGATGCTGGTGAAAATTCAATCAACTCTTTTAAAAATTTCTCTAAATCAATCATATTATAACTCCTTATTCATCTTGTTAAATTTTTCCATTCCTCGACTGACACTCTTTCATAGGTTGTCATGATTTCGTTATAGATCTCGACTTCTTCTTGTAAGTCCCGAAGGGTATATGTGTCGTTTTTGATAAACACATCCTCCGCCACGGTATGGTCTTCCACACGTGAATCCGTGCGGATGGACTGGTGCTTCTCCCACATCCGTGGAATATACTGCTCGAGATCATAAAAATCTATAATGCGAAAATTATACCCAAGCAAAGTATTCCTCATATACGGAGTAGTGTGACTCACAAACGCATCATTTAGTTCGTGAATCAGGTCAGAACTCCACTGCCACGTGAACGGCATTGCTTTTAGTAATCCCTCTGGTAGTGAAGACACCACACGGTCCAACGGATTCCGAAGAACTACGATAGGATTATGATGTTCTTTCCAGTTATCATGGGTAAATCCAGTCTCAGAATACTGTTCTATACTAAAGTAGTGATACATGTTGGTATGACCACAGCGAGTCTCTGCCATAATCGCGCATTTTCGACTACAGTGAATGAACATCTTAGTAGAAACCCAACTGGAGTTTCGCGTCATCGCTCATCATCTCTGTTCCAAACTCTGGAATGAATGTAGTGATAACATCACACTCAGTCACTCCCTCTACAGCACAAGCAGCACTTCGAATCTCATCCACGATATGATCTGCAGCAGGACAAAATGCGCTGGTCAGTGTATGAGTGATGGTTACTTTAGGTAGGAGAGAGACATCGATGTCGTAGATAAGACCGAGGTCATATATGTTAATGGATATCTCAGGATCATATACCTCCCGCAGTTTCTCAATGATGTTGTCTGTTAACATGTTATGCTAACCTATCTCCATTAACACGACACTAGAATGAGTAAATGTTTCCACTGGCAGTGCTCGCTCTGAAGCAAATCTATTCACTGCTGCAATGTTACCTGGCCATACTGCAATGTAGTCATGAACCGCAATGTTCTTGGCATACTTGCTCCAATATACTAACTGCTTGTATGTGGGCATTTCTTCATGACTTGCATCATCAAAGTATAAGTCAATCAGTCCACCATCATATTGGAATGAACTGTCAAAAAATACCTCTTCTCGATAAGTGATGTTACTAAAGTCCATGGTATTTTGTATAAAGGTTTCTAGTTGATTGTGCATACCAAATGTATCAATACAAAGTATGTCGCAGGTCTTACCCATCTCATAGGCAAGTAGTGTAATGGTAACTGCTGATGCACCATATAGTGAACCCAGTTCTACCATACGAAAGTGCTGTGACATTCTTTCAACAATAGATCTAAATGCCTCCACATCAGGACTGTTTATATGACCCTTGATGTGTCCATATCCATTATCCATCAAGTAGTCAATAGATGATGCAGTATACATGTCATCCGTGTTTGGTATTCTAACGGTATTTCCATTAGAGTCTATGTACTGTTGATATTCCATTATGCTTCCTCAACTATGGCAAACCCCTTGGCAACTTCACGATGACGTGCTGTTTGTGCTTTCTTAACGTTCTTATCTGCTAGACCAAGACCTCTTGCCCATTCATAGCGAGTGAGTAGCACAGATGTAGCACGTGGTATGATATACTCATAGTATATATTCGCAGGTGTATTCGATGTGACCTCTGGAGACTCTGTGTTGGCCGCAGGAATTTTTCGTCTAGGCATATATGGAATCCTTTTTACCCTGCAGGATATGTGTGATGACGTGTTGATCGATGTGAAAGCAAGTCGACGCTAAACCCCTTGCACGCTCGGGTACCTCGATCAACTTTTCATAGCTCACTTTTGTATGGGACACCACGGTTACTCCCCTCACACACCACGAGGGACACGAAGGAGCCGCATCACATCCTTATCCTGGTAGTCACCATCTGCAGTCCACTGACGGAAGGCAACACACTCAGTCGCTCTTGCAGCACAACGCTCTATGTTGACACAACCCTCACAAGGCACATCACGTGTGTTCTCAGGAGTGTTCAGTGGGAGCAGTGCGTTGAGCGACCGACCCTTGATATAGTCCTGTTCACATCCAACAGAGAAGTAATCACTATGCATAATATTTCCTTTTTAATCTAAGCGCGACTGGGCATATGCCTTAACACCCAACTTCTCAGTGAGCAGACGGGCAGCAGCGATGGCACCTTCTTCAAGAGTGTCCACATTCTGGCACCGCATGCCGCTGGGGTTCCACATATCAAGACCACCAGTGTAGGACTTGCTGAACCCTGCGGCGATCAGTGCCCGACCCAACTTGGTCGAACCCTTCTC
>Ga0208923_1000133_pt1 | contig 17994 bp, 29 predicted proteins | sample ColrivemetaGS575_FD_187620 | JGI IMG/M metagenome (GOLD analysis project Ga0208923, IMG submission 187620) | Estuarine microbial communities from the Columbia River estuary - Freshwater metaG S.575 (SPAdes) (version 2) | ecosystem: Environmental > Aquatic > Marine > Intertidal zone > Estuary ...
CCGTTCACCTTTTGTTCACGGTTTGTTCCCCTTTTGTTCCGGCGTTCACGTTTTGTTCACGTTTTGTTCCGCCGCCCCGTTCACCTTTTGTTCACGGTTTGTTCCCCTTTTGTTCCGGCGTTCACGGTTTGTTCCCCTTTTGTTCCCGGTTTGTTCCAGCGTTCACGGTTTGTCCCCCGCCCCAATAGAACGAAACAGGAACAAAACGTGAACAGAGAAAAGTTTAAGCGTCTGGAAACTATTACTTGACGGGACCCGTCCGAATCAGATAGGGCTAGGGCATCGAAACATGAAAGGACAGAAAATGTCGCTCAAGACTGAAACGAAAAACGGTTACACCCTGACGCTGGACCTTGACGATTTCGCGGACGAGTCACCGCGCGAGTATGAGGAAAGCACTTTCTTCGGCTTTCACCGCCGCGTGATTAGCCCGGACCCCGCACCGCACACGGACCCCGAGCGCGCCCGCGCCATTGCAATGGCCCCGGAAAACATTTGCTTGCCGGTGTTCATGTATGACCACGGCGCACGAATCTACAAGGCGAGCGCGGACGGCAACCCGTTTCATTGCACATGGGACTCCGGCTTGTTTGGGTTCATCTACATCGCCCGCGCTGACGCGCGCCGCATGTATGGAATCGGACGGATCACCGAAACGTGGCGCAAGAAAATTCTTGCGGACCTTGCTGCACAGGTTGCGACCTATTCCCAATGGGCAAACGGCGAGCTTTACCGCTGGACCATTGAAGACGCGGACGGCGCGCACGTTGCCAGTTGCGGCGGATACTATGACGCGGACGAGGCTTGGACAGGCGGCGCGGCGGAATTGCCGCAAGAGGTGCGCACGGATCAAGACTTTGACGAGGATGGATATGTGCCGATTATCGAGGGACCGGACGGCGCGCCGGTTTACAACCCGCCCGCCTGAATGTTTCACGTGAAACAAAATTCGCCCTGCTAAATAATTGATTGACAGGCAGGGCGAATCATGCGACAAAGGGTTATCGAAACGCAGACAGAAGGAAACTGCAAAATGGCTATCAACTGGAACACCCGCGAGACAACCCTGACGAACGAAGAATTCGACCTGTTGCCCCGCAACGAAGACGGCGACTTGATCGACCTTAGCCTTGCCGCACCGTTCATCACGTACGAGCAACGCGACCGCCTGACCGGCGACGACTGGTCACGCATGGACGACCTTGACGAGGAGATGCGCTACATGATGGCAGAGCTTGCCGCAGAATTCGGTTGAAACAGAAGGGGCGGCACGCGCCGCCCCACAACCCAGGAAAGGGAATGAAAATGTCGGACGGATACAAAGAGATTGACGAGCGCGGATCGCTCATGCTCTGCCACTTGGAAGGCAACGAGCGCGAGCCTGAAACCTATCTTGTGGCCTTGTCGGATAACGCCAGCATGACCGCGAGCTTGCAGGTTGCGGCGGAATGGTTCGAGCTTTCCGGCTCCGGTCGCACCATGCGCCTGAATGGCTCACAGGTCCAAACGGTCAGGGCATGGGGGGACGAGTACCTGTAAAAAGTTTAGGCGGCGGGAAATTAGTTGTTGACCCGCCGCCCGAATCATGCGACAAAGGGTTATCGAAACGCAGATATAAGGAACTGCAAAATGTTTGAAGCACTGGACCACATGTTCGCCACGCACTCCGACCCCGTTGCATTGTTTTGGGGACTCGCGACCCTGATCACATTCACCGCCGGAATCCTTTGCGCCTTCCTATGGGCAGGCTTTGAGACCTACGAGCAGCACAAGAGAAAGACTCGCCGGACCCGCCGCGCGCGCCGGTAAGGGAAAAAACAGGCAGGGGAAACCCTGCCTTTTTTTGTTGACAAGCACAGGGCGAATCAGATATTCTGAAATAGAGTCTTGGATTCCGCGCGCGCCGATTCGCACAAGACTCTAGTCCAGAATATCAGAGCCGCCGCGATTCGACAAGCCCTAAAAAACTTTATTTTAGAAGAAATTACTATTGACGGCACGGACGAATCACGCCATAACAGTCTTATCGAAAAGACGCAGGCCGCAAGGGATGGCCACCGCGCACCACGTAACCCCAAGGCGGGGCAGAGACCCCGCCAGAAAGGCCTACCATGTTTGACCAAGCCCAGCAAGCCCGCGCAACCGCCGAGAACGGCGTGATCGACCTGATCAGCGAAGAATTCCAAGGCGTAGCATTTGACGAGGTCCTAGCGCTCGCAATAGAGATTGCAATCGATGAATTCGACGCCGAGCAAGACTCCGAGGGCTGGACCGATTGCACCAATTACGCCGCATGCGCAGCACGTGCACAAGAGCAATGGCTGGACGCCCAGCAAGAGGCCTACGTGACCATGATGGACGATAAGGCGCACGCCCTAGCGGATCAACGCGCAGGGCTTTAGAAGCCCGCAAAACCGCCCCCTGATAAAGTTTAGGGGGCGGGAAATTAGTTGTTGACAGGGCGGGCGAATCGCCATATAACAGACTTATCGAAACGCAATCTTGAAAGGATGCACACCATGGCTAAGTCACTTGAAGAGCTTCTCGCCTACTACGCAACACCAGCGGCACAGGCGGACTACGAAGCCCGCCGCGCGGCAGCGGAAGCCGAAGAGGCTGAATTCGAGGCACGCTGTGAGCGCACCCGCCGCGACCGGATCGCGCGCAACATCGCCATGTTCGGCGACCCTGACGCGTAACAGGGAAAAAACAGGCGGGGGAAACCCCGCCTTTTTTTGTTGACAAGCACAGGGCGAATCAGATATTCTGAAATAGAGTCTTGGATTCCGCGCGCGCCGATTCGCACAAGACTCTAGTCCAGAATATCAGAGCCGCCGCGATTCGGCAAGCCCTAAAAAACTTTATTTTAGAAGAAATTACTATTGACGGCACGGACGAATCACGCCATAACAGTCTTATCGAAACGCAGATAGAAGGACCTGCAAAATGTTTAACGCTACATTCACAACTAACCTGACCACATTCACCGTCGCAATCGAGTGCGACTCCATTGAGGCGGCTACGGCGCAGGCGGAAAAAACCGTTCGCGGTTCTAACCGCACGGGCCGCTACATGCGGCTGGTCAAGGTCGAAGCACAGGTGTAGGCCCTACCCCTGTACCGCTCGCAACACTGGCGGACCTTTGGCCCGCCTGTTAACCCAATAGGGCGGTTGACGCCGCCCCGCCTATCCTTTGAAAGGGGAATCACATGGCAGACAATAAGCAATATGTGCCAATCGTGACAGGGCCGGACGGCGCGCCCATGTACACGCCGGAAATGATCGAAGTGAAGCGCGCGACTCTTTTGCGGTTCATCAACGCAGTTGAGGGACTTTTTAAGACGGACCCCCATTGGTCAATTCTGGACTTGGACGGCGCGGCGGCATTTTATGAGGAATGCGAAATCGTGCCCGATATCGACGCGGTAGAGGTGGACTGATGGGCAAGGTTTATGTGATCACAGACACCCACAAGGCTAAGGGCACAGAAGGGCATAGGATAGCCCGCGCAAGCGCGCACTGCCCCCGTGAGGCCCTCAATATGTGGTGGGATACATCGCCCCGAAACGACGGCGGGCCATTAGACACGGACCGATACACAGCGGACCCTGAAACGTAAAACTTTAGGCGGCGGGAAATTACTTGTTGACAAGCGCGCCGAATCGCCCCATATTGGAATCATCGAAACGCAGAAAAAAGGAACCTGCAAAATGACCGTTCAAATGACAAACAAAGCCCGCACCGCCGCCCGCTCACTGGCCGTCTCATACGACGCCTTCAACCAGTGCAGGGCCGCAGAGAACCATAACGGCGTATCAGTCTGGGGCATGCGCCTGCTAGAAGTGCAAGCCGACACGGGTATTGAACTTTACACGCCTTTTCTAATTGAGCAGATGATTGCGCACGCACGCGCCGCCCACCACGCGGCGGCATAAAAAAGTTTAGGCGGCGGGAAATTAGTTATTGACCCGCCGCCCCGAATCAGGCTACGGTATAAGGGAAGTCAGGAAAGGCGCGCCGCCCGCGCCGAGTAAGGGAAGCGAGGGTCGGCGGAATCCGTCCGCCGTTTGGATTCCAGACTCAGGACAGATTCCGCACTCCCAACCCGTCCCCTACTCGCCGCGTGTCCGCCCGGCTTTCCTGACCTCACAATCAACATAGCCGATTCGCCCCGCCCCGTCAATAACTAATTACTCGCAACCTAAACTTTTTTGTTCACGTTTTGTTCCCATGCGGTCTTTAGGCGGCGGGGAATTAGTTGTTGACCCCGCCCCCGAATCATGGGACAAGAGGGGATCGAAACGCAGAAAAAGGAACCTGCAAAATGGAAAAGTTTAAACTTCCAAAATTTGACGGAACATATTACTTGGTCACGGGCACTGCCCGCACAGAGGTATTCAATTCTTATCACAAGGGCATGTTGACTGATGCCTCTGTAATAGAGTTGGCGAGCGGGGAAATGCTTCTCTATGTCAATGCCCGCCCCGTTTATCCCATGGCGAATAAGTGCGAGGACGTGCGCAGGATTTACCGCAATGCACAGGCCATGTCTACCGAACAGATTGCGCAAGTAACAGGGCGCGACGTAAGCCAGCGAATCCTTGACGCGTTAGGCATAGACAATTTTGAGGTGATCGCATGAGCCGAAGAATTACAACCCTTGTAATCAGCGCGAAATGCTCTGACCTTTGCAACGTGCAAGCGCTAGGCGTCGGCAATGGCGTTATCGCCGAGGGCGATGGATACGTGCCCGACTTTATGCCCGATGAACATTATGGCGATTATGTGTCGCTGGAAATCGACGTGGCGACCGGCAAAATTCTGAACTGGAAAGCACCCACGGACGCGGAAATCAAGCGCGACTTGGCGGCGATGTGATGGGACCGATTCAGATATGGGAAGAGGCGGACGGAACTTTCACCGCCGCCCGCCGCTGCACCCGCATTCAAGATGCGCTACAAGCTTTCACAAGAGGCGCGACCGCAAGCGGCGTGACTTTTCCCGGCAAACTGATCCGCACCGCGACCGAGTCGGACATGCGCGATGCGCTGGCAAAAGAAGTGGTTTGGGCATGATAAGCGCGAGCCAACATGAATACAGCGAACCCCCCAAAAAATAATTTAACAAAGTGGAATTTAGTTGTTGACGGGACCGGCGAATCATGCGACAAAGGGTTATCAGAAGACGCAGACCCCGACAAAGGCGCGGGGCACACAAAAAGACGCAGACCCCGGTATAGGCGCGGGGCACACCGAAACCCAAGGGCGGGGCAGAGACCCCGCCAGAAAGGCCCGAGACAATGGAAAACGAGTTTGGTGATCTGAGCGTTTGGAGCGACATTTTCAAGGACGCCCACGGCTTCCGCCCTCGGTTCGACCCCGAGTGGAAATCGACCGAGGAATATCTTGCAGACATGGAAGCGCTGCAAGAGGTGATCTGGGAAGAAGAGGCAAGCGCGCAAGAGCAGGAAGAGGCAAACGCCGCCGCCTTCGAACCCACCTCCTTCGAACCCGCCGCACCGGCAACCCTTGCGGACCTCTGGCCCGCAGGCGAACCCGCCCGCGCGACTTGGTAAAAAAGATTTAGGCGGCGTGAAATTATTACTTGACGCCGCCCGACGAATCGCCTATGTTGAGTGTATCGAAACGCTAAACAAGGAAATCGAAAATGCTGATCGCGAAACAAGAAAACATTGAAGTGCCAGTTTATGACCTGATGGTCAATCGCGCGCTTGTCGGTGTCATGACTCACCTGCCCGTGGAAAAAGGCCCGCTCTACACAGTGCGCCACGGCGAGGTGGAAGTGACCGGCGGTTACTCATGCGCCAACGTCACAGAGGCGCTTGCAGAGGCACGCGAGACATGGGCAGAGCTTGCCGCAGGCACTCACTACGCGCAACAGCCCGAGCCGGAATGGATCGAGGACGAGGACGGCGAACTTGCTTATGAGCAAATGATGGAACGCCGCGCCGAAGAATGGGCCATGCGAGACGAGGCATGGGGCACCGCCGAATATTACTGAGCCAAGGAACCCCGCCAAGCGCGGGGTTTTTTGCGCGCCGCGTGTTCACGTTTTGTTCCTTTTTTTTTAAGGACGGACTCCGCACTCCTAACCCGTCCCCTACTTGGCGCACCCGCCGTTCCTGACCTCACATTCAACATAGCCGATTCGCCCGCCCGCCGCAAGAGAAAAGATTTAACAAAGTGGAATTTTTTACCTTGACCCCGCCGCCCGAATCGCCTATGTTGAATGTATCGAAACGCAGTCTTGAAAGGACGCAAAAATGGAAACCCTTTACGCACTGATCCTGATCGTCGCCCCCATCGTGGACGGAAAAATCGGACAAGATGACTCCTACGCAATCGACGGCGGATTGACAAAGTACGATTGCATGCTGGCCGCATTTGACCGCGCTGACGCCGCCTATAAAGTGTTCGGCCCTGACGTGATCGCCACCCTTTCGTGCGAGCCTGACGGCGCGCCGGATACGTGGAACTGAATGTTTCACGTGAAACAATATTCGCGCCGCCTAAATAATTGACAGGTGGCGCGAATCATGCGAGAAAAAAGTTATCGAAACGCAAAACAAGGACTTCCAAAATGACCAAGATTTTCCCCCTCGCAATCGCCCTGATCATCCTGACGCTGGCAGGCCCTGCCGCAGCGGACTTCGTAGGCGGCTACACAATGGACCTAGCCAATGGCACGGTCACACAGATGGACGCCCTCAAATGAGGGCGAACGTCTACTTCAACCTGCACACGCACCTATGGTCTATGCGTGAGCGCAGCACCGGCCTTGTGGAGCGACATGCCCGCGTGGTGGTGTCAGCCCTGCCCGTGGTGTTCGCAGTGCAACCCGCTGGACATGCGCGCGTGGTAGAGACAGGGCAGAAGAACGTGCATGCGTTCGTGCGTGGGGACTGGCTTACCCCGTATGACACAGAGCCGGACGCATGGGCGGCGTTCGCGGCTTCATTGGATGACCTCGTGCCCGTGAGCTACAATCCACACAGAGGCCCATCGTTCTACCGCAAGGACACAGGGCAGGACATCACAGAGGCAAAGAGTGTGATAATGCTTGCCCCCGTACATGGCCCGCCCCGTGTACTGTGCCAGCTATAGAGAAAAGATTTAGGCAGGGCGAAATATATATATATATATATTGACGCCCTGCCCGAATCATGCGATAACTGTTCTATCGAAACAAAGGATAGAGACAATGGCACACACAGAGATCACCGTATACCCCAAGGGCATCGAATGCACCGTTCTGGTGGAAGGTTACATCGCCACAGGTGGAAGCAACAGCTATGGCAGTGGTGAGCCTGCATGGGTAGAGGTAGAGGACATGGAGGTGACACGCACAGATGGCACAGCCCTGCCCACACGCACAGCCAAGTTGATTGCCAAAGAATATGGCGACTACATGGCAGAGCGCTTGATCGAGAGCGAATGGTGAGACAATGAGAGTGAGAGGCGAAAGCCTCTCACAAACACATTGATAACACATTGTTGCCATAATTTACACCCGGAGGGACCCATCGGGGGTATCCCGGTGGGGGTACCCGGCGCGCGTAGTAAGCGTAGCGATGTGAAGTGCAAACTTATGCACTAAGGGGGACCCAAGACAAAGTGAAGTTTCTGTGAAAAACGATTACTGGCTGTGAAAAATATATGTGAACTCGGTATATATGTGAATTTTGGTGTTGACAATTTTCTGGTAACAATTTAGGTTCAGCACACATAGTATGAAAAGGAGGCCCCATGAAAATCCATCCCCTCAATCGTGGCAAGGGTGACAACCGCTACTGCGGACCCGCTGCGATCAGTTTCATCAGCGGCATCAACACGACCGATGCAGCCGCGCTCATCCGGGAAGTCAACCCGAACATCGAGCGGGTAAAAGGATCGTGGCCTAGCGACGTCCTGCGCGTCCTTGGCAAGCTTGGGTACAGCGCACGCTGCCGCCTGATCTTCGGAGACAAGCCAACGTTGAAGCAATGGCTCCGCCTGACAAAAGCAGATCGAACAGCCGGGCGCGTGTTCCTCGTTGACGCGGGCAATCATTACCAGATCATATCCGGGCGCAAGTATGCGTGCGGTCGTATCGGCGACATCGTGGGGCTCAGCGACAAGAGAATCAGCAACCCCGCGCGAGTGGCGGCGGCATGGGAGATCGAGGCCAATCACGATCACAAGGTGAAGACCAAGAACACCATCAAACGATTGGAGGCGAAGAAGAGCGTGCAGAAGTCTCAGGCAAACACCGTCGCTTCGGCACGGCGTCAGGCCCAAAAGATAGCGCGAGAGATTGACATGACTATCGAGGTCGATACCTTCGTCGGCGGCAGTAAATCCATCTATTTCATCACCCCGGACTGGATGGACAATGCACGAGATCAGGGCGAGCTTGAATTCACCACAGTCGCCTACGATTGGGATGAAGCCGTAAGCCTCGCACGCGATCTGGAAGACGCCTATCGCGACGGTCAGAAAAGACTGCTTGACTGCGAGCCGTAAAGATCGTAGAACACCGACGTCCGCCATGTGCGGTCAGGTCGCAACGCCGTCTCGTGACCACTTAGAATGCCTTGATCTGCTAACGGCGATGTGGAGATAGGACCGCAACCTGGGACGGAATCGGTTTTAGTCAAAGAGTCAGGACCGGGCGTCTAATAAATGCCCGGCCTGCGCGCAAAGGAACGCACAATGTCAGAAGATAACCTCATCCCGCCGATGCGCTGCCGTCACGCACGCAAAGCTGTCCAAGAGATCGACGCCTGCATGTTCAGCGGTGATTCGTTTATCAACGACAAGGACGCCTGCGATCATCTGGAATTCTATATCCAACGCTGGCAGCGCGGGATCAACGGCTTCCGTCGCGACATGGCGAAGGCAGAAATGAACGCCAACGTCGGACACGGGCTCGACGAGCATTGGGACAACACCGATGATGGAGCGTGATAAAGACACCGTTCCGACAACACCCCCTCACGGGGGACCTACATCAGAGGACTATATTTGTGCTCGATGTGGTGACAACCTAACAGGCTGCGCCCTGTGTGCCGGAAGTCTCCGACACGAACGTGTTGGTGCAGCAGTGGTAAAGTCACACATCGAGAGCAGATATGTCCCAGAGTTTTGACGATACCAGCAAGAAGATCACAGCCCTGTGACTATGCCTGTCTACGCAGGGGCACCTGCGACAGAATTCCGAGTAAAGAAAAATCGGTACCAAACGAAAAAAGTTGTTGACATATCGAGAATCACTCTGTAAGACTTATCACATCAAGACCCGCTGACGCGGGCATCTACCAACCTCGAAAGGAGGATAACATGATACGATTTATGCAGACCTCCCCGCGAGGTTATCAGAATACCAAGCGAATGGATCAACATGATCCTATGAGTGCGCGACCTTCGGTCTATCCGAAGAAGACACGAGAGATTCAGGCGGAACTCTGTTCTGCCCTCGGCTCAAAAAGCTAAGAGCCCTCTCGAACAGATTTCCGCCTTTGTGAACAAACACGGGGCGTTGGTCTAGCGGTCTAGGACGCTGCACTTTCAATGCGGAGGACACGGGTTCGAATCCCGTACGCCCTACCAGAATTTCGTCGGTATTTGGTACAAACCAATCACCAAAGTCTTAATCGGTAACAAGACAGGCTCGACAGTTCTATAGTCCCGCCTGACGCGTTCACCCCCAAATTCATATCTTGCGTGACCTATGGTCAGTCAGATGGAAAACTCCATCTTGCGCGTCCGCTGAGGAAATGCTAGATATGATTCGTGCAGAGAATGCTTTCTTAGTTCGTCTCGACCCCGTCAGGGGTCAGCTTGCAAGTTACGCTGATCCTGTGCCGGTGATTCTGACGCTAAACCCGTCAAAATGACCACGCTCTTTGACATTGCTAGAGTTCTGGACACCCGAACGGGTGCGCATCGAACAGGTAAGGATCACCGATGGTCCGATTCCGATGACCGGTGTGTTTATTTGTGTAGGTAGTGAGGCTGGTGCTCACATCGGTTTGAAAAACCGAAAACGGAGGTTCGATCCCTCCCCTACACACCAAATACAGACAAAAAACTTGTTGACACCCTGACGGGTGATTGATAAGTGTGTCTTCATGAAGTTTTCGCTGTGTAGCGAGGTTCAGTTACCGGGTTTTATTCCTTTCTCCCGGCGACCGGCATGGTGCGGCCACAGACCGTGTTATGTGAGCAACGTTTCGATACAAGGCTCACCTCGCTGCACTGCAAAAACTTCCAGTGTGTAAGCACTGCAAAAACTTTGGACTGTAGCATAGAAGTAATGCGGGGTCTCGTATGAGAGGCTCAGATGCGTTTGGGCGCAATACCACGCTAGTCCACCAATAACATGGCGTCCGAGCATGGTGCTCAGTGCTGGCTCATATCCGGCAACAGCCCGGATCGTTACCGGGGGACGCTACCATAAGAATAACGAGCTTTCGTCTAGTAGTAGGACGCCGGGGTCTACTCGGAAACGCGCGGTGCGATCCCCGCAGGCTCGGCCAAGATTGGTAAGTAGCTCAGACAGAGTGCCGGTTGTCTACCGGAGGACGTGGACCCTCGAAGTTGATGCAAGAGTGATCATAGGGCATCGACGGGATTAGGGTGGAGGCTATCGCTTGTGTTGCAACGCAAGTACACGCTTCTAGGCCCCACCTTGCCATGCCAGTAACCAAGCTTCGCCCGATAGGGACCGAAAATTGTAGTAGGTCCCGAACCTGAGTTTGGTATATCACGGGGACAGCCGGAGAGACGGCAACAAAATCTTATTGGGTGCTGCGTAATAGCCGCCCCATCGCATATACCGAACACAGGGTGGTTCTTGTCGTCTCTATGTAATGCGTCTCGGCGGTGGCTCCGTAGCTTAAAAGCCACACCCTGCCTACGGGGTTTAGTGGCGTGGTCGGACACCCACGGTATCAGCCTAACCAGCAGTCCAGTTATTCAGGAGCAGCGAGGAACGTCATCCTCAACCGGTGCGGTGCAGAGATAGCCGCGTGCGTGTGCAATAAGTCAACCACGTTACAATCCGCGCCTTCGGGTCTGGAACGTACAACGGTTACCCACCCACGCAACACCGCCGCAAGCGTCACCAAGCCAAACGGTACGAACTGGCGTGACTTTTCTGGGAGTTTGAGAGTAAACCCTCCCACCTAATTTTTGACGTGATGTCCGAATGGCTAGGTACCGGATTGCAACCCCGGCTACGGTGGGTTCGATTCCCCCTCGCGTCTCCAAAAACAAAAACGGACGCAGGGCCTGCACCCGTAAGTCGGACGCCGTCATTTGATGGACAGATCGCGCTTTTAATGATACAATGGGGAGATACACTCATGGAATGTTGTTTTGCGCTTTATTCTGTTCCTTACTGCCGCATTTTTTATGCTGGCGACACCAACGCATGCTGCTAAGTGTGCGTCTGGTGATAGTATGAAAGCGCTCCTAGAGCAACGACACGAAGAACCAATACGACGCGGGTTGAAAGATCAAAACTCCTTGATGGAGTGGTGGGAGAGCCCAGAAGGCAATTTCACAATCGTCCAGCGTCTGTCCAACGGCCAATTTTGCGAGATAGTGCGAGGGGCCTACGGACATGAAGTAATAGCGCCCCCGGCAGAGCCGGAAGGTGATCCAACGTAACATCAGTGTGTAGCTCAGTTGGAAGAGTGCTCCCCTCGGACGGGAGAGGCCGGAGGTTCGCGCCCTCTCACACTGACCAATAACCAAGGTGTAACTCAGTATCCCAGAGTGCTCCGGCGTGAAACCGGAGAAGGCGTGGGTTGGAATCCCGCCACCTTGACCAAACAACGTGCGGGGCGTCCCCAATGCGGGGGCCTTTGCTGACACTGCCCACGGGTAAGACGCACTGCCGCACCATAATCCAGCGACTTTGGGGTAGCTCTCCAAGGTTGTGTCCGCACCATCATGAAGCCGGGAGGCTAAGCGGTCGGAGTAGCTTGTAGTGTACTGGTAGCACGCCCCCTTTCAAACGGGGGAGGATCGAGGTTCGATTCCTTGGTGAGCGAAAAGAATTCAATCGGTGGGCTGTAACCGCCAACCCTTCGGGGAGGTGAGAAGCACAAAGCGCTTCTCTGACAAAGCGCAGCACAATTTTTTTGAACTGTTTTGCATTTTCTTGTTGACACCAGTTAGCAGGTTCTGTAGAACTCAGGAACTCCTTCGGGAGTAGGGCCGCATCGGGTCCTTGAGAATAAGTCTGGTGACAGACCCAAAAGGTTTCCTCCCAAGGGGCCTGCCGGAAACGGTTCATCTATGCAAGCCTAGATCGACAATGCCGGTTTCCCCGTAGCGTTGTTCGTCCGTTCCACAATAGCGGGCGATAGTCGGTAAATCTGGGTGTTAGGTCCGAAAGGATATCGAAGTCCCCAAAAGGGATGGAGAAAAGCGGTTTGGCGACTGCACCTATCACATGCCAACCAGATGAGCGATGATGATCAATAGGTAGGGTTCAAGTCTGACTGTTCGCGCAGAAGGGCAAGAGTCCAGTGTAAGAGGTGAGGGGCCGATAAGGCCCGGAAGCTTGAAGCATCGTTGATTAGGCCGCAAGCCGAAAGATATTGAGGCGTGTTGTATTCTGTCGGTAACAACTGATGGAGCAATGGGACCAGCACGTGTCGGGGAAATCGTTAGCTCAGTGGAGAGCAACTGCGCATGAAGCAGTCGGTCGCAGAGTCAAATCTGCACGATATGAAAAGCACAAGACTGGTCCGGTGCTGTGTGAAAGATGGTTAACACCACACCCTTCGGGGAATGTGGTCGGCACTAGCTCGCAAGGCGAAGGTCGTTGTTTGAAAGATAGTCGTAATCTCTTAGCGGAGACTAGCTGAGGTAACACTCAGACGGAAGGACTTCGGATGAATAGCACAGCATGACAGGTCTACCGCATGACCTTAAAAACTGCACCATCGCGATCTACGTAGGGAAACCGTGTACGTGGACAAGAAGGCTAACGACCGCTTAGCAGGCGGAAGGTAAGGCCCTCGAAAGGATCGCACTGAGGCCTAAGTCTAGGGCTGACCTAATCACTGCCCCGCTCGCTGCGAGCGACCGGGGACTACGGCAAAATGCGCTCAGAGGCGCATGCGGTGCCAGCGCGTAGGGCTCAACGGAGGGAGGGGCTAGGCATCGATCTAATTCAGTTTTGCGGGATGGAGAAGCAGCTATCTCGGCGTCCTCATAAGGCGCAGGCCGCAGGTGCAAGTCCTGCTCCCGCAACCAAACTTCCGTGCTCGCAAGGCTATAGGCCTGAGAGGAAATGCAGATCGTAAGATCGGTAGGGCGCGCAGTTTTTGCCGCTTGAAGTGGGTTCAAGTCCCACCACGGTAGACCAAATACGTCGAGGTAGCTCAGCAGTAGAGCGTCACCCTAACCCGGTGAAGGGCGGTAAAGCGATGACTGATCGGCGTTTCGGAGGTTGTACTACCGAAAGACGTTCGCTTTAAGGTGCAAATCCTCCCCTCGGCACCATAATAGCAACCGAAAATGGTTGCATTCCCCAAAAGCAAGCGATATAGGTTGCGCTGTCAATTCAGGTTGTACAGTGTTCGTGGTAGCATTAACGAGGCCACGTTTTCTGGGGCCGGACCTTGGTGTGAAACTGATCATGCACCATAGAGCCCGCCGATTTGTTCACACTAGGGCCAAGACCCGGTCAGTCGCGGGGGCGAGGCTTAGGCACCTGAATATAACCCCTGCCGTGTCCTTGGACGGTTGTGTGCTGCGCATCGCGCGCCCGATACACCGGCATTCTGGCACGAGCTAAGGGTAGCACGTCAGGGGTTGGCACCAAACGCGAATCAGCGTAAGTATTACGAACGAAACACACGTATATCTTCAATTCGGAAGACATTTCTGGACTCGGGGGCGGTACCCGACAGGTCCACCACAAACAGTCACGGCGGGCAGGCGCTCCGGTTTGCTGGCACAAGCGAAGCCGAAGGATGCCAGTCCTTCATGCGGACCTCGACTGTTTTTGATGGGCCTGAAATAGGATCGACAGGATGGATATGATGAGCGGCGTGTCGGGTTGGCCTAAACGTTATCTGGGCAAGAACGCAAGTTCGAAAATACTAAATGCAGCAAACGTAAATGCAGCACCTGCTGAAATGGCTCTCGCAGCCTAACCAGTGAGGGGGTCCGGGGGGAACCTAGCAACAGAATCCCTCAACTAATAGGCCCGGCGGGAGCCCGCGTAGCAAATCCCGCCCCTAATTGAATGGTTCCGGCCCCTATGACCGGATGGTGGAGGCATAAAACACTTGTTTTGTTCCCTAATTTGGGGCACAGTGCGCAAACACTGTGACATCAGCTTTTATAGGAGACAGAATGCCTAAATTGAAAGTCTTAGACCTTTTCAGCGGTATCGGCGGTTTCACCACCGGCCTTGAGCGGACAGGTTACTTCGAAACCACCGCTTTCTGTGAGATTGAGGAACCATGCCAAAAAGTTCTAAAGAAGAATTGGCCTGATGTACCAATTTATACCGACATCACAAAATTAACCGGAGACACTCTTAAGGCGGATGGTATTACACCTGACATGCTGACGGGCGGGTTCCCATGCCAAGACATTAGTATTGGTAGTAAGACAGGAGATGGATTAGATGGCGCGAGATCAGGACTGTGGTTCGAATACAAACGACTTATTGATGAGATTGGTCCTAGGTTCGCCCTCGTGGAAAACGTTTTCACCCTCCAATCCAGAGGACTTGACAGAATACTCTGGGACTTGGCCGAAATCGGGTACGATGCGACTTGGACCATGTTCGACAGCCAATATTTCGACTACCCGCAACGACGACGTCGTCTTTACATTTTGGCCGTCCGCGACGGAATATCCGATGGTGTTGAAGTCTTCGACGCTGACCAGCGTTCTGGACCAGACACCCCCATCGGGTTCGATACTTTCACCGAAAGCCGCTTACGGGCAATTGAGACGGGGAATGGTGAGCGGGAAGGCATTGCCTACTTTACTCGACAACGCTCTGATGAATACGCTAACAACGGAGTTGCGAGCACAATTACAAAACGAGATTACAAGCAGTTCACAGACATAGTCGTGCACCCTGACGGGACCGCTCGCCGCATTATGCCACATGAGCGCTTGCGTGTTCACGGGTTTCCTGATACACACTTCGATGACACTGGACTGACCAAGTCCCACCAATTTGAGTGGAACGGTATGTCAACACAGGTTATTGAACATATTGGGAGACAGATACATGGAAAACTCGTTCACGTTTGAGAACTTCGAAGCGTTTGATAACCATATCAACGCTTCGATACCCACGCTAAGTGAATTAGATGTTCTGGTTAAGACCTTATCCTACGATCTGGCGCAAGAAGGCACTTATGTCGTTGACGTGGGGTGCAGCACAGGACGAGTCTTGAGGGGCATGCGCCACAGAAAGAATGTCAACTATCTTGGCATAGATCGGGATATGGAGATTGAGCCAAGCACAGCAGTAGAGTTTAGACGTGTGGACATTCTCGATACAGAGGTACCAGATGCTAGTGTAATCATCGCAATGTTCACGTTGCAGTTCTTACCACCGCACCAGCGGGGAGAAGTCTTGGAGACGCTGCACGGGGCCCTCGTGCGCGGGGGCGTGTTAATCCTAGCGGAGAAGACACACGCAGACAATCCACGCATTGACACGATCAACCAATCCACACTGATGCGACATAAAACGAAGAGCTTCACTGGCGAAGAGATTGTAACCAAGCAGATGGGCATATCACCTATAATGCACTTGCGTACCGAGACCGAACTGTTTAAAGAGTTGGATATGTTCGACAGTGTTTCTACCTTTTGGGCATGGGGTGGCTTTAGAGCCGTAATTGCAACGAAGGATTGAAATATGACACAGATTTTAAATGTATCGCTGGGTCACGCCTTTAAGGCACAAACACAGCAGATTCGGATACAGATTACAAAAAACCGTGATTATTTGATGAAAATTCGTTCTGGTGAGGTCGAAATGGACGCCGTTTTGGACTTTTTTGACGAAAAATTGTCGATTCTGGAAGGAATCGGGGAAGATTCGGCCCTAGCGCCGGAGCCCGACCAAGAATGGATTGACAGCTTCGTCATGGAGCAGTATGAGAAGATTGTTCGCGCCTGACGGCGCGGAGACGGAGCACACGCAGCCTGCGCGGGACGGCAGGCCTTGTAAGCGCGGATAATGTCCGAAGCACCCCACAAAATTCCGCTGAGTATGGTGTAAAGGTGGCAAGCTCCGTTGTGAACGGAGAGGACGAGGTTCGATTCCTCTACTCAGTACCAAGTTTGGGTGGTTTCAGCGGATGGTCTCCGTAAGCCGGTTGTAACCCGGTTCTGTAACAGGGCGAGGTTCGATTCCTCAACCACCCACCAATCACCCTTGCAAAAGGGCAAATCGTATGGCATAGTCGCGCAATGGACCAGATTGAAATCTTTGAGCTACAAGGCTACGTTGTTGAAGCATCGGCGGTCAACTTCGAATTCGCTGTGTTAACTACAGAGATTCGTCCTTACATAATCCAACAAGCGACCTCGAAACAAGCGGTGTTTTTGTCGGAATTGCGCGTTTACGCAATAGGTTATGGTGGACCTCTGTCCGGGGTCGCGTTGAACGCCACACAGGTCTACGTAATTGACCACGATCCATTTTCGGGCGGAATGGCTGGAAACAACACAGCAAAAACCGGCCCAACGTACCGACGCCCCGGTGTCGTGGTTACTTCCCACCACGTCTATACAATAGAACCTGATCCCGGCAGCGCCGCGCTAAAAAGTGCGATCACGCGTAAAAGCGATGGGTTGCATCACAGTGCAACAACCGTATACACCATAGAGATACCGTAAGGAGCCACCATGGCGATCATCAAATTTGTCAACGATCCAGCGGACTTTACCGTGAACACCGGTTCGGAGAGCACCCTAAGCCCCTACTTCACTGACACACGCGTCCGTGGGTGGGTGTTTGGTTATACCGACGCTATGGTGTTCGACTTCCCACAAGAGCCCGGAACCGACCTGTGGATGCACTTCACAATAGGTTATTCTAACTCAAGCATACTTTGGCAAGAGACCGACCACCTTCGAATCGAGGACTTCAACGGAACGTTGGTGGCAAGCTCTGATATTCAACCCGGTTTCATTGACTGGAACTTTTTCGCAGACACGACGTCCTCCATCACTTATAGAACTATCGCGGACGCTCGTCTCATCATGGACTTGCACTTTGTGCGCAATGGCACAACGGACATCAGCATGACCGTTTACGTGAACGGCACGTTCCAAGGAACGATGACAGGCGCAAACTCAGCGAACAAAGGGTTGCCGACAAACCTCTCGATGACCAACCTCGATAGCACCAGCGGCAATGGTACCCTTTATTGGGGAGAATGTGTTATCGCGAATGAGGACACACGCGGTTGGCGTATGTACCAATTGCGTCCCACAGCTTTTGGTGTTAACCAGCAATGGGTCGGTGACGCCACCTCCGTTGTTGATGGGTCACTCCTGACGGGTATCTCTACGGACGTACTGAATGGGCGCACTTCTTTTGGTCTGTCGCGAATTGAGTATATCGCAGATACCGCCCTTATCGACAGAATTGCTGTCCAAACGTATGGACAACGCGGTGCATCTGGACTGACCTCATTCAACCACTATTTCAGATATGAAGGCGGAACAATCGTAGATGACGCCGACATCGTGTTGGGACTGACGGCGGACATGTACATTGATGAGTACACCACCAACCCGAATACCGCAGGAGCGTGGGCTGCGGCGGACATTCAGGGTCTCCAACTCGGCGTCCGCGCGCGTACGTAAGGAAGAGCTATGGCTATCCTCAAATTCCTTTGTGAAGTAGAAGACTTCGATCTGATGGATGCGTCCGTCCATACGGATGCCTCCTATATTGATACGACACGCGTGGAGTACGGATTTTCCT
>Ga0208923_1000135_pt1 | contig 17946 bp, 32 predicted proteins | sample ColrivemetaGS575_FD_187620 | JGI IMG/M metagenome (GOLD analysis project Ga0208923, IMG submission 187620) | Estuarine microbial communities from the Columbia River estuary - Freshwater metaG S.575 (SPAdes) (version 2) | ecosystem: Environmental > Aquatic > Marine > Intertidal zone > Estuary ...
TTGCGGTGAATAGACACGTTGCGCGGCTGTCTGTGCCATCGTAACGCGCCGTTAATTCTGTTAGATAATCGTAGCGTATCACGTCGAACTGCGTGCCGTAGCAGTCCCACACTTGCGCCTGCTGCAGGGACCAGTCGGGCTCTGGGCAGGCACTGAAGGCCAGTGCGTGCGGTGGCAGGTTGCGGTACACCGCGCCGCACTCGAGCATGACGTGACAGCCCCACGCTCGGTTCGGTGTTGAGCGTATGGCGAACCAGACGGCAGGCTCGTATCGCAACTCGCCTGTGCGTATGAATGCGCTGTCGACGTGGACGTACAGATGATGCGGTAGGTTGCGGCTGCTCACGCGAGGACGCCGCGCGCTACGCACGCCTGACGCAGAACCTCGGGGCGAAAGCCCCAGATCTTGTAGGCCTCGCCGTACTCGCGGCCGACAATCACCAGCGTGGCCTCGTTGGCACGAAGTTGCGCCTTCAGGGCATCCTGCTCCTTTAGCAGCTCGGCTGCGCGCAGAACGACGGCGTGTTGTTTCTCTTCAATACTCATTATTCTGTCTCCCCATGTATGAACTCTTCAACGGTCGGCTGTGAATGCCACTCGTCGAAGTCGTTAAAGCACTCGCCGCGAAAGTCTCTCCACAGGTCGTTAAGATACTCGTCGCGGATGAGGTCAAGCTGCGCCTCGTGCTCAAGCGAAAACTCTTCCCACTCGTTGATGTGCGCAAGGATCTGCGGAAGCAGGGCCGCTACGCGTTCGTCTTTAGTCCAGTTAATCATGTCGTGTACTCCTCGTTGCTGATGCACCCTCAATACAGAGTTTGAGGGTACACGCAACAACTATTTTACGCGTTCGGCGTACACCTCTTCGATAATGACGCGCAGGCGCTCTGGGCGGATCTGACCACCGAGCTTGTCGGTAATGTCCTTCTCGATCTCGACGTATACCGGGTCGATTGCAGGCTGCGGCTGCTCCAGTGCGGTCAGGCGCGCGGCAAAGCCATCCATGCGGCCGACAAAGCCATTTATGCGGTTGCCTTGCTCCATCAGAACGCCGTCGAGGCGGATGCGGTCAAGGTCGAAATCATTGACGTACTTTATCGTTTTGTTCAAGCGGGCGTTGTGCGCCCCCTCGCGCTGTAACAGAATGGCTATGTTTTTCTGCAAGTCTTCAATGGTGTGGTTCAGACGACCGATCTTGCTTTCCAGCCCATTCAAGCGGGTGTAGATCTCAGGGTGCTCGAACACGTTCACGCTTGCGACTTTAGGCTTCTCGGCCACCGGCTGCGGGACAACCTTCAACGCGGCGTACACCACGTGGTTGCGGTTGGAGTTGTGCTTCTTGCGTGCTGCTGTGGCCTGCACACGACCCTGCGCGACAAGCTTAGTTATGGCAGCCTGCACATGATCCTTGCCGTGGCCTGTGGCTTCCTTAAGCTCAAGCTTAGTGGCTGCGCCTGTGTTGGTCAGGTGCTCTAATACTTTTTTCTCTGCTATGCTCATTGGTCTTCTCCTTAGATTGATAGTTCAAAGGGCAGGAACTCTACCCAAGCTTTGGCGGCGTTACCCGTTATGCCCAGCGCCTCACCACACTCTTTCCATGTCGAGCCTTGCCTGCGCATGATGACGATGCGCCGCAGCGCGGCACCGTCTCTGGCCCTTCTGTTGTGAGGGCAACTGAACTGGCGGTAGTTGCGACCTCGAAGCCACGCCTCGTAGTCGGCCACTGGTGCGATGGGCTTTGCCTGCATGGCTATCCGCCTGCCGTTGTGATGCACGGAGATGATTGTGCCGTGCTTGGCCGTGGATGCGGGCGAGCTGTAGATCTTATTGGCGCGGTACATGCTACCAATGGCTCCGTCGCTCATGTCGGTCAGGCGGCGGGATGTCATGTCAGTCGTGCCTCTGGGTAATCATGTCGTCAGCGAAGCTATATGCAAATGGAACTACGTCACTGAGGTCTAAAGTACCATCGGCACTATACGCCTCTGCGATAAGGGCAGTAAGCGCCTGTCCCGCGAAATAGTCGCGCAGGGTCATGCCTTGGTAGTCGTGATCCGGACGTGGAAATACTGGTGTATTAGTCATTGGTCTTCTCCTGTTGTTGAATGTGTAGTGCCTCGTCGAGCAGCTCCTCACGCAGTGCGTGCAATGCAGTCAGTCGGTCGAAGTGGGTCTCACGGTCGGCGATGCAGCGGTCGTAGTGACCGGGGTAGTCGCGACCGTTGGGTGCGACGTGCTTGAGGGCGTCGATGGCCTCAAGCAGTGCGTCCATCGCGTTGCGGCGGGCGTCGATCAGTTCGAGGGCGCTGCTGCCGTTGTTGTTGATGATTGGTTTAATCATGATCAGTATCCTCTCTTGATGCGTTTTTCGATCTCGATGTGCGCCAGACCAGCTTGGTTGACCCACTCCTTGGCGGTGTACATTTTGGTGTACGGGATCATGACAGACAGCGTGTCGTAGTTGGGGCCACGGGCGTCATAGACGAAGTAATGGCAGCCCTCGCCGCGAACGAGCTCGAGGGGTATGCGGGCCTTGTCGATGGCGCGTTGTGCTCTGGCTAAGGTGGTCATGTCGTGTGCTCCTTGTTGCTGATGGTTATGCGTAGCGGTTGCGGATGAGGTGCTGAACCAGCTCGATGCGGTTGCCCTCGCGGTACTTGCCGCCGTCGGGGAAAACGTAATGGACAGTGACGCCGTCGCGGACGAGCGTGCCGATCTGTTCCTCCGCTTCCTCTTCGCGCTTGGCAGAGCGAAGGAAGTTTGCGTAGTCACGATCTTCGCGGCTGTCGCGGCGGGTGTCGAGGATGGCTTCGAGTGATTTACGTGCGGTCATGTCGGTGTGCTCCTTGTTGCTGATGAGGTACCCTTAAACGCTGCAATACGCTATTGCAACATTTATTTTGCGTCTCCCCGAGATCTAAGTTCGGCGTTCTCATGCTTCAGGCGCAGGATCTCATATTGGAAGTTACGCGTGGTGACTTCGGCCTTTGCGACCTCGCCCGCATCCCTTGCGATCTGGCCCTCAAGTATGTCGATGCGGTGTTGCAGCCTATCGACCTTGGCACGCAGTTTTGTCACGTACTTTAACGTCTGCGGCGTCAGGGTGTCGATCCATCGAGGGGGTCTAGGGAATGGGTGATTGTAGCCCTCGGCTACATCTTGCGTGCTCATGACGTTATCCCCTCTGCGCGCTTGCGTATCCAGTGCGCTCGGTTGGCATAATGCTCCTGCCGAGGATGCTCCGCCGACAAGTCAGCGGCGCTGTCGAAGGCGTCAGCGGCTATGTGAAACAGGTCGGCCACCAGACGGCGCTGACCGTCGGTTGCGTCCTGTGCGAAGCTCACGGCGCGCTCCTCGGCCGCATGCAGCAGCCAGTTGCCCAGCACCTCACTGTCCTCGGCCGTCGTGATGTTGTGCGTTAGTTCATATCTTTTCATGTGCGTGGTCCTTCTAGTGTCTTGACGAGTGCTATGACTGCGATGGCGAGGGCGACGAGGAAGAACGTCGTGCTGCCGATGTGTGCGATGCTCATGTGATGTGCTCCTTAGCTGATGGTCAGGCCGTCGGCGATGATGCCCGCGTAGACCGGTTTGAAGTAGCAGCGCTCGATGACCGTGCCGTTGGCCCAGTTCGCCGCGTCCTCGGGAAAGCGCTCGTCTGCCCACTCCTTGGCCACAGTGGTCTGTGGCACAAGGATTATGATGCTGCCGTGGTCCTGTACTATGAAGTCAGTCATGCCAGCGCTCCTTCGATGTTGACAAAGACGTAGCCGTTGCCCGCAGCATTGCCGCCTTGGGCAAACGTGCCAGTCCATTCGAGACGTGCGATGAGCGCCTGCGCTGCGGCCGCGTGGTTGCCTGCGGCGTCGAGTTCCCAGTCGTAGCCGACGGTCAGGCTGCCAGCCAGTGCGGTGGCCTTGATGCGTGCGCCACGTACGTTGGATGCCTTGATGTACTTCGTCTCGATTGCTTGTGTGATGATAGTCATGTCGTGTGCTCCTGTTGCTGATGGTTAGAAGTTGAAGTCGTGGAACTTGCGGCGACCGGCGTAGGCGTTGCCGCCCTGCTCGAAGGTGCCAGTGCGTACGCGCTTCCACTTGCGACGCTCGTTGCCTTCCTCGTCGTTCCAGCGGCGCAGCGAGATCTTGATCTCGTAACCGTCTGGGTTCGATGCGTACTCGTAACGCTGGTCGGACTGGTTGTCGCAGTGTGCGAGGAAGCCGCCTGCTACGAAGTTCAAGTCGTCGTGGTTGATGAGCACTGCGTCGTCTGCGCGCAGCGTGATGGTGGTGGGTGTCTTCTTGACGATGGTGTATGCGTCGATGTCGGTCCAGACCGATACGCTCACGCCGTCGCCGACTTTGAGGTTGCTGATGGCGTCTGCATCGAGATTGATCTCTGCGGTGCGTTCTGCGATCCAAGGGCGGTTAGTCATGTTGTGTACTCCTGTTGCTGATGTGGTGGGGAGCCGAAGCTCCCCGTTGGGTTTAATAAATAACATAGCCAAGTGCGGCGTTTACATCGAAGCGTTCTTCTTCACCGCGACCGCCAGCAGCGCATGCAGCGGCAAAGCGCAATGCGTCCCAATACTCAACGCTGTTTTCGACCAGACCTTGACCCTCGATGTTCTCAAGGTCGCAGCTCTCGTCGGTAAGATAAAAGAAATCAAACTTACCAGCGGCGCGGCGCTCTGCGTTAACGCGGTCTTCGATGACAACGAGGTCGGCGATAAGCTTCTTGTAAAGACCTTCGGCGGCATACTCTGCGCGAAGCTTAGCATCTTCAGCGGCATATTGATCAAGGCGGGTATCGAAATCGGTCATGTTATTTACTCCGTGTCTTCGTTGCTGATGCACCCTCTTACGGCGGGTTTGAGGGTAGGTCAACAATTATTTTGCAACACGTGCATTATTTTACTCGTGTTGCAGATAAGAGGGTAGTGCAACGCGATGCAACACGAGTAGTTTATTACCAGTACCGCAGAAATGCTAGTGTCTCAGGACGTGCAACGCGGTGCAACACGGTGCACCATTTAGTTCGTGTTGCAGCTGCAACGCCACCTGCAACGTGGAGTAGGCCTCTAGAACTACGTTCTAGGCCCTCTCGCGTTGCATGTTGCACGCGTTGTGCGTTGCGTTGCGGTGAGGAAAAGTTGACCCCCTCGTGATGTAAATTTGATGGCACCCCTTGTCAGGATGTTTCGCAAAGCGTATGTTGCGCGCTTACTGGTAGTACTGCCTAATAGAGCGGAGCATGCAGACGGATGAGCACAGTGCCTAAAGTGAAGAAGCCTAACGGCCGTCCGTCTCTGTATTCAGAAGATTTGTGCGCCGTCATATGCGAGCGCTTGAGCGAGGGTGAGAGCCTGCGCTCGATCTGTCGTGACGCTGGCATGCCGCACCTGATCACCGTGCTGCGCTGGATCGGCAATGACGACCACATCGGGTTTCGCATACAATACGCGGAAGCTCGGTCGGCTGGCCTCGAGCACAAGGCCGACGAGATCCTCGAAATCGCAGACGCAGAGATAGCCGCAGGCGACAGCACGGCCGTCGCAAAGCAGCGCCTGCAGATCGACGCACGCAAGTGGGTGCTGTCGAAGCTCGTACCGAAGAAGTACGGCGACGCTGCAACACTGAGCATCGGCAACAAGGAAAACGAGACGCTCAAGATCGACGCGAACGTCGACAACATCGCACTGACCAAATTGCTATCAAGCATGGTGGCGCAGCAGCCGGGCGCTGACGAGACTGACGCGGAAGCCTGATGGCCCCGCAGCACGACATCGTTGACCTGTTCAATCGCGTGACCGTGGAGGGCCTCACGCCCATGCAGCGCGTGCACCTCGACTGGCAGCATCGCTGGCGCAAGACCGCACGCGCCAATCAGTTCGTGCCGCGCACCGACTGGACAGAGCTGGGCGTGCTGGCAGGCCGAGGGTTCGGAAAAACCAGAGTGGGAAGCGAATGGTTGGCACGCGCAGTCTTCGAGGACGAGAGCGGCTTCGATAGCTGCGTCATCGCACCGACCTATCAGGACGTCAAGTTCACCTGCTTCGAGGGGCCTGCGGGCATCCTCAACGTACTGCCGTCCGAGCTACTTGCAGATTACAACAAGTCAGACAACGTCATCAAGATGTACAACGCGGCTGGCAACATCTGCACCATACGCGGATTTACTGCAGAGAAGCCCGAGCGGCTTCGCGGTCCGCAGCACTGTCGCGCATGGTGCGACGAGCTTGCCGCGTGGCAGTACGACGAGGAGACGTGGGACATGCTCATGATGGGCATGCGCCTCGGCCCTCGGCCGCAGGTGCTGTGGACCACGACGCCCAAGCCAAAGGAGCTGATCCGCACGCTGACGACGCCGAAGGCCAGCCGCATCATCGTTCGCGGCTCGACGTACGACAACAGGGCGAACCTGCCGGACACCTTCTTCGACAACCTCGTGCAGTACGAGGGCACGACGCTGGGCAGGCAGGAGCTGTACGGCGAGCTGATCGACCCCGAAGAGAGCGGCATCATCCAGCGCAGTTGGATCAACCTGTGGCCTGCAGCCAAGGCGCTGCCCAAGCTCGACTTCATCATCATGTCACTCGACACGGCCTACACCGAGAAGAGCCTCGACCGTAAGGGCGACCCCGACCCGACGGCGTGCGGCGTGTGGGGCCTGTTCACGTACAAGGAGATGAGCCACATCATCCTGCTCGACTGCTGGGAGGATCACCTCGGCCTGCCCGACCTCATGAAGCGCGTCAAGAAGGAGCTCGAGGTGCGCTACGGCGACGACGAGGACGTGGCACTGATCAAGCCCATGTTCGGCAGCGCCAAGCCCATGTCATCGGGGCGTAAGCCCGACCTGCTCCTGATCGAGGACAAGGGCAGCGGCATATCGTTGCGCCAGATGCTCGACCGTCAGGGCATACAGGCATTCGCATACAACCCCGGACGCGCCGACAAACTGTCACGCCTGCACATAGCATCGCCCATCTTCGCGCAGCGACGCGTCTGGATGCCCGAGAGCGACAAGAAGCCCGGCAAGCCACGCTCGTGGTGCGAGCCGGTCATCCACCAGCTATGCAGCTTCACAGGCGAGCGCAGCATCAAGCACGACGACCACGTCGACCAGACCACGCAGGCGATCCGCGTCCTCATGGACAAGGGCCTACTGCGCCTGACCAAGCCACCGAAGCGCACTGAGGGTGACAGGCCCGCGCCGAAGGTGTACAGAAATCCGTACAGCCAATGAAGGACGATACAATGGACGAAGACGAAATGCCAGAAGGCGAGTACGTGGATCTGCCCGACGTTGACGACGACGCGGTCGAGGACACCGAGGACGGCGGCGCGATTGTGCGCATGGACGACGACGCGCCACCGAAGGCCGAGAACGAGTTCTACGCCAACCTCGCCGAGGACATGCCCGAGGGCGAGATGAGCAGCCTGTCGAGCCAGCTCCTCGACCTGATCAGCAAGGACAAGGACGCGCGCAAGAAGCGCGACGAGCAGTACGAGGACGGCCTGCGCCGCACTGGGCTGGGCGATGACGCACCCGGCGGAGCGCAGTTCGAGGGCGCGTCGAAGGTCGTGCATCCCGTCATGACCGAGGCATGCGTCGACTTCGCGGCGCGCGCCATGAAGGAGATCTTCCCGTCAGGCGGACCAGCCAAGGACGCCATTAGCGGACCGATGTCGGCAGAGAAGGTCGACAAGGCCAAGCGCAAGACGAGCCTGCTCAACTGGCAGATGACGGTGCAGTGCCCCGAGGTACGCGCCGAGCTCGAGCAGCTCATGACGCAGCTACCGCTTGGCGGCGCGCAGTACCTGAAGCTCGGCTGGGACACGCCACGCAACCGGCCGACGTTCCTATTCGTGCCCATTGACGACATGCTCCTGCCCTACGCAGCGACCAACTTCTACACGGCGCAGCGCAAGACCCACGTGCAATATATTACAAGTTTGGACTATCAAAACCGTGTGCGTGACGGCATGTACCGCGACGTGGATCTGGCACCGGCCAGCATGGAGCCCGAGCAGTCAGTCGCAGGGCAGGCGAACGACCGCATCGAGGGCCGCGACGGCACCAGCTACAACGAGGACGGACTGCGCATCGTCTACGAATGCTACGTCACGATGGAAGTCGAGGATGGCGAGGGCAATGCGCCGTACATCGTCAGCGTCGACAAGACGACAGGCAAGGTGCTTGCAGTTTATCGCAACTGGGACGAGGAAGACGAGGCCCGCGACGAGATGTACTGGTTCGTCGAGTTCCCGTTCATACCGTGGCGCGGTGCGTACCCAATCGGCCTGCCGCACATGATCGGCGGCCTAAGCGGCGCAGCCACTGGCGCACTGCGTGCACTGCTCGACAGCGCGCACATCAGCAACAGCCAGACCATGCTCCGCCTCAAGGGCGGCACGGCCGGTGGGCAGAGCCTGTCACTGCAGCCGGGTCAGATCGAGGAGATCGAGGGCGGCCTGAACGTGGACGACGTGCGCAAGCTGGCCATGCCACTGCCTTACAATCCACCGTCGCCCGTCCTGTTCAGCCTGCTCGGCTTCTTGGTCGACGCGGCCAAGGGCGTCGTGCGCACGTCTATGGAGGACATCGCCGACAACAACCCGAACGCACCAGTCGGCACGACACTGGCCAAACTGGAGCAGGGCGCAGTCGTCTACTCCGCGATCCACAGCCGTCTGCATGACGCAATGGGCCGCATGCTGCGCATCCTCGACCGTCTCAACGGCTTCAACCTTGACGACGAGAAGCTCGAGAAAGAGGCGGGCGACGAGCTTGCCCGGCGCGATGACTTCGACGGCGTGCTTGACGTCGTGCCAGTCAGCGACCCGAACATCTTCTCCGAGGCGCAGCGCTACGCGCAGGTGCAGGCAGTGGCGCAACGCGCGGCGGCCATACCCGGCATGTACAACATGCGCAAGGTCGAGGAGCGCATCCTCGAGACGCTGAAGGTACCGAACGCCAAGGATCTGCTCAACCCAGCCGTTGAGCCGAGCGAGCAGAACGCAGTCAACGAGAACGTCGCGGCGTCACTCGGTCGGCCGGTCACAGCGTTTCCGAACCAAGACCATCTGGCTCACCTGCAGACGCACGTGTCGTACATGATGTCGCCGACCTTCGGCATGAACCCAGTCTTCGCGCCGGTGTTCATCCCCGCCATCCTGAACCACATCAAGGAGCACGTCGCGCTTTGGTACGCCAGTAGCGTATTCGACGTGTCGACCGAGGCACTGAACGGCGAGGATCTGGGCGACGTGATGCGCGACATGGAGCCGAAGGACATCGAGGGACGCAAGGCGCTCGACCGCATGCTGGCCGAGGCGTCGACGGCGGCTCTGTCCGAGGGCAGTCAGGTGTTTGCGCAGATACCGCAGATCATCCAGCAGGCGCAGCAAGTCATGCAGCAGTTCCAGCAGCAGCCTATGCAAGATCCGCGTCTGGCATTGGAAGGCCAGAAGCTGCAACTCGACCAGCAGAAGATGCAGGCCGACCAGCAGGCGGACGCACAGCGCGCACAAATGGATGCGCAAACTGCGGCGCAGCGCACACAAATGGATGCGCAGAAGCTGCAGATGGACGGTCAGAAGATGCAGCAGGACGCCCAGATGGACGCCGCCGAGCTGCAGGCCAAGGTCACCATCGAGCAGCAGAAGCAGCAGTCCGAGGACGCACGCACGGCCGCCGAGCTTCAGGCTCGCATGGCCATGAACCAGCAAGACAATCAGACCGCGATGGCACTGGCGCAGGCCGAGATCCAAAGCGGCGAACGCTTCGCAGTGTCAACCGGCACTGGGATCAACCCGCAACCATAGGAAGGAAGCGACATGAAGAAAGACGTAGCACTGAGCAAGGGTAAGGCCGCTGGCAGTTTTACCGCTGACAACACCAACATGCACAAGCTCATGAAGATGGGCATGAACCCGAAGGTTTCGGTAACTGGTAGTAAAAAGACACCGGCATGAAGATAGAAATGCTTCTCCAGCGCTTGGAGACTGAGCAGGCACGGCTTGCACGGGAAGCGCTGGAGCACCCCTCGGGCCGAGAGCCATTCGACTACGGTCGGGCTGTAGGCATGTACGCGGGGCTTGAGCATGCGAAGCGAACTCTCATCGACATGGTCGCCGAGAGGGAGACGAAGGACAGGTTTATCTAAAGGAGCGCACATGCAAGAATTAGCGAACAAAGTAGAATTTGGTTATGCCAGCTTGGACGAGGCCTTCCCGCCTTGTGAACCGGGCATACACCCATTCGGCAGCCGCGTACTGGTGCAGATCCGTACGCCGAAGCAGAAGACCAAGGGCGGGATTATCCTGACCTCGGAGACACGCGAGACGGACGCGTGGAACACCCAGATTGCGAAGGTGATCTCGGTGGGTGAACTTGCGTTCAAGAACCGTACGACAATGGACCCGTGGCCTGAAGGAAGCTGGTGCAAGCCGGGCGACTTCGTGCGCGTGCCAAAGTACGGCGGCGACCGCTGGACCGTCAAGACGACCGATGGCGAAGATGAAGCGCTACTGGTAATTTTTAACGACCTCGATCTTGTAGGCAAGGTGACCGGCGATCCACTGATCATCAAAGCCTTCATATGATTGATAAGGCTACACAGAAGGGAGCCGGTTTATGACTGACAATACGCTTAAAGAAGACGACGAGTTGATCCCCATTGAGACCGCGCCCGAGGAGGACGAGGATAGTAAGGTAGAGACCGACGCATCTGATGACGATGATGACGAGGACGATGCCCGTCTGGCCGAGAGCGACGAGGACAGTGAGGAGGAAATCCGCACAAGCCGGAACAAGCGCCGCAGCGGACGTCGCCGAGACATCCACCGCCGCGCAAAGGAAACTGCAGAGCAGAAGATCCAGTACCTCGAGCAGCAGAATGCGGAAATGCTCCGCCGTCTGTCGTCCGTCGAGGGGCACGCACTGAACAGCAATGCGCAGACGCTCGACGAGCGGTTGCAAAAGGCGCAGCGCGACATCCAACAGGCAGAGCACTTCATCGCCAAGGCGACCGAAGCTGGCAATGGCGAGGATGTTGTCGCGGCAATGCGTATCCGCGAGCAGGCGGCCGCCGAGGCACAGCAACTGCAGTACGCACGTCAGCAGTTTGAGGAAGCACGCAAGCAAAGCACGACGCCGCAGGTCAACCCAGCCGTCGTCAACTACGCCAAGGAGTGGATGTCCGCCAACTCGTGGTACGACCCATCGGGCCGTGACCGCGACAGCGCACTGACCAAGGCCATTGACAACGAGATCGTGCAGGAGGGCTACAACCCCGCCACGCGCGAGTATTGGGAAGAGTTGACGGCCCGAGTGGCGGACGCATTGGGCGAAGAAACCCCAGCGCAGAAGCCAAAAAGGCGCGGCCCGCCAACAGGAAATACACGGGAACACGCACCCGTAAGCACAAAACGCGAAATATACGTGACACCAGAGCGGAAACAGGCTATGATTGAGGCTGGAGTGTGGGATGACGCCACTCTTCGCCAACGCTATCTTAAGGCGTATCAATCGTATGATGCTGGTCCGGCTCGCTAACTAGGAGTGAGACACATGACAGATAATACAGAAGATAGCCGCCTTAAGAAAGCACCGGAATTCGACGTTGTTGGACGCCGCGACACGAGACGCACGGAGACCCGAGAGGTTACCGAGCGCCGTGAGACAAGCGAGGACGACCGACTGGAGATGTTCCGAAACCAACTGTTTAACGACGCACTGCCTGATTTGCCCGAGATACCGGGGTATCATCTGTGCTGGCTTACTACGACCAACCCGCGTGATCCTATTCACCGGCGTACACAGCTCGGTTACGAGCCGGTGAAGCCTGAAGAAGTTCCCGGAATGGAGTATGCCTCGGTCAAGACTGGCGAATATGCTGGCTTGATTGCCGTTAACGAGATGCTCGCGTTTAAGCTGCCCTTGAGCCTTTATGAACGGTTCATGCAGGAAGCTCACCACGACGCCCCGTTACGCGAAGAGGACAAATTGGCTGAAGTCGCAGAGATGATGCGATCTGATGCCGAGCGAGCCGGTTCGACGCTACTCGAGGGTGACGGAATGCAGGACATGCGTGCCCACCAGCCGCGCCGGGGGATCTTCTCCTGAGCGGTTAACGTAACTCAATCAAAGGTAAATGGACATGAGTACTACTTCTCAACCGTTCGGCCTTCGTCCAGCATTTTCGCCAAGCGGTGTGGTTCGACCTACCGCCTACTCGATTTTGACGGGCTACGCCGCGAACATACTACAAAACCAGCCGGTAAAGATCGGCACCAACGGAACCATCCAAGCAGCCGCCATTGGCGACCGCTTCATCGGTACGTTCCAAGGTGTTGAGTTCACCGACAGCGACAGCCGTCGTCGTGTCAGCAACAAGTGGACTGCGTCCACCGCTGGTACCGACATCGTTGCTTACGTCACACTCGATCCCTCCATTGTCTACGAAATTCAGGCAAATGGTTCGATTGCAGTGACGGACATCGGCAAGCAGGCTGACTACACAGCTATCAGCGCAGGCTCGACCACCACTGGTCTGTCGGCATTGATGCTTGACACCGCCACGCTGACTGACAGTGGTAATGCGCAATTGCGTATCATCGGCCTGTCGCCAGCACCAGACAACGATTTCGGCGATAGCTTCACGATTGTTCAAGTTCAGGTTTCTGAGCATCAGAACGTCGCTGACCGCGCCGCGTACTAAGGAGGGCTTGAACAATGGCTACCCCAATGAGAAGTACTGACTTCCGGTCAATCGTTGAACCTATCCTAAACGAAGAGTTCAACGGCATCTACGATCAACGCGCTGACGAATGGTCAGAGGTCTTCAAAGAGTTTAAGGGTATTCCCCGTAACTACCACGAAGAGCCTGTCCTGTTCGGCTTTGGTGCCGCGCCAGAATTGCCAGACGGCATGCCTGTCACGTATCAATCCGGCGGCGTGCTGTTCATCCAGCGCTACGTATATCGCGTCTACGGCCTCGCTTTTGCATTGACAAAGGTTCTGGTGGAAGATGGCGATCATATCCGTATCGGTCAGACCTATGCTCGTCACCTTGCACAGTCGCTGATCGAAACCAAGGAAACCCTTGGTGCCAACATCCTGAACCGTGCCTTCAACAGCGCGTATGCAGGCGGCGACGGCGTATCACTGGTCAACACTGCTCACCCAATCGCGACCGGTACGTTCTCAAACCAGCTCACGACTGCTGCGAACCTTTCGCAGACGTCACTTGAGCAGTTGCTGATCCAGATCCGCAACGCGGTTGACAACAACGGCAAGCGTATTCGTCTGACACCTAAGAAGCTCGTCAGCGGCCCAAGCAATGTCTTCCAAGCGGAAGTATTGTTGAAGTCTGCATTGCGTGCTGGCACGGCTAACAATGATGTTAACCCTGTGAAAAGTATGGGAATGTTGGACGGCGGACAGGCTAACTTGTCGCGTATTACCTCGACCACTGCATGGTGGATCCAGACTGATGCGCCTGAAGGCCTTAAGCTTGCAATGCGTCGCGGTCTTGAGAAGAGCATGGAAGGTGATTTTGAAACCGACAGCATGCGCTACAAGGCCACTGAGCGTTACAACTTCGGTTGGACCGATCCACGCGGCGTATATGGTACGGCTGGCATCTAATTGGGTTGGGGGACTTCGGTCCCCCTCCCTTCTCTAAAGGAGAAACTAAATGTCACAAACTACTTGGAGCGGCCCACTGGCTTCTGGCGATATTAACGCCGGTAAGACAGGCGGCCCAAACATCGGTCTCGCACTTCTTTCGCAGACCGTGTTGATCGACGTTGGTGCCACACTCGTGCAGAACGGCACGGTTTACTTGCCGTACAAGTCGCAGATTGTGGACATCCTCGTTGATGTGCTTACGCAGTACGACAGTGCCACCTCGGCAACTTTGTCTGTCGGCACATCATCGGCTGCGACCACCTACGCAAGTGGCGTCAACGTCAAGACCGGCATCCGCGTGCTTCCCACGTTCACTGCGGCACAGCTTGCTGCAATGGACGACATCGGAACAAACGGAACTGTCGTTGCGACAGTGACGTCGGTGGGCCAACCTACGGTTGGACAAGTCCGCGTTACGTACCGTTACGTGCAGACAACGGCTAATGACTAAGCATTAGTCTTGTGTTATATGAGGGGGCTGCCGCATGGCGGCCCCTGATTATTAAGGAATATACAGATGGCAGATGCAGTAGCAACACAGACCCTATTTGACGGCGAACGTCTCGCCATTATGAAATTTACAAACATCTCCGACGGCACCGGCGAAGCCGCAGTTGTCAAGGTGGATGTCTCAACCCTTACCGCAAGTTCTTTCGGCAAGGCCTGCGACGGTGTTACCATCGTCAAGATACACGCGTTTACCCACGGCTTGGAAGTAGATATGCTTTGGGATGCGACGGCAGACGTCTTGATTGCAACAATCCCACAAAACACCATGTACTCAATGGACCTGACGCAGTTCGGCGGTTTTTGGAACAACGCGGGTGCGGGTAAGAATGGTGACGTTCTGTTTACGACACGCGATGCAAGTGCGGGCGACACGTACACTATCGTCCTCGAGATGGTTAAGTCTTACGCGGATTGATGGTGGACAACACGTTCGACCTCCGGCGCTTTACGGTTAAGAAACCGACAGACGACGCGCTGGTCGTGAACAGGCGCGGGCGGCCGGTTGTGCCACAGCCAATGGAGCAAGGGCGTCGGCCTCGCGGCAGCGCAAACTTAATGCAGAACGGCGTGCAAATCGGCGCTCAGGTGCCTATGCGCAACGGCCAGTTCGACATCGGCGCGCAAATGCGTGTCAACCCCAAAGGCGTCTCGCTTCAGCAGCTTCTTGCGCAGTACAGCAATCCAAAATTCTCGGCGGGCATAGGCTACGATCCGCAACAACGCGGTGTCAACGCCAACTTGCGCGTGCCCTTCAAGAAGGGTGGCCTTGCAATGGCCGAGGGCGGCGCATGGACGCGCAAGGAAGGGCAGAACCCCGAGGGTGGCCTCAATGCCAAGGGCCGCGCATCGCTGCGCGCACAGGGCAAGGACATCAAACCGCCCGTCAGCGCCAAGCAGGCGAAGAAATCACCAAAGGCAGCCGCACGTCGCAAGTCATTTTGCGCAAGAATGGGCGGCATGCCGGGGCCGATGAAGGACGACAAGGGTCGCCCGACCCGCAAGGCACTATCACTACGCAAATGGGACTGTTGATATGAGCGATTTAGCCGTCTGGGACAAGAAACGCCCGAAGGATCTTGGCAAGCCGAAAGACTTGTCGGTTAAGAAGAAGAAATCTGCCAAGGCGCGTGCCAAGGCGGCTGGACGACCCTACCCAAACCTCGTTGATAACATGGCTGCGGCCCGCAAGAAAGGTAAGTGACATGGACGGTTTCAAAAACACCACACGCATGAAGTACATGGACGAGGGCATATCCTCACGCCCGACCGACAGTTCTGGCCGCCGCGCAACGGATGCTGATCTCGGTATCGCACCGGGCGGACAGAGCCCCAAGAAGGCAAAGCCCGTTGGCCCAGCATCGGCCGCTGTATCAAAAGTGCTTGCTGGTATAGCGAGCAAGGCCGCACGGAACGTAGACCCACGCGGATCAGTGATGGCCGGAGAAATAAAGCCGTTGTACCGTGACCGCGAGTTGATCGGTAAAGCCGCACGGATGGCAGACCCGCGCGGAGCTGTCATGGAAGGCGAAAAGGATCGGTACGGTAAAGGCGGCAACGTAATGAAGAAGAAGGGCGTACCCGCGCATAGCGACAAGCCGATGGTCGGTCGCAACAAGGGCGGCCTCATGGCAATGCCAAAGGGCAAGTGCAAATAATAGCTAAGGCAGTCTCGGTATTGTAGCCGAGGCTGCTTTCGTGTATGCGTGTTCTGTCAGAAATGTGCGCTAACGCTTGCGCGCTGCTGCGTTGAAACAGCGAGCAAAAAATTATGGCCTATTCTAACACCGTATCGCAGACAGTTTTTGATACGCGACGCGTCATTGAGAACGCGGCGCGACGCTGCAAACTGACTGCGCAGTCGCTGACGCCTGAGCATGTGGACATTGCGAACGACCAGCTCTTCATGCTGCTCTCGGATCTGTCCAATCGCGGTATCCAACTCTGGTGCATTGAGAAGCAGATATATCCGCTGTATAACGGCCTCGGCGACCTCACCCTCGATACAGGCACGGTTGACGTCCTGAACAGCAACCTGCGCACACTGCAGCAAGTGACTGGCATCAACACCGACACGTCAACGACGCGCACAGTTAACTTTACCACGGATACCTTTGTGACCACGGTCGGCATACTCTGGTCTGCCGCTGCTGTGCCTGTCGCCCTTGAGCGTTCAGACGATAATGTGACGTGGACCACGATCCAGACCGAGACGACAACGGCAACGGCCGGACAGTGGACGTGGTTCGACCTTGAAAGCAGCGTCGCAACGGTATACTTCCGCGTGCGAGCCACCACCGGCACGTTGGGCTTCAGCCAAATCTATCTGGCAAACACGCCGACCGAGATCCCACTGGCGCGCCTCAACCGCGACGACTACACGAACTTGCCGAACAAGGCGTTCCAATCGAACCGTCCTCTGCAATTCTGGTTCGACCGTCAGGTCCAACAGCCAGTAATGCACTTGTGGCCTGTGCCCAACGAAGACGCGGAAGTTAACCAGATTGTGCTGTGGCGTCAGCGCTACATCATGGACGTAGGCACAATGACGCAAGAGATCGAAGTACCGCAGCGTTGGTACGAGGCCATCGTGGCCATGCTCGCCGCGCGTCTGGCACTGGAGTACATCGAAGTCGACCCAAGCATGATCTCCATGCTCGACGCGAAGGCTAAGGAGAGCCTCTATTTTGCGCAGCAAGAAGAGCGCGACAACAGCCCGATGATGATCCTGCCAAACATAGCAATGTATACGGCGTAGGCCCATGCCAGTAGAGGGCTTCCTTGACACGCGCGGAAAGAAGTGGCTGGCCATTGGCCTGTGCGACCGATGCAAGCGCAAATTCCCGTTGGAGGAGTTGTGGAGCGACCGCAACAACCCAGCGCTGAAGGTGTGCCGAGACGACCTCGACGATTATGACCCGTATCGCCTGCCCGCACGAGTTGGTGAGCAGATTGCCTTGCGCTTCCCGCGCCCTGACGTGGCATTGGACGCCTGATGCCGCTGTACCTTAACACGCGCGGCAACCCGACACTGGGCATTGGCATTTGCGGGCGCTGCAGCCGCAAGTTCCCGCTGCACATGCTGCACTCAGACATAAACTTCCCCGGCCTGCGCGTCTGCGATGCCGATCTCGACCAACTCGACCCGTATCGCTTGCCCGCCCGCCAGACGGAGAACATTACGCTCCCGTTCTTGCGTACGGACACGCCCATACCGACGAACCCCAGCGGCGTCATCGCTCAGAATGAGAACCTGTTTCTCATCACTGAAGACGGCGATGATTTCCTAATTTTCTTTGAGGATGACGAGCTGTGAGCGTTCCTACCAACCTAATTCCAACCAAAATAACTGGGCTGCCTGAGTATACTGGGTCGAGCACACTTGGCTATCTGCCGTACATCCTCGACGGTCAGACGTTCAAGGTCCAGTTTGCGAACATCGCAGCCGTCGGCGCGGTGCCGTCAACGCGCGTTATTGCGTCGGGTACAGGTCTTGCAGGCGGCGGCGATCTTTCGGCTGACCGCGTCATTTCGATTGCGGCAGGCGGCGTCGGCGTCAACCAGCTCTCCCTTACGGGCGTCACGGCGGGCACATACGGATCAGGCTCTGACGTGCCGGTCCTCACCGTCGATGCCACAGGCCGCGTCACGAGCGTTACTACGGCCGCACTAAGTGTCACTGGCTTCGTGCCCACTTCGCGCACGATCACGGCAGGCAATGGCCTCACAGGCGGTGGCTCGCT
>Ga0208923_1000143_pt1 | contig 17205 bp, 18 predicted proteins | sample ColrivemetaGS575_FD_187620 | JGI IMG/M metagenome (GOLD analysis project Ga0208923, IMG submission 187620) | Estuarine microbial communities from the Columbia River estuary - Freshwater metaG S.575 (SPAdes) (version 2) | ecosystem: Environmental > Aquatic > Marine > Intertidal zone > Estuary ...
AAAATTTTTGTTAAAATCACTATTATAATTTAGATTTACAAAGATTCGATAAGGATTTTGTATTTATGGTTTCGTTTTTGTTATAATTATGATTATTTGATATTTATGGTTAGGTTTTTTATTATATGTAATTAAATGGATTTGTAAAGATTCCAAAAGGATTCGGTATTCTGTTTTATTTCCCAATAATTTTGTAATTTAAAAATAAAATGTTATAATATATGTTAATGACAATCACATTAAAAAATATTTTGCACCCAAATGATTATAATTATTGTGACATATGCAATAGAAAACATAATCTAAATGAATGTAATAATTGTTTAGAACTATATTGTATAAAATGTGAAATTTTTAAAAAGAATATGTGTAGCTATTGTTATCAAAGAAATATAAAATTGATTTGTAAAAAATTTTAATAAACAGAATATGGGTTGCGACTATTATATTGTTAAACAATTAGAAATTAGTCATATCAATTGTAATAATGAAGAAATAATTACGCCACTTGAGTTAGATAGAGAAAAATGCTATTTTTTATATTATATTGATGACTCAATTGATAGTGATGATTCTTTTGATTATCAGGAATATAATGATAAATACGAAAAAAAATATGCAAGATACATTAATGTTACTTATGTACCAAGAATTCTTTTCGAAAATGGTAAATGGAAAAATACAAGTATTCAAGAAAAATATGAAGAAACTGTTAAAGAGCAAATTGGTAATGATAAAATTTTAAGTATCATTAAAAAAGAAATAAGATATCTAAGATAATTTATATTTTTATGGTTTCATTTTAATATTTTGAAACATAACCGCGCGCAGAGCCACGACGTAGTCGTGTGCGTCATTTTGTTTTACGTCTTTATAATTAAATATATTTAAAATTAATTAATTAAATATATGTATGAATGAAGTTAAACAAAATTTATTAATAGCATACATTTTAATAGAAGATGAATATTCATCACAGGTTGTATATGATTTGAAAGAAGTTATTAAGGATTTTTTGAGAGATAATCAAAGTATTGTTGAAGATTCTAAAGAAAATTTTATAATAGATATTCTAAAAAACTATAATATTAATATAGAAGCAATTAATTATAATGATTATGCTGTTACACTTGTTATTAAAAACTTATAAATAATGTAAATTATTTTTTCCAATAATTATCTGATATATATATTTGTACATTTTTATTTGTAAATCTATCTATTGGATTATCTTCCAAAAAATCATCCTCATTATCATATCCAAATAATTCTAAAATTGGCGGTAATTTTTTCATATACATTTCTACTATCTTTTTAGGAATTTTTTCCGTAATTTTATTAGAAAATATATATAAAGAAGGTTCTGGTATATTATCTGTTAAATCTATTAATGTATACGCTTCATCTAATAAATTTTTATTTATAAGATACAATAAATCCACTGTAAATTTATCTATAATACTAACAAATGTATATGATTCTAATGCACGTTTTTTTGATATCTTGTCAAAACCCATTTTATTTTTATATGCAAAATCACGTATTTTATCTTCATCATCTTTTAATAACTTTTTAACTGCTTTAATTTTTATTTTTGCTATAAACTTTTGATTTTGTAAACAAAAATTCTTAAACTTTTTATTTGTATTACATAATTGAATTATATCTCCTAAACTTAATTCTGTAAATATATTATAATATATGTCTTTTGGTATTTTATTCATTATTATAATATATATTTTTTATTTTTCAATTATTAAATATAATTGAAAGACGTGAATCTATCTAAATAAACTTAACTTGGTGTTTGCCCTACTTTATAAGCTGTACATCCACCCATATTTCCACAATTTGATATCCATGCATTACATGTATTTGAAGCATCATTTTGCGAATATCCACACAAACCTCCACCGTTTCCAGCATCATTCCAAGAATCTTGTCTTGTTTTATTACTAATTAAATAACAATTCCAACAGCCGGTATATGGTGTTGTCGTTGGTGCTTTTGTTGTAGTTGTTGTAGTTGTAGTTGGTACAGGTATTGTTGTAGTCTCCTCTTCTTCTGGTTCTGCTTCTGCTTCTGCTTTTTTAGTCGGTATAGATAAAGCAATTCCTCCTCCAATACTAATTGATATACAAACACAACAAACACATGCAATCAATAATATTATTATTGTTCTATCCATTTTATATAATATATATATATATATATATATATTATTTTATTAACATTTTCTTATCAAACGATTTTCATTAATACCATCCTCTTTATAATGTTTCAACGCCAGTTCTTCTGTAGTGCGTCCTGCATCTTTGACATCCTTATTATAATTTAGATACTCCTTATAATCAAATATACAATTAGGAATACCACAAGGAGATCTTTTTTCACTACTACCCCATTCTCTATAATGTTTCTTCAACTTACCTTCATCATGACCAAAAATATCATATAAGTCTGGATACATATTTGCATATTTTATAGCATTAAATCTACATTCTATAGTAGTTGTAATTGGTACAGGTGCCCTAGTTGTTGTTGTTGGTGCCCTAGTTGTTGTTGGAGCAAATGTTGTTGTAGTTGGAGCAATTGTTGTTGTAGTTGGGGCAAATGTTGTTGTTGTTGGAGCAAATGTTGTTGTAGTTGGGGCAAATGTTGTTGTAGTTGGAGCCCTAGTTGTTGTTGTTGGAGCAATTGTTGTTGTACTGAAAAAGATTCCAATACTAATTGATATACAAACACAACAAACAAATGTAATCAATAATATTATTGTACTATCCATTTTATATAATATATATATATATTTTTATAATAAATATATATAAATAAATCCTTGTTATAATCTGCGCTAAACACATTTTTCTTTTCTCTTATTAAGACATAAAAATTGTCCGAGTAAATATAAAATATATATTTACTCATTGTATAGACAATTTTTATGTCTTCTAAAATTATTTATTAAATATTTCCCCTATTTTACTCTCTATAGGCACTGGTACATTAAAATTCTTAAAATCCAATTTCTCAAATCTTTTTATACCATTCATTAATTCTTCTTTTGATATATTCGACCATTCTGCGTACCTTTTAAATACTAATATAATACAATATAATATATAATACATCATTATAAACGATTGACATTCTAATATATCTTCAGAACACTCCGTCTGTAAATTTTTAATCATTTTTAATATACTTTTTATATATTCACCCAAATTCATATTATCACACTTTAACTTTCCACCTATTTTTTTTAATGAAATATCACACGATACCTTTGTATCAAATCCAGAGATTTCTAACATCTTATCAAATGCATCACTAGCCCTATCTAAATATTTCACTTTGTGATAATGCGTTATTAAATCAGATAAATTCTCTATAAAAGAATCCAAATAACTATTTAAATCTAACTTTATCATGTTAGATTTATCCTTTTTACACATTTGATTATTTACCACTACATCTAAAAACGCACCGTTTGTTAAATATGTTTCTGATCCATTATAATTCACATAACTTATAAAATTACTTACTAAATATTTACTATCATCATCCACTCCTTTACCTAAAAATCTGCTACCATCATCCACTGTCATCTGATAATTATTCACATCCGATTCATACTTGTTTATAAATGCCACTGCAGATAAATAATATAAATTCTCCCCTAAATTATTTGATAATTCACCTAAACACAACCCGTATAACTCCTCATCCTGCTCCTGTATCTTATTTAATCTTAATAATAATTTTACAAATGCCCATATGTGTTGTGATATTATAAAATCCTTATCTTCAGATAAAATATAATTAAACTTACCACACTGTTCATGTTCCTTATTAAACGCCTCATTAACCATTTTATTCATATCATCATCTTCTTCAACTCCAGCATCTCTAGTTTTGTCTTTAACAAACGACACACCATATATATTTGTATCAAAAACACTCTCTGAATCATCCATAAATAATATTTCTATTAATCTATCAAACCTCCTTATTACTCTACTATTATCCTTATATGTACCATCTAATGTTATATCATAATCTGATGTTAATTTTGTCGATCCTACACTCATCGCTTTTATATTTAAATTCTCTAATCTTATTATATCACTCACTATAGAATCAACCACCACCTTTCTAAAATACCAAAATAACGACTTTATCATTAATAATTCTTGTTCTACTGTTAACGTAACACCTATAACATATTTATTTACCAATTCATTAAATATTTCACCTCTTTCTTCTTTAAAATCATTTATATCTTTTAATGTTAATCTCTTTATATTATTCCATTTAAATCTCATATTACTACTCAATAAAAAATACATATCTAAATTCTTCCTTATCAATCCAGATTTTTTAAATAATTCTATAAATTTAACCACCAATGCTATTTTACTTTTATATGTACCTCTTATATTAAGGTATACCCTTTTTAGAATATCACCAACATCTACCCTTATTTTATTACATTCCACCTTTGTTTCAGCATCTAATATTTCTAATAATTTACTTTCACTTTCACTTTTACTGCCACTATATCTTTTCATTATATTGTTTACATTTGTATCACTTAATTCTGCTATATTACACTCTTTATCTAAACACCCACAACAATCCCTAAATAAATATTTGAAAAATATATCAAAATCTATATTATTATTATTTTTTAATGCATTTATATCATATACTATCTTGTCCTCAATATTTCGTATTGCTAAAATACTCTTATTACGATCCAAAGGACTCTTCACAGGACTTCTCATTATTATTATTATTATAACAATATTTTTTTTTATTACATTATTTAAAAAAGTAATATTTAAAACCATCCTTTTTTACCCGTTTCTTTTTCATCTGATATCTTATTTAAATCCCTGGATAACATATTATATATTTCCGTATTCTTTAATATCACAGTTAGTTCTTTTGCCTTTTTATTTACATTAGGTATATCATTTCCATATTCTTGACCTATATATACACCTAACAATAATACACCTATATATTTTATCATTTATTTATATTATTTATAAAAAAATAATAAAAATAACATTTAAATTTAAATCTTTATCTTTTTCATACCTCTATCTGAACTTATTGTTACTTCTTCAAAATTTTCTAGTAATTCATCTACCCCTTCTATCTTCTTTATTACCCTTTTCCTACTTTCTAATATACGCTGTTTTTCTAACTCTTTTTCCCTTATTTTTTTCTCTCTAGATTCTTCCTTTGGTTTCTTTACCTTTTCATTTACTCTATTTATTAATCTATCAAATATACGACTTAACTCATAATATCTCTTCATATCTAAATACTCCTCATCTGTTACCACTTTCACCTTACCCTTTTTATCAAAAAATATCTCCAAATACTTCCTTATAATTCTATCAGTGCACATCACCTTTCCCATACACTCCTTGTATTCCATATCAAATCCTGGAAACCTATCAGATAATACATTCATTAATTTCCCACCAACTTTATATAATACCATCGGCGCCATATCCAAATTATCATACACATATTTATATAATCCACGCTTATCCTCCAATATCGCTAATCTACTTACATCTACTTCCATCTTCATTTCACCCTCTACAGTTTTAGAAGACTTTATTAATAAATCCTTAAAATCATTTACAATCTTCTCACTTTCAGGACTCCACAATATCCTCTTCGCATCAATGACAATTTGATCCCTTATAATATCTTCAAATGTAATTAACTTCTTTTTATCTTTTTCTATACGTTCAACCTTTTCTATATTTACTATAGATGACTTCATCGTCTTTAAATCCATAGGTATATCTAATATTACCCTCAATACATCATTAAAACACAATATTATATTCTCTATTATATTATAATACCGTTTTGATTTGTAAAAATCCCTTAATACCTTATTATCACATTTAAATATAGTATTATCTTTTCTTAATAAAAATGAAACCATTAATTCATCTAATATAGTGTAAAAAAAATTTCTATTAAATAAATTTTTTATATAATTTTGATAACCCTCAAATATTAATTCACCCCTTTGTATTTCATATGCCACTAATAACGATATTAATATTTTCATATCTATTTTCGATCCAGATATATCAAAATTTATACCTTTATCTTTTATCATCTTATTTAATTTATTTACCACAACATCTACATTATCTATTATATTATATGCATTTATATTATCTATAGATTCACCATTTATATCCAATATCATTTTTATCATATCATAATAACCCCTTTGTATAAAATTTAATTGCTGTGTAATTATTTCTGTTCTTTCCATATCTTTATATGATGGTCTAGCTTCTTCTATTGTATCATATATTTCAACTTCGTCCATGTCACTTGCATCTTCGTTTGTATCTTCGTTTGTATCTTCACTTATATCTTCGCTTACATATTCAACTTCTTCACCTATCTTATCTTCTACCCTTTTATCACCTATAATATCCATGCCTGGCATCATTTTCTTTATATCTGACATTGATACCACTTTCGATGTACCACCTAGCTCCTCACCATATATTTTATACTTTTTTTCTTTATCCAATTCTATACGTGTTACTTGAAAATATTTCCCAGACTTCAATAATATATCTGTATAAAATATATCATCTATTTCCATAAATCTCATTATCCTTGCACCTTCTGCATCAAAATTAACCAATAATTTCCCCTTATGTTCATTAACTAACTTTCCTATTTCACCTTTCATCTCACCCTTTAAAACAGTTACTTTATCTCCATTTATCTTTATATTTTTCTTTGAAAATAATACTGTCTTTTTACATGATACTAAATACTTGTACATATCACCATTCTGTTCAACTTCCGATATTACTTCACAATCCATTATTTTATCACCAGGTTTCATAGTTTTACCTACACTAATATACCCCCTCTTATCTACCATAACTTCGTATTTAGGTGGATAATATTCTTTAATTTCAACTTCCTTACCTTTATAATTCCCACTTTTAACAATTCCATAAATAGAATGCTTAAAACTTACATTCTTATTTATACTCATCCCCTTTATTTTTTCTATTATCTGTTTTTCATCACTTGTAATTGTTTTTTTTATAAATGACATAACTATAATATATCTATAAAAAAATATTTAAGATTACTTAATTATAACATTATATTATTTCATAATAATTAATATCAAAAACATTATATTATTTCATAATAATTAATATCAAAAAGGGCTCACGCCTGCAACCAAACTACTATATACACTACTATATACATTTAAATAGTTTGGTTGCAGGCGTGAGCCCTTTTTGATATTACTTTTTTTAAAAGTAATGTTTTGATATTAATTATTATGAAATAATATAATGTTATAATTAAGTAACTCTTAAATTTTTATCTTTTTATTCGATACCTTTAATTCTATATTATCAAAATCTTCTTCTAATCCTCTTAATTCACTCATTTCACTTCTTTTCTTATTTATTTTTTCTTTCTGTTTATTTATTTCATCTAATTTACACATTTTCTCAGATTTTTTCACATCAACGTATTCTCTTAATTGATAAACAAATTTCACAAATGTTTTCATCAATTCTTTATATTTAACCTTTTCTGTTTCATTAGATGGAGTGTAATCTCTCATAAAAGGTGCATTATCAAAATTGTTTATTACATATTCATATATAGATTTCTTTTCAATGTTATCACATGACATCATCTTCTTATTTAATTCCGTTTTCCAAATATTTACTAAATATTCACTTTGTGGACCCCAAACAATTTTTTTACTTGTCTTAGGAATATTACCACTCAATATATCATTTGTTGTCAAAAAATATTTTGGATAATCTTTATTTCTCTTTCCATCAGCTACATTATATATTTTTACATCTACCTTTTTATATCCCTTTATATCAATTTTACCATACCATTCTTGTAAAATCTTACCACAATTTTCTATCATTGTTATAATAATTTCTAAATAGTTTGAATTTTTATACGACTCTCTCATCTTTTTACTAATATCCTCCGATAACACAATTAATCCAAAACACGTATTCATAATATTAGTATTGTCTTTTTCTGTTATCATAAAACATGAACCCATTATATCTGATTTTGTAAAATATCCAATCTTAAACAATTTGTCTATCTGATTAGTAAATGTATTATATGCTATATACGATTCTCTTTTTCTAATTATTTCTACTATAATTAAATATAATACTATATATTTCATATCAGACTTCTTCCAACTATTAATATTTATCTTTTGTAATTCACTTTTCATAACCTTTACTGTATCTATTATCTTTTCCATTAAAGAATATCTATTAATTATATCATCCGGATAATTTAATAACTTAATAACCTTATCAATATTATTCATAACTTCGGTCTCACCCTTTGATAACTTTTGACTAACAAATTCGCATCTTTCCATATCCTTAAACGATGCCTTAAATTCTATTTCATCAGGTTTTTCATTTTCATCTTTGTTTTGATCTTCATTTGTTCCATTATCTATATTTGTTTCATATCCCATAATCTCGACTTCATCTTTTTCTTTTTCTTCGTCACCTTGTTGTTGTTCTTCTTCTTCAATAATTTCATCACTTATAAATATATCTTCATTATTGCATTCTGATTTTATCTCATCCTTTCTCTGATTTATTTTAAAACCAGGTAAATACTTCGCTATATCACTTTCCTTAAATGACACAACATTACTCTTTTTATCATAACCACTTATTAACTCATCTGTTATTTTTATAACATTAATTATCGTACCATTCTTTAACATTATATCATGATAAAACACATCACTTACTAATACATTTCTTTCTTCCATAATACCATTATTCGACACCATATGTTTTGAAATTTTTTTATTTAAAGCATCAATATGTATATTTAATCTTGCTTTGTTTATTGCTATCATTTCACCAATACTATTCTTATATTCGCCACGTTTTACAATAACCTTTTTATCCCTTATTTCAACCATCTGTTTCTCCAATCTCACAATACGAGCAGTTTTTTCAAACTTTATATCAACCGTATCTGGATAATATTCTAACACATATCCATTATAACCCTTGTAAATACCTTTCGTCAATTTAATCATCACACCATGATTAAATTTAATAACCTTTTTTTCATCCATTTTTTTATTTGTTTTTTCATTATTTTTTTCATCCATTTTTTCATCCATTTTTTTATTTGTTTTTTCATTATTTTTTTCATCCATTTTTTTATTTGTTTTTTCATTATTTTTCTTATCGTTCGTTTTATTATCCAATGTAATATTGGAAAAAGTTTTGTTCAAAAAATTCAAAGCAGACATCTTAACTAGTACAAAAATATAGATTTTCTTTTATTTTTCAATTTTTTATTTATTCATTTAGTCTTTATTAATACCACTCAATTTCACTTAATTTCACGTGATTTCACTTAATTTCACTTAATTTCACTTAATTTCACTTAATTTCACGTGATTTCTTAAATCATCTTACATAATTAATATAATTAAAATTCACTATTATACAAATAAAAAATGTTTGTATTATTTTAATGGACATCTTAATCAAATCATTTCAAACATACTATAAACTCCCGGAATATTTAAACACCGAATGTGATTTAGTACAATGGTCTCAAAATATCATTAAAGGTTCTTCTGAAAACTTAATGTGTCAAACTAGCACTTTGGAAAAAAATACACGCAATAAATTACTCGAATCTAATAAATCCTTTGAAAATTTAATAGTAACACTCATTCAATTCCACTTCGAAAAAAATACTATACAAAAATTTAATAATCCAGTAGAATACGAAGATTCGTATAAAATCGCCCTTGAATTAGCTAATAACAACGAATTACAAAATCTATACGATTTCTCTATATACAAATTTAAATCTAAATCTACTTTAATTAAATCATCAATACCTACTATGTACCCAGAAGTCATATATATAGTACAATTCCTTGATCACATATTTAAAAATATACATTCTACATTTAAATCACTAAGTAAAGCATCAATTAAAAGCCGCATATTATTAGAATCAAAAAACCCAACAGAATTAATTAACAAAAAAAAACAATTAGAAAAAAAACATAAAGAAATATCACTACTTATTACAGACTCTATTCAAAAATCACAGGCTGATGAAATAACTAATAAATTAGTTACTGAACAAAACAACTTGAAAAATAAAATACAAGAATTAGATAATAAAATAACAGATGTCAATCTAAAAGAAATATCCAATAGAATTGACAAAACTTTGATTCTCGGTGATAAATATATGAACGGTTTTGTATTTAATATAGATATTATCACATATTTATTATTCTTAAATACAGACACTATTCCACTTGAATTATTCGGTAAACTTAATAGACAACTTAACGTACAAAATACCACATTCCTAATTTTTTTAATTGATAAATATAAAAACATTATTAAACAAAATGAAATATGTTATATCACACCATTATTACTTGACGAATTTAAAACATTTGAACATAAAATATCAAGTAACAAATCAGCTGTATCACCAACTGAACAATTAACAACCCTATTAGCTTCTAAAACAGTATCGCCAAAACATAAAATAAAAATTCTTTTCACAAATTTTATTAAACTTAGTGAACCATTAGCACAAAGTATTCTATATAGTATTATACAAAAATTAGGTTTCGGTAACAGATTATCACTTTAATCATTACTTTTAATATCAATTCAAAATGTAATATCATTTTTTATGTCATCTATACAATTAAAACAATTGTCTATACCATAAACCGTATAAAGACACTTACCAACATTATCATTATTTATATATAATCTATATGTGTCCATTAATATACAAAAACTTGACAAATCTATTGTTTCCTTAATACGTTTTTCTAAAATTGTCATTTTTTTACTTACTAATTTGTTATCATTAATTATAGATGATTTTAAATTACAAACTAAATATACATTGTCCTTTAACGCTACATTATTGTTCAAATTCATTATTATTTCACTTTCTATAAAACTTATTGTATTTTCACTATTTACGCTATAATCCTTTATAAATACTAATCTATTAAAATTATATTCTGTTAAACAACATCTCATTCGCGTAATATTATTTTTAATATCCGTCTCAATATTCGTAAATAATAACCATTTCATTGTACAATCTATAAACCAATCTATAAAAATATTAAAACAAAAAAATATTCAATTATTATTATTACTTTTAAAAAAGTAATATCAAAACAGGGCTCGCGCCTGCAAATAAATTATTACTATTTATATGATAGTAGATATTGCAGGCGCGAGCCCTTTTTGATGTTACTTTTTTAAAAGTAACCCCACAACCTTTCTATCTCTAATAATCGTTGTATATCTTCTTCTTCTTCTGTCTTTTTATAAAAACAATTCTTACACTGAAAAATGAAATCTTCCATAACTGTTCTTATTTTATCAATATAATACATAATATACATCTTTAATTAGTAATATATAATATTACTAATTAAAAAAATTTTAACAATTACCACGTTTCTTTCCACAAAATAAATATTCCACAACATTTTTTGCTTGTTTTTCATCACTATTTTTATTTGATTTAAATCTCTGATAATTTTTTTCATAACATTTTACATCATCCCAATTTTCCTGTAATATTTCTATCATCTTCTCTTTATTTACTATACTTTCCGACGAATAACTAATAAAAATATATTTTGATTTAATTTTACCTAATATTAACCTAAACTCCTCTAACGCATCCCTTTTTGAACAAAATTTTGATTTTGTTGTTGTTTCATCTCTTAAACCAGTCTTACCTTTTATATTTGGATAATCATACTTACTAATCGTTTCTAATAAATGATAATTATCATGATAACTTCTATTTGCAACATATGGTGGATCTAAATAAACCACTTCGTAATCAGATAAATCTACTGTATCTAGTAAATCAGTAACATTGATATTATAACTACTATGCTCTATTTTATCATCGTTTATCATACTATCTATTAATTTTACATCCAAATTTAAATTTTTTAATGAACTCTGTTTATAATTTTTCAAATACGCCCCATATACACTCGCTATATTACTTATACCCGTAACCGCATACAATAAAACTTTTAACATTAAATTAAATTCATCTTTATTTATACGTTTTTCACCTAATAAAATATTTAACCGTTGCCTTGTCTTATCTACTTTATACCCATTCAACCTTGTCAAATACATCCTCCCTACATCAGATGCTTCCGTATAATTATTATATATAAAATCCCTTTCCGTTGCACTTATCTCATTTATATCCAATTTATCATTATCACCATTTATTTCATTTAATAACAGTTTCACTTTTTCTACATCTATATTTTTTGTCGTCCAAACCGATGATACTACATATGCATAATTTTGAATATCATTTGTTAAAATCTTTTTACATCCACGTTTTAAACTATGATATGCAACAACACCTGTTCCACTAAAAATATCAGCAAACGATCTAATTTCATCTAGCCGTTTCCCTGTGTATTCATTTATTTTCGACTCTATAAAATCTAATAATTTCATCTTACTACCTATATAATTAAAACTACGAAAACACAATTCACTATTTTTCATACGTCTATTTTAAAATTATACTTGTTCTTTAAATTATAAACTTTTAACTTTAAATTCTTTATATCACCTCTATTTATCATATCTACCAAAATATTCACATTAAAACGAAATTTAATACAATCTCTATTATTATGTATCTGGATTTCACCAAGAGACTCCTTTTTATTTTTTGATACATAATAAACTGTATTTGATTCCTTCCAACTATTAATATCTTTTGATGTCATAAATATATCATCTAAATTTTTATTAACACGGGTTCTAAATTCTATTACATCATCTGTCTTTTCAATAATATAAACAATGCCCATGTGAAACTTAAATATAACCATTGTATCACAACAAAACAAACCCTTTAAATATTCTATAATCATTTTTGATTTATTTTCTAAAAAAAATTTTTTTAATTCAAGTTTGTTTTTTATACTTAATCCCATTTTATTATTAAAACTCCTTAAACTACATTGACCTATCGTCTGAGGACATATTTTATTTCCTGTCATTATAGTCTTTATTGATACCGTTTCACCCTGTTTTTTTATAAAATCATATTCCTTGTTTAAATGTCCAGCGTGTTTTATTTTCATCCGCTTTAATTCATTACCTACAGTTTTATTTATATCATCCGATATTTCTTCCGGTATATTAGTATACTTTCTTTTTGTATTAAATTTTGTTTTAGTTATATTACATAACTCTTTTTCTACCATTATACCCAATTGTTCAGTGTTTTTGCATGTATAATTTATAACATTTTTTATTATCTTATTCATCGTTATCACTTAATTAATATTATATTAATTAATTAATTGATTTTTTATTATTTTTACTTTGTTACTTTTAAAAAGATTACTATACTAGCGCCTACAAGTAAAAGTTATATAGTATCCTTACATTCTCCAGTTAAATCATCGTATTCATAATTATACAGATTTTTATCTAAATTTCTATATTTTATTTCAATTCTATTTAATAATTTTTTAATAAAATATAAATTCCATGGTGGAATCATGTAAAATATACCACTTATAGTTCCATTAAATATTTTTTGTGTTGTTAATCTTGTATTATTATCATATTCGCTAGTTCCTCTATACCCCCTAGAAAATCCATATATACCAAAACTTGTATTTGCAACAATAAAAGACTTAAACAAAAATTTACTAGCCATTTTAATCTTAATTAATAATAAATTTTTAAATATTAAACATATTAAAAGTAATCGTATTTATTAGGTGCATTCGTTTTTTTAACCTCTCTCATTAATCTAGTTATATCATCTTTATCTATTAAATACCCATATTTAATTAAAAAACATTCCAATAAATCAATATTTTCCATCAATTTATCTATACCATCTTTATTTTCTATACATCGTTTTAATTCAATAATATTATTTATATTCAGATCTTTATCAATAGTCATTTTATATTTATATCAATAATGTTTTTTTCAATTTTTAAATAATACGATTCAAGTTTAAAATTAATTTAATTAATTAAATTAATATATGTCTAATTTTGATATAAAGTATTATAAAATCAAATCAAATGCCCTAAAACATCTAAATGAAAACAGTATACTTTGTAACAAAAATATCACAAGTTATTTTATACTCGGTAATTATCAAGAATTCTTAAATTTAATTCTACTAAGCGAAACTAAAGATTATTACGAATATATCTCTTCTAAATCACCTGTTAATCTATTTTTTGACATTGAAATTTATAAAGACACATCTGTTTACTTTGATAATCCAGAATCACTTATCGATATTATCATTAATAAAATAACAGAATACATTGGATCTAATTATAACATTAAAATAATTATTTTAGAATCTCATGACATTGATAAAAAAAAATCATTTCATATTATCTTTAAAATAACCGACCATAATAACACAGAAGTTTTATTTGAAAATGTTACTATATTAAAAAATATATATAAACTATTTAATTTTGGCTCAATACGTGATAGTAATAAAAAATATATCATTGATCCAAGTGTATATAGAGAAGGCCTCTTTAGAACAATATATAGCAGCAAATATAACGAAAATCGTCCACTTGTAAAATGCGGATTAAGTGACGACTTTGATGACATAGAAACATTTATTTGTTTTAAACAAGACAATTTTACTTTATTTAACCACGATATAAATAATAATATAGACGAAAATAGAATAGAAGAAATCATAGACATTAATACAGATGATTTTAATGAATTTAATGAAGTAGTCAATATACCAGAAGACCTGAATCAAGATGATAAAACAACTATATGTAAATTTGTTCAAAAAGAATATCATCACTTTCCAAATAGAATTAGAGACGTTTTTATAGATCAAATTCATAATTGTATCGTTGTAGCCTTAATTGAAAAATACTGCCCCTTTCTTGATAGAGAACATCGAGGTAATAATCAATATATTGTTATAGATACATCAAGTTCTAAACAAAAATGTCATAATACTGAATGTAATGAAGATAAATATAATGAAATACGATTAGAAAATTATCCAAAAGAACTTAATGAAATCATTAAAAAATGCTTAAAAATTAATCAACAAGAACTTGACTTGATTGATCATGCTATTATTGAATGTAAAAATTATATCAATGATAATTTCGATAATGGCGTTAAAGAAGTACTATTTGATAAAAAAGAAATGATTTTTCGAGGAAATGTAGCCGATAAAAGTTTAGTAGGAATTCTTAAAGGAAAATGTCCAGAATGTAATGTTGAACATCAAATTAGCGATAATGGATATTGTTTAAAATGCAAAGTCTGTTCATCTGTTTTTCCAAAAAATCAAGTCATTCCTTTAGATGATAGGTATAAACATTTACATAACTTTTGGATGAATTACAATCAACTAGTAAACCATGGTACAATTAATAATATAATAAATATTTATAATAATAATGGCGAACAAGACTTTAGTTGCGATATTAAATTAGATAACAATATCTTTAAAAATAAAGAAGTCACTAATATAATTAATCAAGTTTTAGATGGACATAAAATAACAATGATTTCAAAACTAATATTCACTATCAATAAAGATTTTGTTTATTCACGTAATAATTGGTATTTTTTTAATGGAGCCATATGGAGATGCGATAGCGATAATATAGAAATGAAAAAATGTATTATCGATTTATCTAAAATGTTTGATAAAATTAAAACATTTTATGATAATAAATATACCGATGAAACAACTATTAATTTAAATAAAAATATTAAAAGCTTAATCAACAAATTTCATAAACCCGGTTATCAAGATGATATTATTAAAGGCGCAAAAATATATAACAATAATGAATTATTTATCTCCAACCTTAATAGTAAAAAACATCTTGTACCATTTACTAATGGTGTATTTGATCTTTTAGAAAATAAATTTAGACAAACAAAAAAAGAAGATTATATTAATTTAACCGTTAATTACGAATATAAAACACAAGAAAATCCTGAAGTAAGAACTTTTTTAGAACAAGTTATACCTAATAAAGGCGTAAGAGACTACGTCCTCAAAAAAATGAGCGAATGTCTTAATGGTGATATCCCTAATACATACTTTTTAATGTTTATCGGTGACACTGGTGCTAATGGTAAAAGTCAATTGCTCAACTTAATGAAATTAGCCATGGGCGATTTTGGTGAAAAAGTTGAAGTCACATTGTTAACACGAAAACGTAATAATGCAAATGAAGCTAATACTGAAAAAATTAAATTAATGCATAAACGGTTTGCCTTTTTAAGTGAACCAGAAGATGGTGAAAAAATCAACATTGGTCTTTTAAAAGAATTAACTGGTAGTGAAGAAATAGTAGCAAGAGGTCTATATCAAGAAGCAATGAGCTTTGTTATGGAAGCAAAACTTTTCTTGGCTTGTAATGAACTTCCTGAAATTAAAGGAGAAGATACTGCATTATGGCGACGTATTCGAGTTATAGATTTTCCTTCTAGATTTTTAGATGACCCAAAAGAAGCAAATGAATATAAAATAGATAGAACACTTCCATCAAGAATGCGAGAAGATATCACATGGCGACAAACATTTATAAAAATATTATTAGATTACTACTTTATGGATGTTAAAGAACCACTCGAGGTTCAAGTTAAAACCAACGAATATCGTCAAGAAAATAACGATTTTTATAATTGGATGGATGAAAATATAGAAAAAAACAAAAATGGTATTTTAAAATTAAAAGATATATGTCTATTATACACTGGAAAACCAAAAATACCACCAAGAATGTCAAATAAAATTAAATTAGAAATAGAAAAATGGATCAAAGAAAAGCATAAAGATATTACTTTTCAATATAAAGATTCGTATTTGAATGGTGAAAGATATAGAGGATGGTCAGGATTAAATATTAAAAATGATGATGATATTTAAATTTTTTTTTATTATATAATTTATATGAATTATATAATTATTATACTTTTCGTCATTTCTATCTTTTTTGTTATACTAAAAAATCAAGAACCAAATACAAATACTATAATAAATACTATACTTAGA
>Ga0208923_1000146_pt1 | contig 17119 bp, 27 predicted proteins | sample ColrivemetaGS575_FD_187620 | JGI IMG/M metagenome (GOLD analysis project Ga0208923, IMG submission 187620) | Estuarine microbial communities from the Columbia River estuary - Freshwater metaG S.575 (SPAdes) (version 2) | ecosystem: Environmental > Aquatic > Marine > Intertidal zone > Estuary ...
TACGTTAATACTTTGGATTCTTATTACGCTCAAGGGCAAAGATACGACGCAACTAAATATATAGATTTCGCAAAGTTTGACGTAGACAGAGGCGAGCTTTTAAAACGTATTGCTTTCGAGTTTGAAGAGCCGAGTACTATTTTAAACATGGAGTTTAAAAAGAGAGCAGCCGACGGGCAAGGCTACGGAGCATCGCTTGTAAATGTATACGAGAGCTTGACGCCTAAAAAATTAATTGACGGCGATACGCTAGAGGTAAAGCTACCATTTGAGCAGATATACTTTGAGAGATTAGTAGAGCAAGACGACGCAATAGTAGGTACAAATACAAACATACAGACGGGCGTAATACTAGACGATAATCTAAACCAAGTCGTACCTAAAGCGGTATTACATTACACATCAAAACAAGATATTTCAGCAACGCCTATAAGATTTGTTAACGACTTAGCGGCGGACGTTGTTTTAAATACGGAGTTAATTATACCGATTCATCATTTTGGTCCTGTAGCGCCTGTTTATGCAAATCTATTTGAGGCGGAGTTTAGCAACTTTACGGGAGAGAGCTTAGTCAATAATTTATATAGTATACATTACAAGGATTATGTTACGGCAATCTTTGAACTAAAGCGTCGGACGTTTATGTATACCGCAAACTTGCCTATACAGATAGTTACAAGGCTCGAGTTAAACGATGTTATAGCAATCGGAGAAATAGACTACAGGATAAATAAGTACTCTTATAACCTCTTAAACGGCTTAACAAAGTTAGAACTAATAAACGGCTTTGATACTACCCTACAAAATAAAGTATACATTCCGTCTATTATCAATATTGAAAGGTGGGCAACGGATATGGCTTTTAACGTGGAATTTATAGAGAGTTATACGGTTACAAAAATATCAGACGGTAGCGGTACGTCTTGGATAACTACGGGCGTAGAGGGAACGGCTAACAACCTAGCGACTATATCCGTAGACGAGTGGGCGTCGCCGTCTGGATCTCGCTCTATGATAATACGATATGTAAAGGATTCAATAACAACAGATATAACAATAGTACAAAATGAGTAACCACATTACAGAGATAATCGATATATTAAGGCGAGGAGAGTTTTACGGCGCAGGGGATTTCGTGGAGATAGCAAAGGGTAAAAACGAGATGGTAATAACTTGGAGAGGATTAAAACGAAAAGTAAAACGAATTATAAAAGCTAAAAGATAATGAAAGAGGTAAAAGTAAAGTTAACGCTAGACGACGACGACGCAAAAAAAGGCGTAGAGGATTTAACAAAAGAAACCAAAAAGCTAGATAAAGAGGTAGGAGACGTTAACGAATCTACTAACACTCTAACAGATTCGCTCGATAAAATGACGGGCGGAGCTATTACAGGTTTTAAAGGTATGGTTAAAGGGGTAAAATCTGTTATACTAGGATTTAGAACTTTAAAAGGTGCTATCGCTGCGAGTGGTATAGGCTTGCTTATAATTGCAATCGGAGCAGTTACCGCAGCCTTTACTAGCACAGAGGAGGGGCAAAATAAGTTTGCTAAATTAATGAGCATGATTGGCGCAGTTACCGCCGTTTTTATTGACAGGCTTGCATCTCTAGGAACTCTATTAATTGACGTTTTTACAAAGCCTCAAAAAGTTTTTAAAGATTTTCGAGATTCTATAAAGGAATATGTAACCGACCAGATAACGCTAGTAACGGACGGACTAGGTTTATTAGGTAGTGCTATAAAGAAAGCATTTAGCGGAGACTTTAGCGGTGCGCTAGAAGATGCGGCAGAGGGCGCTAATAAATTGTTAGTACAAACAAATCCTTTAGTCCAAGCAACGCAGGCGCTCGCAGGAGCAACAAAAGACCTAGTTACAGAAATGACAGAGGAGGTTAGAATGGCAGGTATAATCGCAAACCAAAGAGCAGCAGCCGACAAACTAGACAGAGCTTTAATAGTAGATAGAGCTATAGCAAACAGAGAGCGAGCTAAGTTATTAGAGCAAGCAATAGACAAAGAGAAATTTTCTACAGAGGAGCGAATCGAGTTTTTAAAAGAGGCAGGACGTATCGAAGACGAGATAACTCAAAAAGAAATCACAGCCGCAAAGCTTAGACTAGAGGCTAAAATAGCAGAGAACGCTCTAGGCGGAAGTACAAAAGAAGACCTAGACGAAGAGGCGCAACTAAGAGCAAACCTAATAAATCTAGAGACTGCAAAACTTACAAAGGCTAAAGAGGTAACTAGCCAGATACTAGCTTTAAACGCAGAGGCAAAAGCTGCGCAAGACGCAATAGACGCAGAGAAAAAAGCAAAGGACGACCAAGCTATACTAGACGAAGAGGCTCGTATAAAAAGAGAGTCCGATAATTACGACGCAAGGCTTGCAGGTATACGAGAGAGAAACGCCAAAGAGTTAGCAGAAAAACAAGCTTTCGAGGAATCTAAAAGAGCAATTGAGGACGCTACTATAGACCACACTAAAGCAGGTATCGGAATTTTATCGTCTCTTGCAGGGGAAAATAAAGCACTACAGGCAACGGCATTAATAGCAGACAACGCCGTAGGGATAGCTCAAACCATTATGGCAGCCTCTAGAAGTATAGCAGAAAGAAAAGCGGCATACGCTGCAATCCCTGCTTTTATAGGTACGTTTCCAAACCCTGCAAAAATTGCGGACGTGCCTTTGTTAATTAAAGATATAGCTAGCACAAAACTAGCGGCAGGTATAGGAGTCGCAACCTCTGGTATTGCTTTAGCAAAAGGACTAGCAGCTCTAGGTAAAGGAGGCGCAGGCGGAGGAACTCCACAACTAGGCGGAGGCGCAGAGGGCGGAGCAGAGGCTCCAGCGTTTAATCTTGTAGAGGGTAGCGAGAGCAACGCAATACAGCAAAGCATACAAGGGCAAGAGAACGCCGTTAAGGCATTTGTCGTAAGTGGCGACGTTACCACAGCTCAAAGCGCAGACCGCAACATCGTAGAGGGTAGCGGATTTTAAAATAAAAATAACAAAAACAGCAATTTATTGTTATAATAGTATAAAACTATGAAGAGATACGAGGGCAAATACAATAAAAAGAGCAAAGGAGTCTTTGCTATTAGTTTGGTAAAAGCGCCTGCGACTGAGGAAACGTTTATCGCAATGGCTAAACAAGAGAAGATTGTAAAGTTTGCGAAAGTAGACGAAGAACAGCGTATTTTAATGGGATTAGTTTTACAACCCGATCAATTAATCTACAGAGTAGACGAGGACGGAAACGAGTTTGAGATGTTTTTTAGCGCAGAAACTATAAAAGATTTTTCTCAAAACTTTTTTCAGTCTGGATTCCAACTAAATTCTAAGCTAGAACATGACGAGCCTATCGAGGGCGTTACGTTCGTAGAGTCGTGGCTAGTAGAAAATCCCAAAGTAGATAAGTCCGCAGCGTTTGGATTAGAATATCCTAGAGGCTCTTGGCTCGTTTCTATGAAAGTAGACAACGACGATATTTGGAATAACTATATCAAAACGGGCGAATTAAAAGGATTCTCTATTGACGGAATGGTAGAGCTTGAGGAAGTAAATTTTAAATCTAATATACAAATGAGTAAAAGTAACAAGAATATTCTTGCCTTGCTAAAACAGATAGTATCTGGAGCAGAGCAGGAGGTAGAGGTAACTCTAGGAAGTGTAAAATCTGGCGAGCTAGATATTCAATTCGACGGCGAAAGTTTAGAAGTTGGAACGGCTGTATTTTTAATTGCAGACGAGGAGAAAGTATCTCTAGCTGACGGAAGTTATAAAATAGACGAGGGTGGCGAAATCGTTGTAAAAGACGGAGTAGTAGAGTCAATGTCTGAGGCTGAGGCTGAGGAGGAAGTAGCTCCAGATGCTGAGGAAGTAGTAGAGGCAGAGCTAGAAGAGGAAGTGATTGAGGAAGTAAACGCAGACGAGGAGTCTATGAAAGTAATTAAGGAGATTTTAGACGATATGTTTAAGGCTTACGCCGAGAGTATGGAGATTAAAATGTCTGAAATGCTTACAAAATTGTCAGACATCGAGGCAAAAAACGTAGAGTTAAAAGAGCAGGTTGTAACACTTTCGGCTCAGCCGTCTGTAGAGCCTGTTAGCTCACAACCAAAACAAGTAACTTTAACAAAGCAAGGGCGAATCCTTGAGGCTATTAAACTAGCAAATCAAAACAAGTAAATTAATTAATTTAAAATAGATAAAAAAATGGCAATTACATCAAATTACGCAGGGCAGGCAGCAGTAGACATTATGTTGCAAGCTATCAAGGAAGAGGATACTCTTAGACTTGGACTAATTAACGTTGTACCAGACGTAGGGTACAAACTAAACTTAAGAAACTTAGACGTCACTCTAGGAGTAGTAGACTACGCTTGTGGTACTACCGCAGCAACAGACGCTGTAGCTTACTCGGAGAAAGTTTTAACACTTTCAAAGTTTAAAAACGAATTTACAATCTGTAAAGAGGATTTCCGCCCAACATGGAGCGGCGAGTCTATGGGTGCGTCGGCTTTCAACGACCAAACGCCTCAAGAGATTGCAGACGCTATCGTAGCAGATACAGCAGGAAAACTAGCAGAGTGGTTTGAAAACCAAATCTGGAACGGATCGGGAGCAGCAGGACAAATGAGCGGATTAATCACGCAGTTTGCAGCAGACGGAGACGTTATAAAAGCAAACAACGGAATCACAGCAATCGGAGCGGCTATCTCTACGACTAACGTACTAGCAGCATTCGACGCAGCAACAGGCGCACTACCTTACGCGCTAAGACGTAAAGCAGTAAACTTTATCGTATCTCCAGACGTTGCAGATGCTTACACAAAGTTACTTATCCAAAACGGAGCAGCTAACGGATTAGGAGGCGACGCTAACACAGGATTAGTTTACGGACGTTACAACGTGCAAGTAGTAAACGGATTACCAGATAATACAATCGTTTTATTTGAGAAGTCTAACATTACAATGGGTACAGGATTAGCCTCAGACGCTACCTCTATTAGAGTTAAAGACCTTGACGAAGTAGATTTGAGCGGAAACGTTTTATATAAATCTGTATTCGGTGGCGCTGTAGGATATTCTTATGGAGCAGAGATTGTTTGGTTACTTACAACAACAGCCTAAATACTAGGGGGGTGTAAAAACCCCCTTTTTTAAAACATTAATAATCGGTTGCGTAAAGCGACTAAAAACAATTTATAACTTATGGCGTGTTTATTAACAAGCGGAAGAGCTAAAGTGTGTAAAGACGGTCTCGGCGGTCAGTCTACACTATACCTCTTTGACAGCCTGCCAGATGCTTTTACCGTTTCAAACGGAGAGGCTACGGCAATGAATGCCTCCCTAACTGCGGCGTTTGCTTATCCTTTAGAGGGAGACGGCAATACACTAGAGCAGTCTATGGTAGGAGACAGAAATACTAGCAGTAGAGTAAATACTCAAACGCTAACAACCGTTTTAAAAGCTATGGACGCTGCAACAAATGCAGAGTTTAATCTATTAGTGGCAGGGTATCCTAGCGCGGTAGTAGTAGACAGAAACGGAAACTATATAGCTTTAGGTCTTGACGACGGGATCGACTTTACGGTCGTAGCATCGACAGGGGGAGCAAAAACGGACGGCAATATGTATACTTTGACGGGAATCGCAACAACTAAAGACCTTGCGCCTTTCTTAGATTCGGCAACACAAACCTCGTTTTTAGCGGTAGTATCTTAATACTTTATATTACATTAAAAGCCTTGCATTAATTTGTGAGGCTTTTTTTTTGCCTAAATAATAACAAAACAGCCTATTTTTTGTTTTAATTATATACAAGTTTGTTTTATGATAGTAAACCCTAGATTGACGACTCACACTATAAAGATAGTACCTAGATTTTTAACGTCTAATGTATTAACGCTTACGGTTACGGATAGCACTCTAGGAACGTCTACAGACTTAAACCCTAACTATATAACGGGCGGCGATTATAAGCTCGCTCTAACGTTTGACTATACGTTTACAAATGAAAGTAGCTACCAGTTAAAATTAACCGACTCCGTAACTAACGAGATAGTATACAGAGGTCTGGTTTTAGCAACTACTCAAAACTCACAAACATATAAGCTAACGGATAACCTATACAGATGGTAATAATATGAGCGATATAAAACTAATAACACTCACGAACTACGTAAGACCGCCTTTAATGGAGGATAAGTCTAGGGATTGGGTTATGAACGGGCGATTGAATCAGTATTATGATTATATAATCGACAGAAATAACGGCTCGCCTACAAATGCGAGTATAAACGAGTCCTATACTACCCTAATATATGGTAAAGGACTACGTACATCGAGCGGATCGCTAGGCGCAGAAAGTTGGGGGAGGCTACAAACGATATTAAGACCTAGAGAATTGCGTAAAATGGTGCGAGACTTTCAAGTTTTCGGCGAGTTTTCTTTTGAGATAATCGAAAGCAAGGGCGGCGAGTTACATTCTTTGACTCACGTACCTAAAGAGATGTTAATTCCTGCGATTGCAAACGAAAAAAACGAAATAGAGAAGTATTGGTTTTCTAGAAATTGGCAGAAATATACCGATATAGATTACACGCCTATCTCATTTCCTGCGTTTGGAGCGCAAAAAGGTAACTCGATGTTTGTCGCTAGACCTTACACCGTAGGAAATCAATATTTTGGCAGTCCAGACTATAGCTCTGCGCTAGTATTTGCCGAAATCGAGGAGGAGCTGTCGAATATGTACATCTCGTCTATTAAAAACGGACTAAGCGCAGGCTATATTATCAATATACCAAACGGAACTAATTACACTCCAGAGGAAAAAGAGGAGTTTGAAAGACAGGTAAAAAAGAAACTTACGTCTAGCTCGAACAGCTCGAATTTCATTATCAGCTTTAATGACCAAGAGGTAGCTATAGACGTAACGCCGTTTCCTGTTAATAGTAGCGTCCATAAACAATGGGATACGTTAACAGAGCAAGCTAAAACGCAGTTAATGACTGCGCACAGAGTAATTAGTCCAAGTCTTGTAGGTTTATCGTCTGCGAGTGGTTTTAGCTCTGTAGCCGACGAGATGGATATGAGCGAGCGCCAAACTATTAAGCGAGTAATAAAGCCAAAGCAAGATTTTGTTATCGAGGCTTTGGAGGAGGTTTTAGTGCATTACGGTATTAACCTAGATTTATACTTTGCGCCTTTAACAGAGGAGAAAATAGAAGTTAAAGAGGAGACCGCAGAGTTAAGCTCTCACGTTTGCATGAGCGACGGAGCGCCTACAGAGTTAGCAGATAGTTTAATAGAGTTAGGCGAAACCCTAGACGCCTCAGAGTGGACGATGCTAAGTAGTGCGGAAGTTGATTACGATACCGACGGCGATTTGTACGATTTAGTAGAGTTTGCAACGTCTACAGGAACGGCTAGACCTAACTCAAAGAGTGCGCAAGATAGCAAAGAGATAGCTATACGCTACAGATATGTAGGAAACCCAAATCCGCAAAGAGAATTTTGCAGAAAAATGATGCAAGCTAATAAGCTATATCGCAAAGAGGATATTTTGCAAATGAATAAGGCAGGAATAAACGACGGCTTTGGACTAGGCGGCACAAATAATTATAGTATTTGGTTATATAAAGGCGGAGGTAAAATGTCTAGTAAATTTCCGCAGGGAACTTGTCGCCACAAATGGCAAAGAGAGATATACCTAAAAAAAGGTAGTAGCTTAGACGTTAACTCGCCTCTAGCTAAAACTATTAGTACCTCAGAGGCACGTAGAAAGGGATACAAAGTACCTACAAATGAGAATATAGTATCTATTAAACCTCATAACGCATAAGATATGGCAGAATTTCTATTTATATCCCCGACAGAGATAAAACAATCTACCGTAGTAGGCGGTAACGTGGACGACGACAAGTTTATATTTGTAATTTCAGACGTACAAAACACTACAATTTTACCATTGTTAGGGCAGGAACTTTACGACGTAATACTAGCAGGCGCAGACGCAGGTAATTTAACAGGATTATACCTTGAATTATACACTAAATATGTGCAACCGATAACCAAATACCAAACGGTGGCAAATTTCGTGCTAATTAGTAACTATATGGTAGCTAATGGAGGCTCTGTTTCGCATACCTCAGATAACGCTCAGTTAATGAGTGCGGAGGAGTTGACTAGATTGTCAAATACTTACGCAGGCATGGCAGACACGTTTATAGATAGGTTTGACGAGTGGATAGTATTAAATCATTTAGACGAATATAAGACAACGCAGGACGGCGTAGACGCATCTAAACACGTTTCTAATCGGAGCGGTTGGTTTTTTGGTAATCCGTCTAATAGAATACAAAACCCGTACCCACAGAGTCCAGACGATATAATCTCTTATTAATATATGGCAATTTGTAGCATACAACGCGGATATACTGAATCCTGCAAAGACTTTCAAGGTGGCATCGACAAGCTGTACCTATTCCCTTACGTAAAGTATGGGGTTAGCGATGTCTTGTTTGGAGGTTTTTCTAAAGGACGAAATCCAGACGCTCAAGATATTACTCAGTTTCCACAAACTACGATATATGAATACGAGGCTGTAAATATTAGCTACTCAGAAAATGCAAGCATTACAAGCGGCGGCGTAGAGTGGTCTCAAGACTTGAGCTTTACAATACCTCGTAGTTTTGTAGATTTAAACGTATACAAATTAATGAGGCAAGACTATTGCGCTATCATATTAGACCGTAACGGAAACTATAGAATTATAGGACTATGGAACGGCGGAGAGGTTACAATAAGCGCAGGAACGGGAGGCGAAAAAAGCGCCATGAACGGCTCTACAATAACGCTAAAAGCTAGAGAGAATAACCAAGCATATTTTTTAAGTAACTTTAACACAGATTTTACCATATTTAATAACGAAAGCATCAATTTCTTAGAGTTTTTTGTTAATACCGACATTATAGCGACATCAGACTTTTTTAATATCACGACGGGCGCAGGAACTTTCTTATATGATGTAACAACAGACGAGGGATATAGCGCTACAGGATTAACGGGCGAACATTTAATCACGTTCCCGTCTGGCTCTGGTATTCACAAAGTAAGTATTTCGGGTGTATTCCCTGCGTTTGATTTTACAGGTAATGCGGATATACTTAAAATAATAGAGTTATCTAATTTCGGGATATACGGACTAGGCTCTACGAGTCAAGAGGACGCTTTTAGCGGTTGCACAAATTTAACGATAACAGCAACAGACGGAGGCAACTTTGCAAATGTAACAAATTTCGAGCAAGCCTTTGACGAGTGCGAGGCTTTAACAAGTTTCCCTTTAATAGATACGGGCAAAGGCGAGGATTTCGATAGTACATGGCAAGACTGCGCAGTTTTAACGGAGTTTCCTTTGTTAGATTTTAGTAGCGGTACGTCTTTTATTTCAACGTGGCAAGGTTGCGTATTACTAAAGACTTTCCCGTCTAACGCTTTTGATAATTGCACAGCGTCGAATTTTACGCAGGCTTTTAGAAATACAGGATTAAATACGCAATCAATAGATAACATTCTCGAAAGCCTAGATGTCGCAGGACAGATTAACGGAACTTTCGACCAAACAGGAGGGCAAGCTCCTAGCTCTGTAGGACTAGCAGCAAAGGCAAGCCTAGAGGCTAAAGGGTGGACTATATCAGTAACAACATAATAAATATATAAAAAATGAAAATTTACGTCGATACAATTACAAAAGAGCTAGTTTTAGACAACGGAATCGAATACCGCTACCCTGCGTATTGTGAAATCCAAAGACAAAAGCAAGGGGATTTTATTATCATTAAAACAACTAATAACGTTAGTGTTTTAGATAAAACAATTTACTCGGATTTACAAGACGAGGCAGGCACATCATACGCAAGTTTCGCAGCTTTAAAAACGGCTTTGGATTCTTACTTTGATAGCGTACTATAATGAGTAGGCGCAGAGTTATGATGATGTTATTCGGTAGTGGTATACCGAATTTACTCGCAACTTTACAAGCGAGAGCAACATATTACGAAAATCAAACCTGTACCATAGCAATTTTAGATAAAATAGAAAAAATACAATAATATGGCAAATTTACTTGATAGAAGTAGTTTAGTGCTAACCCCAACCGCCTTCAATAACGGCGAGGCACTATGTATAAAACCAGACGACGGGAGCGGAGATTTTCAATTCAGCAGAAATTCAGCAGCCACGCGCGTAAATGCTCAAGGTCTTGTTGAAAACGTACAGATACTATCGAGTAATTTGGTGCAGAATGGCGACTTTTCTAATGGCTCTACAGATTGGAATTTAGGTACTGGGTGGAGTATTGGAGAGGATAAGGCGGTTGCAGATGGCACAACTAACAACGCAATATCTCAAACAATTATATCTTCGGTAGTCGGTAAATTATATAAAATAGATTTTACAATAGATGACTATGTAACTGGAAACATAAGAATTTATTTTGGTGGTGTTTTTACTCCTTTTGTAAATGCTAATGGGGTTTATTCTTTTTACATTTCTGCAACCGCAATTGATGCTTTGGCTACAAGTGCATCTGGTTTATTCAACGGCTCTATAACAAACATTTCAGTAATAGAAATAACAGACGATACTAACCTACCGAGAATAAACTACGAGGGTTTCAGTTTTGATGGTAGCGGTAATATAGTACCTAATTCGGGGTGCGGAAGTTGGTTGTTTGAACCGCAGAGTACCAACCTAATAACACAATCTGAATTATTTAGTGATGGTTATTGGAATGACATTGATGTATCATTAGAAAGTGGGTATTTAGCACCAGATGGAACAAATAGTGCTTATAAAGTTACAAGTACGGGTACCCAATCTCACTTATATACGGGTGCTGTAGGTGGAGCTATTGGAAAACATAAATCAATTTACGCAAGGACGTTAAGCGGAACGGGTACAGTTAACTTATGTAACCATAATTCAGATACCAATGCTTTGTTTACTATAACAGAACAATGGCAAAGATTTGATATATCACATTCAAGTATTGACCTTTTTTACGCAGTAGATTTTAGAGGTGCTGGTGCAACTTTATCTGAAGTTATAATTTGGGGCGCACAATTAGAACAACAATCCTACGCAACATCTTACATACCAACCTCTGGCTCAACAGTTACACGTAACCAAGACGTTTGCACCAATGGCGGTAGTTTAGCTACAATAAATAGCACAGAGGGTGTTTTATATGCAGAGATAGCAGTTCTTTCTGCTGATAATATAAATAGGTATATTTCACTTTCTAATGGAACAGATGACAATTCTATAAGTTTTCATTTTAGAAATAACGTCAATAATCAAATAAGGGTAATATTAAAGTCTGGAAACGTTAATCAATTTGATTTTACTTATAATCCATCTGGCAGCACAGATTTTGCAAAAGTCGCTTTTAAATATAAAGTTAATGATTTTGCTTTATGGGTTAATGGAATTGAAATATCTACAGATACAAGCGGAATTACATTTCCAATAGACACATTAAACAGATTGTCTTTTGATGATGCTAATGGAGGTAGCAAATTCTTCGGCAAAACAAAAGCACTTGCAGTTTGGAAAGAGGCTTTAAGCGATAGCGAATTACAATCTTTAACAACAATATAATGAATATATACAAAACAAATTTTCCAACAGAGAAAGAGGGCAAAGACTACCTTTTAAGTATTGGTGTTTTAGTTGAAACAGATGGAGAAATAGTATTTGCAAAAGATACGGCAGCCGTTGTTTATATCGGTAAGGTTGTAAAGATACCAGCAACATACGATGCAGATGGTAATATAATCACACCCGCAGTTTACTATGACGGCTATGCCATCGATGTTATGAGCGCAAAGCCAAATTTAGACTTTGGCGCTTTTATGGTATACCCAGTAGAGGCAGCACATAGCTTTTATGGTTATGCAAGAAATGCAGAAGTGCCACCTACTAAAAAAAAATAATCACTATATTTGATAAAAACAATATTATGAAATTATCAAAAGACGAATTAAGAAAGTTTAGAAAACAAGAAGAAAAGAAACAAGCAATCTTGCACGATTTAGGATTATTAGCTACGCAGTCACATACACTATCTCATATGTTTGCAGAACTTTCAATGAAGCAAGAAAAGAACAAGAAAGAACTGGAAGAAAAGTATGGTAACATAGAAGTAAATCTTGAAGATGGAACTTTTAAATTAATCACAGATGAAAAGAATAAGTAAACACATTTCTTACAAAGAAGCAGTTGGTTCTAATTATGCTAAACAAAAAGGCATAAAGAATAAACCAAATGAAGAACAAGTTGAGAATATGAAACTATTGGCTCAAGAAGTGTTTGAACCATTAAGAGAGTGGGTAGATGCACCAATTAAAGTAAATAGTATGTTTAGGTCTTTAGAACTTAATACTGCTTTAAAAGGCTCTAAAACGTCATCTCATATGAAAGGCGAAGCAATGGACATTACAAGTATGGCTTGTGGTAAAGAAAATTGTAAATCTAACCTTGATATGTTTCATTGGATAAAAGACAATTTAGAGTTTGACCAGCTTATTTGGGAATTTGGAAAAGAACCTAAATGGTTACACGTTTCTTATAACAAAGACAATAATAGAAAGCAAGTATTAGTAACTAAAAAAAGAGGTGTGTACTACACTTATTAATATGCCAATACCTAAAAAGAAAGAAAACGAAAACCAAAAAGATTATATGATTAGGTGTGTGCCTCAACTAATGAGATACCACGATAAATCACAAGCTATTGCAATTTGTTATCAGAATTTTAAAGGTGAAGCAGTAGAATTAGAAAGCTATAATGACTATCCAGAAAGTGCATCTAACAATGCAAAGAAAGCTATAAAGTACAAAGAAGAAAATGGTTCATCTTGTGGTACTCAAGTTGGTTGGACACGTGCTGGGCAATTAGCAAGAAAAGAAAACATTTCAAGAGATACTATTGCAAGAATGGCATCTTTTAAAAGACATCAACAACATAAAGACGTACCTTACAAAGATGGTTGTGGTGGTATTATGTGGGATGCTTGGGGTGGTGCTTCTGGTGTAAACTGGGCAATAAATAAATTAAAACAAATAGATAAGAAATGATAACAGATTACAAAACATTACTTATAAATACGGGAACATTTTTATTTTCAATGACAAACGTTGATATATTTTTAAAGATTATACTTTTACTTTTAACCATTTTTTATACTGCACATAAGTGGTACTTAATGAATAAAAACAATGGCAAAAAATAAAAAGAAGTTTAAAGATACCAGAGTAGGTAAATTCCTTACTAAAGCTGCACCAAATATACTTAAAGGTGTTAGTGATATTGTACCCGATGCTGGTATTTTAAAGCTTGTAGGTGGTCTTATAAGCAAAGATGAAGTACTTACACCTAAAGACAAAGAAGAAGCCTTAAAACTGCTTGAATTAGATATTATAGAAATACAAGAAGTTTCTAAAAGGTGGTCAAGCGATATGTCAAGTGATAGTTGGTTATCAAAGAATGTAAGACCAATGATGTTAATCTTTCTTACCATATCCACCTGGTGCTTAATTTTGATGGATAGTCTTAATATAGATTTTGGTGTAAGTGTTGAATGGATTGATTTACTTAAATCACTTTTAATAACAACCTATGTTGCATACTTTGGTTCAAGAGGTGTTGAAAAATATAAGTACATTTCGCAGAAATAGAATATTATCCCAAAAGCATTATTCTTATTATATTTTATTTTTAAGTATTTCTATATTTTTTTTAATATATATTTTTAGATTTATATTTATATATATATTTCTAATTATTTATTTTATATATTTGAAGTAATAAAAAAGTGTAAAGTTATTACATAAATCTGACTTAAACAAATAAAAGATGGAAAACACAAAATGTATTGCAGTAAGAAAAGATTATTACTTATTAATCGTAAATGATATTTCACTTGGTGAATTTGAAAAAAGTGATTTAAGAAACATTATAGAAGTTATTGATAATGCCATCTAAACCAAGCAGAAGTAAAATAGTTAAAAAACTTGATGCAATATTTAGCCAGTACATAAGGTTAAAAGATGCAGACCATAATGGTGATGTAACTTGCTTTACTTGTGGTAAGGTATCACACTATAAAAAAGGTATGCAATGTGGTCACTTTCAATCAAGAAAACACTATGCAACAAGATGGTTAGAAATGAATGTTGCGGTTCAGTGCGTTGGGTGTAATATGTTTAAAGCTGGTGAGCAGTATGTATTTGGTAAGTACCTGGATGAAAAATTTGGTGATGGTACTGCTGAAGAATTATATATAAAATCAAAAGAAACTGTAAAGTATTCTACTGATGAACTACAAGATATGATAAAACACTATAAAGACTTGGTAGATAGTTTATAAAAGACTATCTTTGGGTATTCTGTTTTGTTAAGGGAAAGGGGTTTGGCTATATGTCAAGCCTTTTTTTTGCTTTTTTTTTAAATTATTTTTAAAACATTGTTGTGTTATTAAATTTTTTGTTTATATTTGCTTAACATTAATAATTAAAACAGAATATTATGGTATTACAAGTATTAAACACATCGACAAACAACTTAGTAAATCTAAAATTTGATAACGGCGTAAAAATGATGCAACACATTGAAGCATTTTGTGACCGCAGACACCAACTATCAGTAGTTGAAAATGGCAAGACCATCTTCAAGGGGCGCGAAGAAATTATGCAAACATCAAACTTTTTTTAATTCTATACAAAACAAAATGAGAACACAGAAACACGATTTAAAAGACGAGATTTTAAACCTTGAACATAAGTTACAAAAAGCAATTTTTGACAAAGATTTATTTGAGCAAAGAGCAATACTAATTGATTTAGATAATGCAAAATCAACTTTAATAAACATAAGATAATGCAAACTAACTTTTCACAAGAAACTGCACAGACTAAATTTGACGAGTATACATATAGGATAGAAGCCTTATGTAATAAGATAGAAGAATTAAAAGCACAAATAGAAGTATCACAAATATTTAATCAATAACAAAATGGAAAAAACAAAAACAGAATTAAAAAGAAAGTACATTGAAGAAATATCAACTTGGCATAGTATTGAAACTACTGAAAAAGACGTTCATTTTAAGAGAGTGACAATGCTTGAACCAACACCAAAAAATATGCATATGTTGATGTTGAAAATAAATGAACTTATTGAAGTTGTTAATGAATTAAATAACAAACAAAATGGATAGAGAAAAATTATTAGATTTGTACAAGAAGTACGAACTTGGGAAAACAGATGTATATAAACATCAGCACTATGTTATAATCACAAGAGCTGGTATAGAACGCATTGCAGCAAAAGAAAACATATCAATAAATTACGAGGTTGTAAAATGTGAACCTAACTTTGCGGTTGTAAAAGCATATGCAAAAAAAGAGGGTGTAGAAATACAAACCTTTGGTAGTGCATTAAAAGGTGCTAATTATAAAGATGGTAATTGTAATAGTTGGTATGTAATGGAGATGGCAGAAAAACGTGCATTGTCAAGAAGTGTACTAAAGCTAACTGGCTTTTATGAACTGGGTGTATTTGGTGAAGATGAAAGTGACGATTTTAAAAGAAAATAAAAACACGAGGTATTGCGTGTAATGACAATACCAAATTTAATTTATATATTATGAGTGCAATTATCAACGGAAGTATTAGAGTAGACAGACTACCTAAAGAAAAATTTATTAAAGGAAAAGATGGTGCGGTGTATTACAATTTTACCATAGCGGTTCAAGATGAAACCAGGTACGGAAACAACGTAGCTTTTATGGATAGCCAAACCAAAGAAGAAAGAGAAGCAAAGGTTGCTAAAACCTATCTCGGTAATGGTAAGGTGGTATGGATGAGTGATTTAGGAGTTTCTGTAGCAGAAAGAGATGACCAACCACAAGCGGTTGCAGAACCAGCAAGTGATGATTTACCATTTTAATTAGCCTAAACTTTTAAAAGGGTGTGAGTTTTTAACTTGCACCTTTTTTTTATATATTTAACAAATGACAGAAAAAGAAACAGAACAGAATATGTTAATGGAGTTTATCGCAGATACTTGCAAGATAGACATTAACGAAAAAATAGATTACCCACCAGTATGTTTAAGTTATGGTGAAAAGGTTTTACAATCAGATAAAGGTGATAGTATCATACCAATTTCTTTGGGCACTTTTGGCAATCTTTCAGTAATTACTGCACCACCAAAGACAAGAAAAAGTTTTTTTTGTAGCTTACTTGCAAGTGCTTATTTAAGTGGTTCAAATATTTATGGTGGGCAAATAAAAGGGCATAGAGGTAATGGTGATTTAATTTATATAGATACAGAACAAGGAAGCTGGCACGCATCTAAAGTATTTCGCAGACCATTAGATATGGATAGCAACATACCAAAAGACAAATACCATACCTTTGCATTGCGTACAATTAGTTTTAAAGAGCGATTAGAGTTTATTGAATACTATTTAAAGGAACACATAAAAGAACCATCTCTGCTTATTATAGATGGTGTAGCAGATTTATGTGCAGATGTAAACAACATAGAGAAAAGTAATGAATTAGTAAGTGCATTAATGAGAATTAGCCAACAACAAAACGTACATATAATAAATGTAATACATCAAAACTTTGGTAGTGCTAAACTTGGTACAGGTCATTTAGGTAGTGCATTAGAAAAGAAAGCAGAAACAGTAATAAGTTTGGAAGCAAACACAGTAAACAAAGATTGGACAACGGTTAAGTGTGGTAGAAGTAGGGGTTACTCTTTTGAAACATTTAGCTTTGAAGTAAACGAAAAAGGATTGCCTATAATAGTTGGTGATTTATATGACCCATTAAAATAGTATGGTACAAAAAACAATGATTATAGTTGCTGCAAAGCATAAAGAGTGGGTAGAAATAGTTTTATCCTTTGGTTGTAAACAAGAAACCGCTGAAGATATTGTACAAGAAATGTATTACAAGATACAACTGAAACTTGCAAAGGGTTTGGATATAATGTACAATGAAAAAGAAATAAACTACTATTATATTTTTAAGACT
>Ga0208923_1000149_pt1 | contig 16711 bp, 21 predicted proteins | sample ColrivemetaGS575_FD_187620 | JGI IMG/M metagenome (GOLD analysis project Ga0208923, IMG submission 187620) | Estuarine microbial communities from the Columbia River estuary - Freshwater metaG S.575 (SPAdes) (version 2) | ecosystem: Environmental > Aquatic > Marine > Intertidal zone > Estuary ...
TGGGTCTGGTTCTATTCATCGACAACATCTGCCTATGCCATGTGCTACGCCATCGTTTATCGCCACGTCTGGCTAGTCGGTCACGTTTTGACACCCCATACGTCATGATAGATCCTCGTTTGAGAAGTCTTTCATCAACCTTAGTTGATACTCATAGCCCTTCATGTAATCACCTAGACCTAATGCTTCTAGCATATCATCAGATGCCGTAGGTTCAGCATCAAATGCCTTGAGGGATTTATCCCTATCAAATGTAGGATCTTTCAGATCTTCTAAGGCCGCATTCCTACCTATTAGGTAGAGATTATTTTCTTCTAACGTTACTGTTTCCATTTTAATCTCCTATTTAACTACGTTAAGTCGTCGTCGGACGATCCGACAACGTTCTACTGTTTGTATTACAAACAAAAACAAGCCCCGTAGGGCTTGCAATAAGATGTGAAGTAAGCCCCGAAGGGCTTAAGTTATTATTTCTTGTAGAGCTTTGTAAGCTCTTTAGTGAATGTAGCTTTGCTAAATCCTGCCTCGGTCATGATCTGATGGACTAGCTTTGCTAGGTCAAGTTCAGTCTTAGGTTTTGGTATAGCTTTGCTATTGTCTTGCTTCGGTTCAGCTTTAGCTGTTGAGGCTTTCTTTCCTTTGGAAACATTGCCTGCTGAACCAACCTTAGTCTTGGGTTGGTCAGAAGCTTGAACTCTCTTTCTGATAGCTGATACTCCTAGAGTATCGAAGAGGCCGTTCTTGTTTAACTTCTGGATCTTGATCCAGTTAGCGGCGATAAAGATCGTATCCGATCTGTCTTGCTTTGATATTCCAGCTAAAGCTGAAGAGGCTATAGCCTTACCGAAAGATACATTATCTTTATGCAAACTACGAACTTGTAACAGTATGTTACCCAATTCTCTGTAGTAGTCCAGTTGTTGCTCTTGCAACAAGTATAACTTGTCATAGATCTTTGCGCCATGATCAAGAGCTTCAGTTATACTGAAGGTACTTTTACCCAGTTTCACTGTACCTGAAACTTCGATTTGTGCTTTTAACTTCGTTACATTAGTCATATCAATCTCCGATTGTTGTTGGCTTCATTGCCGATTTGATGAGACCAATAGGACAGATGCCAAACAAATTGTCAACAACTTTTGGTGTGCATTATGCGCATGGAAAAGCGGAGAGTGGTCGGATCGTCCGACAACGGCCTGATTTTTAGAGCTATGGGGTAGGCTATTTTGTCCCTCTAAAGAGGGGGTATGGTTCTAGTGCATGAAGCTTCGCTTTTTATGCCCTCCTGCCTAATGTCATGCATAATCTGGGCATTATAGGCATATCCGGATAGATAATCCGTATAAAAGTGTAACGTTTTCAGTAGCTTAGGCCTAGCAAGCATGCCTTATAGCGCATATCATGCATCATAATGCCTACCCGGGCGTGGGCCACCCCCCATGCCTACGTATACGTGTATGTACTCCTACACAGAAGTGGTTTTTAGAATGGCAAAAGCTGTACACAAAGTGTTACAAACTGTAATATATCGTGAGGAAGGGGTTGACAGAGGCACAAAAATGGTTATAACTGACCGCAGGGAAGCGTAGTTAAACTATAAGTCTAATATAAAGTTACAATAAAAAAATATCTTACTATAAAGTTTAACTAACACTGTTGCATATTAGTTCTTGGACTTAGGAAAAGTGTCACGTATAGTTAAACTTAGGTGTTGACACTATATTTAGGGTAGTATATACTAATTTGTACAAGGTTAAGACAATAAACGACTTAACTGTTAAAGAAGTTATAACTCATAGTGTAACTAAAGTACCGTAGACTACTTGATAGACTGTATTATTGTTAAGTCTCCTCATTTGTCTCCTCTCTCTTGATAGTAGTATAAACTTTCATTTAGTTTGCGGTACAATTTTATCTTAAATATGTATTGACAATAATGACAAAACGAATAAAACTATATGCAAGTGAAAATGTACTTGAAGAGTTCTACGATGCGTTAGCTAATAAAGACTCTCGTGCAATGTACCGTGTTCATATCCCCAAGAGTGACGTATTTTATGTCCGTACCGCTATAGAAGGCGACACCGGAGTAAGGTATACTTTAGATAGAGTAGAACGAGCTATGTATCTAGAGGGGATGTTAAACAAAAAAGATGTACTCGATCCAAACAGGAAGAGAGACTGGGAAGAATGACTAGTTTTGAAGAAGTTGACGTAGACAAAAGTGGTTCTATAGACAGATCTGAGTGGGAAGCCTTAGAACTAGAAGACAGACGTAGGCGACTCGATGACGAAGACTCCCAAAGAGATGCTCAGAGACGCATGGCGTGGTTCTGTTTAGTTGGGATGTTAGCTTACCCGTTCCTTGTGTTACTATGTAGCATTGTAGGGGCAGAGAAAGCCGCAGACATTATAGGATCTATGGCTTCAATCTACTTTTTATCTGTAGCTGGCATAGTTGGTGTATTCTTTGGAGTAACTAACATGAGCAAGAAAGAGGTAAAGGGGAATAACGGATGATAGGCTTAGGGTTAATCGGTCAAGTAGCTAATCTAGCTGGTACAATGATCGAAGGTAAGACTGCAGTTAAGAAAGCAGAAGCTGAAACTAAGATGAAGATAGCCACCGGTGAGATTGACTGGGATATAGAGGCTATGAAAGCTACACAGAATAGCTGGAAAGACGAATGGATAACTTTACTGTTCTCGATCCCGTTAATCCTAGCATTTTGTGGACAGTGGGGTAACGATATAGTTCATGCAGGGTTTGAGGCTCTAGAGATTATGCCTGACTGGTATCAATACTCTTTGGGTGGGATTGTAAGTGCCAGCATCGGTATGCGTGGCGTAAGTAAATACTTCGGGAAGAAATAATGAAACAAAACTTTGATGAATGTCTACATATGTTACTGGAACATGAGGGAGGATTCGTAAATCACCCCAAAGACCCCGGTGGTATGACTAACCTTGGTGTAACTAAGAGAGTATACGACGAATGGATAGGCCGAGAGTCTACCGAAGAAGAGATGCGTGACTTAACGCCAGACGATGTAGGGCCAATCTACAAGAGAAACTACTGGGATAGAGTTAAGGGCGATCATTTACCGTCAGGTGTAGACTGGTGTGCGTTTGACTGGGCGGTTAACTCCGGATCAGGCAGACCAGCTAAGGCTATCCAACGTGCAGTAGGAGCTACAGCGGATGGAGCTATAGGGCCACAGACATTAGGGCTCATTATGGAGAAAGACCCTAAGTTTATTATTGATTACGTATATACTGTTCGTCAAGGCTTCTATGAAGGCCTAGATACGTTCAAGACGTTTGGTCGTGGTTGGACTAGACGTAACAAAGAAACACTAGAGCAAGCATTGAAGATGATCTAATGGCTATACCTGAGCGAGTAAAGAATAAGATGAAGGCCGTAGGTCTTAAAGGTGTAAACAAACCTCAACGTCTTAATGATTCTTCAGGTAAGTCACATCACGTTATGGCTTCTGAGGGTGGTAAGTACAAATATATTAAGTTCGGTCAGAAGGGCGTAAAGACAAACCAGACCGCCGGACAACGTGAGGCTTTCAAGAGTCGTCATGCTAAGAACATCAAGAAGGGTAAGATGTCTGCCGCTTACTGGGCAGATAAAGTAAAGTGGAGCAGTAGCAAAACTAAATCTCCTTCTAAGAAATGGGTAAAGGGATCTTAAATGGCTGTCAATGCATCAGGTAATTATACTAAACCAACAATGCGTAAGAATTTATTCAATAAGATTAAAGCAGGAACTAGTGGTGGCAATGCAGGTCAATGGTCTGCACGTAAAGCTCAGATGTTAGCTAAACAGTATAAGGCTAAAGGTGGAGGTTACAAGAAGTCATGAAAGCCCCACAGAAATCACTCAAGAAGTGGACGAAAGAAGATTGGGGAACAAAGAGTGGTAAGCCTAGTGGCAAGACCGGAGAACGTTACCTCCCAAAGAAAGCAAGAGAAGCTTTAAGCTCCGCAGAATATGCGGCTACTACTGCGGCTAAGCGTAAAGGCACAGCGGCAGGAAAACAATTCGTAAAACAACCAAAGAAAATTGCAGATAAGACTGCAAAGTTTAGAGCATCAGAAGGTGGACTCACAATGAAAAAAGGTTATCATAAAATGCCAGACGGTACTATGATGAAAGATTCAGACATGAAGAAGAAGTCAGGGTATAAACACGGCGGTATGACTAAAGGCATGAAGGCCTTAAAGAAAGCCGCACCTGCTGTAGCTAAAAAGATGGGCTATAACAAAGGCGGTTCAGTAAACTGTGGTGCATCTATGAAGCCTAATAGAATGTCTAGGAAGTAATTCCTGTATCCCATAACGGGGTTGCAATATCAGCAATAGTGTGATATAACTATATATGTATAACTATACTCCAGAAAGCTACAAATAGTTTGTAGTATCATACTGGAGAATATACATGTTCAAGACATTTTCAATTTGGCTTAAAGCGTTAAACGAATCAATACAAAGATCACAACAAGCTAGGGCTGATTTGTGGTTACTTACACATCTAACAGATAGAGAACTAAAAGATATGGGTATCGCAAGATACGATATCAGACGGAGAATGAATGGCTCGTAATCTTACAGAGAACCAACAAAAGTTTCTGGAAGTCTTGTTTGAAGAGGCTTCCGGAGATGCGGCTGTAGCTAAGCGATTAGCAGGTTACAGTGATACAACATCTACTAGGTCTATCAGACTAGCACTGAAGGATGAAATCTTTGATGCTACTAAAGAGTATATGTCTAGTCTAGGCCCTAAGGCGGCTATAGCTTATGGCTCAGCTTTAGATGACCCTACACAGTTAGGTGTTAAGGAAAGGATGATAGCTGCAGGTCAAGTTCTTGACCGTTCTGGCTTAGTGAAGACTGAGAAAGTTGCAGTAGAGTCTAGCGGAGGTCTATTCATATTACCACCAAAGGATTCTTCACAAGGCGATGAAACATAAGACTGACTTCCAGAAAACGGAATTGGGCTATTGGATGCTACCAAAGCCCTCTCACATTAAAAGATGGGAAAGAATCCCACGACTATCTAAACGAACTGTACCTTTTGGATACCGTATAGATCCAGAGGACGATAGGTGGTTAGAGCCTATTGCTACCGAGTTAGAGTTATTAGAACTTGCAAAGAAACACTTGAAGCAATATAGTTACCGAGAAGTATCTGCTTGGTTAACCACACAGTCGGGTAGAAAAATAACTCATGATGGACTTAAGAAGCGCATAGATGTCGAAAGAAAACGTAAGTCACTTGCTAAAATTAAACGCAAGCTTGCCCTCTGGCTCGAAGAAACGAAAGCGCAGTACGAAGCCCTCGAAAAAGAAAGACTCGGTTACTACACCTACGACGAAGATAGTTGAGCAAGAGCCTGTGCACACTGTACCAGCACAAGTAGCACCAGCCCCATTCGATGTAGAGTATGCCCAAGAAGTAGTATTTCAACCCAATCCCGGCCCACAGACACAATATCTAGCGGCTAGTGAGAGAGAGGTACTATATGGAGGGGCAGCCGGAGGTGGGAAGAGCTATGCCACACTAGCAGACCCTCTTCGTAACCTAAACCATAAAGACTTTAGCGGTCTACTTGTACGTCACACAACAGAAGAGTTACGTGAACTTATACAGAAAAGCCAAGAGTTATACCCTAAAGCTATTCCGGGTATCAAGTGGTCAGAGAGAAAGTCTCAATGGACTACACCTCAAGGTGGTAGGCTATGGATGTCTTACTTGGATAAAGACACAGACGTTATGCGTTACCAAGGACAGGCGTTTAACTATGTAGCTTTCGATGAGTTGACTCAATGGAACAGTCCCTATGCGTGGAATTATATGCGTTCACGTTTGCGTAGTGCATCACCTGAATTAGGTTTGTACATGAGGGCTACTACGAACCCCGGAGGGCCGGGACATGCTTGGGTCAAGAAAATGTTTATTGATCCCTCTACGCCTAACGATCCCTTCTGGGCTACGGATATAGAAACAGGGGAAGTTCTTTCTTATCCTAAAGGGCATAGTAGAGAAGGTGAGCCGTTATTCAAACGCAAGTTTATTCCTGCTAGTTTGTTTGACAATCCTTACTTAGCTGATGGTGGAGACTACGAAGCCATGCTTCTATCTTTACCAGAGCATCAGCGTAAGCAGTTACTGGAGGGTGACTGGGATATCAATGAGGGTGCGGCTTTCCCTGAGTTTAACCGAAAGGTACACGTAGTAGCCCCTTACGATATACCTAATAGTTGGGCTAAGTTTAGAGCTTGCGATTATGGTTACGGCAGTTATACTGGTGTTGTATGGTTTGCTGTAGCACCAGATGAACAGTTAGTTGTTTACAGAGAGATGTATTGCTCTAAGGTTACAGCTACAGACTTAGCTGATATGATATTAGATGCGGAGTCAGATGATGGTACTATAAGGTATGGAGTATTAGACTCATCCTTGTGGCACAAACGAGGCGATACCGGGCCTAGCCTTGCAGAACAAATGATAATGAAAGGCTGTAGATGGAGGCCTTCAGATAGATCTAAAGGTTCACGTATAGCCGGTAAGAACGAAATACACAGACGATTACAGATAGACGAGTTCACTGAACAACCTAGACTTGTTATCTTTAATAATTGTACTAACCTTGTAGCTCAGCTACCTAGTATACCTTTAGATAAACGCAACCCAGAAGACGTTGATACACATGCTGAAGATCACCTGTATGACGCTCTAAGATATGGTATAATGACCAGACCTCGTAGTTCTTTATTTGACTATGACCCTGCAACATCAAGATCAGGCTTTCAATCGTCTGATCCTACATTTGGATATTAAGTATGAACCCTAGTGATTTTGAAGACGACTACGAAGAGAATATTGAATCTGCGGATTCTTCATACATTGAAGATGTAAAGGAGAAAGAGTTAGAATCTGATCCTTCTGTAGGTAATATTATAGGTTTTATAAACGAACGTTTTACTAAAGCTGAAGATGCACGAAGAGTAGACGAAGATAGATGGATGAGATCTTACAGGAACTACAGAGGCTTGTATGGCCCTGATGTGCAGTTTACTGATGCTGAGAAATCCCGTGTGTTTGTTAAAGTAACTAAGACTAAAACTTTAGCCGCCTATGGTCAGATAGTAGATGTACTATTCGGTAACAACAAATTTCCTATTAATGTAGACCCTACTACTTTACCTGAAGGTGTAGCTGAGTCTGTACACTTTAACTTAGATCCTGCGGCTGATGAAGCTACAGAAGAACTAAAGCAAACGTTTGCGCCCTTCTCTACAGAAGAGGCTAGACTCAAACCGGGTGAGACAATGCAACAGTTGTCTGAACGTTTAGGTGGTATGGCTAACAAACTAGAGCCTGTAATGGATAAGCTAGTTGAAGGGCCGGGAACTACACCTTCTACTGTAACGGTGCGCCCTGCACAAGTTGCCGCTAAGAAGATGCAGAAAAAGATACACGATCAGCTAGAAGAAAGCGGAGCTAACAAACAGCTTCGCTTAGCCGCATTTGAATGTGCTCTATTCGGTACAGGTATAATGAAAGGCCCATTCGCTACTAACAAAGAGTATCCACGCTGGGATGACGAAGGTAACTATGATCCTGTAATCAAGACTGTACCATCTACGAGTAACGTTTCTATATGGGACTTCTATCCTGATCCTGATGCGGCTAACATGGATGAGGCTGAGTACATCATAGAGAGACACAAGATGTCACGCTCACAACTAAGAGCACTCAAAGGTCGTCCTTTCTTCCGTGACAACTCTATAGACACAGCTATTAAACTAGGTGAGTCCTACGAGAAGAAGTGGTGGGAGCAAGTCATGGAGGATGATGAGCAAGGCTCTAAAGCAGAACGCTATGAAGTAAAAGAGTTCTGGGGTTTTGTTGATCGTGAAGTACTAGAAGACCATGACCTTAAGATTCCTAGTGAGTTAAAAGATTCAGAGCAAGTAAACGTAAACCTATGGGCGTGTAACGGTCAAGTTATTCGTATGGTTATGAATCCGTTTAAACCTGCTCTTATACCTTACTACGCTGTACCTTACGAGATTAACCCTTACAGCTTCTTCGGTGTAGGTATAGCTGAGAACATGGATGACACTCAAACACTAATGAATGGCTTTATGCGTATGGCTGTTGATAATGCTGTGTTGTCTGGTAACTTACTGATTGAAGTAGATGAGACTAACTTAGTTCCGGGACAAGACCTATCTGTGTACCCCGGTAAAGTGTTTCGTAGACAAGGGGGTGCACCCGGACAGGCTATCTTCGGCACAAAGTTTCCTAACGTAGCTGGAGAGAATATGCAGTTGTTCGATAAGGCAAGAGTATTGTCAGACGAATCGACTGGCTTCCCTAGCTTTGCTCACGGTCAAACCGGTGTGTCAGGTGTAGGTCGTACAGCTTCAGGTATCTCTATGCTTATGTCAGCGGCTAACGGTTCTATTCGTACAGTCATTAAGAACGTAGATGACTATTTATTAAACCCACTAGGTAAAGCTTTCTTTAGTTTCAACATGCAGTTTGACTATGATCCTAGCATTAAAGGTGACTTAGATGTTAAGGCTCAAGGTACTGCTTCTCTCATGGCTAACGAAGTAAGATCGCAAAGACTAATGCAGTTCTTACAAGTTGCACAAAACCCTACACTTGCTCCTTTCGCTAAGATGGACTATATCATTCGTGAGATTGCTGTAAGCATGGACTTAGATCCTGACAAGGTAACTAACTCTATGGAAGATGCGGCAATACAGGCTGAAATTCTCAAGGGCTTCCAAGCACCGCCAGAATCGCCTCAGCCGGGTGTACCACCTACAGGGCCACAAGGAGGCCCAGAGCCTCAAGGACAAGCTCCTACAGGCCCTCAGGACATGACAGGTGGAGGTGGTGGCAACATCGGTGTTGGAGCTGCTGCTACGCCCGGAGAGCCGGGATTTAGTGGAAACGTACAGTAATGGGTGCACTCAGTAAACTCATAGCTAAGGAGTTAAGTTCTGCTTTAGGTATAGCTGATAACCCTAAGTATAACCCTGCGTTTAAAGATAAGTCTAAAACTAACATGAGGGCTTTGCAAACACTAGAGGATGAACAAGACTTTGGTGATGATCTAGGTCAGTATATACCTGATGATGATGATATGCCTAACTTTTGGGAAATAGACCCTCCTGATGATGTGGAATATCTTGATCCGGGAGATGATGCTTTTGCAACAACAACCTATTCTAACAAGACAAATTTAACAACTTTTTACAGTCCTTTAATGTCTGCTATTGATGAAGCCCCTATATCCGAAAAAGGAACTCTGGGTAAAAACATAAATGCTTTTGTGCGTAAACGTGCTCCTAAAATGAGTAAAGGTGAATTAGATTATACAGGAGATTTTTTAGAGCCTAATAAAAAGTATACTAGAGGGCAAGCTCAAGATGCGGCTTACGATAAAGGTTTTACTATAGAAGCGAATGTAGGATCAGTTCAGTATGAAGGGATGCAGAGGCAACATATTAATTTTGGTATTAATCCTGAGTATGGTTATTTTGAAATAACATTAGATCTAGAGCGTAATACAAACAAGTCTAAGAAGATAGACTTAAGAACACACCACTCTAGTAATACTATAGCTCATGCTAGGATAGGCCATTATGCAGCTCCAGATGATCAATACTATTTAATAGAAGAACTTCAAAGTGATATGTTGCAAAAGAATAGTTACGTTAAAGATCTGCCATTAAAGAAAAATAAAGATTATATACGAAATTTATTACAGGCTACATTTATCTTAGCTAAAAAGAACGGCATAAATAAAATAGTAATGCCTCCTGTAGAAAGACTTAGAGATCCTAGAGTAGACGATTTACGTGCTTCTTCTAAAGATGAAGGAGTAAAGGTATTTAATGAAACTTACAATGTAGCTTTTAAGAAAGCCTTAAAATCCTTGCAGAATGAATACCCTAGTGGTACAATTAAGACAGGAGAAAGAGAACTTCCTTATTATCCAAGACACGGCAGAGCAGGTACAGGAGAAGACCGTGTTGAGAGAGGTTTTGAAATAGACATAACAGAGTTAGACCTAGATAATCTTGTACCTCGCTTCAACGAAGGTGGCTTAGTTAAGAAGCCCGGCTTAATGCAAAGACCCTCATAATGCAAATAAAGAAACTAGTAAACGACAAACCCTTATGGGATTCTTTCTGTGAAACTCTTGATGCTAAGATAGCACAGTCACACAAGAAGATGGAACAAGTTACAACTACAGATGAAATGTTTCGTTGCCAAGGCGAGATAGCAGGACTACGAAAACTTAAATACTTAAGGGATGAAGTAAATGGCAACTCCTAAACTAAGACCTGAAGGATTAGGTATACCTAAAGAAAGACAGAAAGACGGTAGCACTCTTGAGTTTATTAATACAAAAGGTAAACCTAAACCTAGACCTAAAGATCTTATGAGTGATGAACCTCGTACCGTACCAGATTTTTTAGAAAGTCAGTATAAAGTAGATGGAGAGACTATAAAGTTTGATCTTGCAAGAACAGCTAATCCAGTATCTATGGTAGGTCTTCTTCAAGGAAATACTTTTAAATTAATTGATGAAGATTATAAAGGTGCAGACGGTGTTTATTTTCCAGATAGTGACACTGAATTAGGAGGAGATGTATCTTCCAATAAATATACTAGGCATTTAGCAAAGAATTATCCTGATCAAGACCCTCTTCAGGTAAATGATATAGCTTTCTCTGGAGGAAAAAGAGGGCCATTGTCACCTCTAACACCTGTACATGAAGTAATGCATAGAGGTTTAAGTGAGTTAAGAATAGCTTATCCCTTTGAAAAGGCTAGAGATTTAATAGGAATAGATGCTGCTACAGTTCTTCATGATAATAGACATAGTATAGAACATGTATTAGTTGAAGCTTTACTTGAAAGCAGAGGGCATCATGATCTCGTTATGGGAGATAAACATCGTTATAGAGAACACTCTAAAATAAAAGATAAAGGAGTTAAAATGGTATACCAATCTATTACTCCTATCTTTGACCTATCCAATACTCTATTAGAAAAGAGAGGCTATAAGCCCGAAGAAGTCATGGCAGAACTAGCAGAAGAAGAAGCTGGTAGAATGAAAAGATATGGTCAAGACTTCGAACAGCCTAACTTATGGAATAAACTAAAAACAAAATTGGGTTTCGCTATCGGCGGCCTAGCAACAGAAGAAGCCCCAAGGAGCAACTCAATGAGCAGACAAATGGAAATGGCATTAACTGGCGGATCTAATGAAGTAGACCCAGTAAGCGGAAACGAAGTTCCTCCGGGATCTTTGCCTGAAGAGGTGCGTGATGATATAGACGCTAGACTCAGTGAAGGTGAATACGTTGTACCTGCAGATGTTGTTCGTTACTTTGGTGTGAAGGTCTTTGAAGATATGCGTATTGAAGCTAAGATGGGTTTATCTCAGATGGATGCAGATGGTCGTATAGGTGGTGAGCCTATGCCAACCGAAGGCGGTATGCAAGAAATAACAGAAGAAGACTTAGCCTCCCTAGAACAAGCTATGGCTACGGGTGTAGCTGATGGTGGTTTGATGGATAAGTTAGCTACTGCCGCCAAGAGTGACAAGTTAATTAATGCTCGTATGAATGCTAAAGGTATGTCTGTAGGGTATTATAATGGAGGCTCTGTTGGAGAAGAAAAAACCTCATTAAACGCCGATCCTACAAAAGTAGATGCACTCATTGATAAGTTTATGGTAGCCGCACAGAATAGCCCAGCGTTAATGCAAGAGCTTGCTAATAGAGGCGTTACAGTAAATACTACTAGTGCTAACATGAACCCTCAAGAAATGCAGTCAGCTAACAGGCAAACTGAAAGAGCTTTTAATACTGGAGGGTTAGGTTTTAATGCGGCTAATTACGGATTAGGTTTTTCTGTGTTTGGTGGAGGTAGTCAGGCAGAAGATGACACGACTACAGAACCAGAAGTAGAAACTATTATGGTAGAATATCATAACCCTACTACAGGCGAGACAATGATGATAGCTCACAATAAAGCTACCAATCAACCTACACAAGTTGTACCTGCAGGTTTTATAATGGGCCCTCTTCCTAAAGGTTATCAAGTAGATAATAGACATCACGATGAAGATACTCGTAGTGATTCTGAGAAGTTACTAGAAAAGTCTATGAAAGATACTAAGTGGATGGATAGATATGATTATAGTAGTCCTACAGGTCTTTATCAAACTACCAAAGCAGCTATGGAAGAAGAACTAGAAGCTCAACACGGTATAATACAGTTTATCAGTAAGTTTGACAAAACTGGTATTATGGGTAAAAGACCTCAACTTATGTTACTAGGACAAACTAATGCACACATACGTATGTTAGAAAAGTCAGGCAATGCATCTCCAGAAGAAATAGCAGATCTTAAAAAACTAGCCGCACAGTATGAAGAAAAGCATGGATTGGGTGGCCCTGTTATGGGATTAGTATCTAATGGGTGGGGTCTATCAGACGTAATTAAAAATAAGCTTGGAGATGATCTGTTTAAACCCGGAGGAATAGGTGCACCTAAACGAAAGGTCGAAGTTAAAACAGCAGAAGAAAAAGCTAAAGCTCAAGCGAGTTATAGAGCTTCAGAAGCTAGACAAGCTAAAAACATAGAAGACATCATTAATCCAGCATTAAAATCTGATTCAAAAGGTCAAAAAGAAGCTAGAGCACAAGTAGCAAAATCTAAAAGAAGACAAACTAGAGACGGTGGTGTCGTTGGTGGCCCTGCTGATACTAAGAAGAATTTAAATAAAGTAAATGCCCAACTTAAAAATATAGCAAGTGGTGGTGGTGGTGGCTTTAATAAAGGCGGCCTAATGAAGAAGAAAAAGAAATAACTAAAAGACTATCCTATAAAAACTATAAGGCTACCCAGCTTAGGCTGGCCCCAACATAAAGGAAAACAATATGGCTGAATTAGAAACAATGGAATCTCCTAAGGTAGCAGGGTTTGTTGACCCTAACTATACCAATAAAGCTAATAGGAGACGTATAGAGCAAGAAGAAGCAGAGCTAGACAAGCTCATGAAAGGGGAACAGAATGAGGAAGATACTTCAGAAGATCAAGAACCTGATGGTGAGACTCAAGAACTTAGTGATGAATCTGATAAGAAAGATGAAACGTTAAGTAGTGAAGAACGTACATACAAGAAACGTTATAGTGATTTACGTGACCATCTAAACAAACAGTCTGCAGAGATTAAACAACTACAGTCTAAACTAGAGAATGCTGAAACAAGTGGTACTCTTAGGCCGCCCAAGTCAGACGAAGATATTGAGGCATGGGCTAATGAGTTTCCTGACATTGCGGCTATAGTAGAAACTATTGCATCTAAGAAAGCAGAGGAACGATTCTCTGGTGCTGAGGCAAGATTACAAGAGATTGATCGTATTAGTGAAGAAGCTACTCGTAGTAAGCTAGAACAAGAGATCAGAGCCATACACCCTGACTTTGATGAACTACGTGATAGTGATGCTTTTCACGATTGGGCTAAGAAAGAACCTAAGTGGGTCAAAGATGCTCTATACGACAACTCTGAAGATCCTGCATCAGTAGCTCGTGTAATAGATCTATACAAGATGCACAATGGTTTAGATACTAAGTCTAAAAAGAAAGCTACTAAAGCGGCGGCTTCTGCAGTAGTAACTAAACGTTCTACTAAGCCTGACTCTAACGACACAGCAGGACACTTCAGCGAGTCTCAAGTACACAAGATGACAGCTATTGAGTACGAGAAAAACTCTGATGCTATCATGGAAGCAATACGTGCAGGTAAGTTTACCTATGATATGACAGGTGGCGCACGTTAATTGCAAATAAAGTATTGACATCTATAGACTATAATGTATAACTATAGGTGTCTTTAACCTGTAGTAAGCCTCACACTGTGACTACCTTACTATTAAGACACTATCTCAATAAGTCTAAACATACCAATAATAAGACCTACCTGAATAAGTATAGGCCCGTGTAGTTTAACATTGTGACTGATCCTTACAACTTAAATATACATGCACCCTAGAAAGTACAGCCTCTTATCGGTTCGTTTAGCTTACTTAAAACTAAGCCAAACACCTAATGGAGGATTATAATGGCATTTGCATCCGCAAGCGGATATACAAACTTACCGAATGGTAACTTTAGTTCCGTAATTTATTCAAAAAAAGTACAACTTGCATTCCGCAAGTCCACAGTTTGTGGAGACATAACTAACTCTGATTATTTCGGTGAGATCGCTGCACAAGGCGATACAGTGAAAATTATAAAAGAGCCTGAGGTAAGCGTATCAGCTTATGCTCGTGGTACAACAATCGCTGCACAAGACTTAGCAGACGCAGACTTCTCTCTAGTTGTAGATAAAGCAAACTACTTTGCATTTAAAATCGACGACATCGAAGAAGCACACTCCCATGTTAATTTCATGGACATGGCTACAAACCGTGCGGCTTTCCGCTTGGCTGATCAGCATGACCAAGAAGTATTGGGCTACTTAAGTGGTTACAAGCAAGCTGCATTACATGCTAACGCAGGTACAGTAAACAACGTAGTAAATGGTACTAAAGCTAATACGGCGGCAGGTACAGACGAATTACTTGCAGCTAACAAGCTGAAAAAAGGTGACTTCGGAAACATTACTACAACTTCAGCAGGTGATCACTCGATCCCAGTTGCGGCACGTTTACCCGGAGCAACTGCTCTACCAACAGCATACGTATCACCAGCAATGTTGATTTCACGTATGGGTCGTTTGTTAGATCAGAACCAAGTAGACACTGCAGGTAGATGGCTAGTACTTGATCCTATCATGATGGAAGTCCTTCGTGATGAAGATTCACGTCTGTTTAACGCAGACTTCGGTGAGTCAGGTGGATTACGTAACGGTCTAGTCTTGAACAACTTCCACGGATTCCGTGTATATACTTCAAGTAACTTACCAGCAGTAGGTACTGGTGCAGGTACAACAGGTTCAGCTAACCAAAACCTAAACTACGGTGTTATCGTAGCTGGTCATGATTCAGCTGTAGCAACTGCAGAGCAAATCAACAAAACAGAAACATATCGTGATCCAGATTCATTCGCTGACATCTGCCGTGGTATGCATCTTTACGGGCGCAAGATCTTACGTCCAGAAGCGTTGATCACAGCTAAATATAACTTAGCATAAAATAAACAAGTACAGGGAGTCCCAATTATGGGGCTCTCTACCTATTTAAAAACATTAAAAGAGGATTCATATTATGGCTTTTATCGCCGATACCGTTTTTGATAATGGACTTTCAACGGTAGATACTAACGGTACTCGTTTAGATATCTGCTCAAGTGAGCCTACTACTTATACTGCGGCAACTTCAACAAATACACTAGGTAATGCTACTGTAAACACAGGTGCTCCAACTAACGGTGCGACTGATGGTAGACGTGTAATTATTCCTGCGATTACTGCAGGTACTGTAACAGGTACTGGAACTGCGGCATTCTGGGCATTAACAAACGGTTCAAACACACTGTATGCTACGGGTTCTTTGAGTGCTTCTCAAGCTGTTACTACTGGTAACACATTCTCATTGGATGCAGTTTCTATAACAATCCGTGACGCTTAATAGGCGTTACTCAAGATGGCTGATCATAACTTAAGAGCAAGCGGTTACGCTGTTTACGGTACTTCTGTCTTTGGACAGGAACAGTATGGTGGACATGTACGCTCTGAGGTTGAGGTCAGCCAACCTTCTTTAGGGGTTGTACTTAATGCAGATAATATTAGTACTACAAGTGAAGTTACTTCTAGTGATTTAGATCAGACACATGTACTATTAAGAGTAAATGTAGAATCTACATCAAGTATAACTAATCCTGATGTTGACGAACTAAACATACTAGACGCTAATGACGTATCTTCTGCTACTACACTTACAATACCTAGCACAGGTCAGTTACATAACCTAGAAGCTACTTCAGTAGAGTCTAACACTAGTGTAACATCCCCTTCTGTTGATCAGGTACATACACTAAATGCTACTGATGTTAGAACAGGGGGTGCAGGTAGTGCTCTTAGTATAGATAGTACTTACGGTACTACATACCTAAGAGAGCTTACATCATTCCCATCAAATGGTTTTTCATCTGGCTCTGGTGGTGCAGGTAAAATTGATGTAACTTATGTATTTGATATGACTTTCAGTACCACAGATACTGGGTGTATATTAGACCAAGGAGGTGTTGTAGACGGAACATATGTAGGTATGTTGACAGGAGGCAATCTTAGGTTGTCTGCTTCTGGTGCAGTATTAGGTGCATCTCAAGAAACATCTACTACAACAACAGATATGTCTACTTATGCTGGTGTGGCTGGTCAGCTTATTGTTACTATTGATTATCAAAACCATATTCAATGCTGGTGGAATGACAGTGCAAATAGTCTTAACCAGATAGTATCTGTAGATTTTAATGGTAACGGCGATTGGGCTGGCACTAACGTAGCAAAAGTAGGTGGTGTAGGAAGTTCTATACAGGGGGCTGGAAACCTTACTTCAGACTTTACAGGTACAATAACTAGGTATCGTGAGTTTGATAATAATTATGTAGATTTAAGTTCTGTAAGTTTAGGCGGTGCGGCTAACGAAACATAAAG
>Ga0208923_1000152_pt1 | contig 16599 bp, 15 predicted proteins | sample ColrivemetaGS575_FD_187620 | JGI IMG/M metagenome (GOLD analysis project Ga0208923, IMG submission 187620) | Estuarine microbial communities from the Columbia River estuary - Freshwater metaG S.575 (SPAdes) (version 2) | ecosystem: Environmental > Aquatic > Marine > Intertidal zone > Estuary ...
AAATGACGTTTTTTCAAAAATGATTTCCAGAAAAAAAAAGACAAAAGTATGATCAAAACCTTTTTTCAAAAATATCAAAATCATTTTTGAAAAAACGTCATTTTTGGCCAAAAAAACCTCCCTCCCTTTCCCTAAATTATTTACCACTATATAAATTTTTAATTAAAATGTATAAATATAATATATTTTAGTCGATAAATAAGAACAAATTTCAGCTTTCCTAAAGTAAGAATAATATTTAAATAATTCTTAACCCATTTTATCTAGATTTTAGTATTTTTATTACTAAAAATTAAAAATAGAATTAACAATCATTAAAATCAAATGAAAATGAACTGATAAAATTATATGTAAAAAATATCTTTACCTGGATTATTCTTTCCCAAAATTTTATTATATTTTTAATAACATATAAATACAAAAACTAGTAAAACGAACTGATAAAACATATATTTCTAAAAAAAACTATCTTTAATTTTTAAATAGTTCTATAATTATTTAAAAATGTTTGGTTTAGGAACTTTTATCAGTTACAGCTAAATACATACCTACAAGAGCCATACTCATGATAAAAACGGCAGATACTAGTTGAGATATTAAGAATGTGTAATTATAGGGGTGGTTTGTGTTATAATTAACTGCTTCACCAGAGCACTGAATACCAATAGATGTTGTGGCAGTATGAAATATACCTGCTAATAATAATAAAGATATAAAACTTAATAATCTACCATCCATATTTATAATTGTTTATAATAATAACAAATAAAAAAAAAAATATTAAATATATATTATTATATATTAAATAAATATATAAAAAGTGGTGTTAAAGAACAACAAGAGAAGAAGAATTAAATAATCTAGGTAGTGAGGGTTCTTTGAGCGGTTATTATCAATTACTTATGTGATATATTTATGAAGTAAATGATAACAAATGGTAGAACTATTGGAATTATTAATGGTTTAATTGTATAATAAAATTTTATAGATGTTTTAACATGAGATGGTATCCATGATAATTCCATTTTATGAATAGCGATTGTTTCTTCTCGGATATCAGAATGTCCATGCGGAGGACTTGGTTCAAAATAGTAATGTGGAAATAATTCTATGTGGTATTTTTGATTTGCGAGTGAGTTATCGATAAATTTAGCAAAAAACTTGTTAATAAAAACTGGTCCTGTACTATTTTGTATTTTAGAGTATGAATTAATGTTTGAATATTTTTTAGCTTTAGAGATGATAGTTTTAATTGCTAAAAAAAGTAGAGGATTTTTTTTAGTAGTAATCATCATAGCATTATTAATAACATGTGGTCGTCCTATAAACATAAAACTTTCTTGAAAATCTAAATTAAGTGTACTTAAACCCAAGACATGTATATCTTCTGATGCTTTATCCAAGAGCGATTGAACTTTTGTTGATGTTTTTAAACTTCTTAGTACGTACATATCCATGTCTACATACATACCTCCATATAAATAAACCATTACATATCTACCTAGATCTATTTTGAGATGAATTAAATCAAATGAATCATATAGTACGAGACATTCTTTAGAAAATATTTTACACGCATTTCGCAAATGAGTATCTGATATAAGTTTTACATTCCAATCTGGATTTAAGAGTTTCCAATTTTTTAAGTTTTCATTAAATAAAGCTGCATTAGGGTGAGTATTGAGGTGTTCTTGTCCCTGTAACCAGCAAATAAAAATATTTTTATTGAACATCATAGATAAATTAGACTATGAATAAAAAGTTTAAATTTCAACTAAAGATTAAGTAAACTTATTTAAGATATTTTATTTCATATGTATAATATAAATATGAAATTTGACAATAATTCTATAGTCTTAATTATTGTAGCTGTTTTTATAATATGGTACTTTTATCAAGAAAACCAAGCATACAAAGAATCATTTGAAAGTCAATTATATGGATTAGATGGTAATTTATGGAACATGAATGGAAGATTACTTGATTATTCATATGCTGGTAATATTTATAATCCTGACATAAGTAAACTTACTGTATATAATATAAAAAATTTTGGTGCTAAGGGAGATGGTATAACTGATGATACTATAGCTTTTAAAACAGCCTTTAATAATATTGATGGTATTTTATATATACCATCAGGTAAATATATTATAACAGATAAAATTATAAGAAAAAGGTCTGGACCATTTATAATAAAAGGAGATGGAATTAATAAGTCTATTATAAAAATCCCAAAAAGTTTACGAGAATTAAATAATAGTACATTACAAAAAGAACGAGCAGCACCTGGAGGTAAAGCAAGTTTTTACGCATTTGGACCATGTTTTTTTGAAATATCACCACCTGATATCACTAAAAATGAAACTATTATTTGCAAAATAACAAATAGTGCAAAAATAGGTACTAGAAAATTAGTTGTTGATACAACACCGTCTAGAACCCTTATAAATAAATGGATTCTAATTAATATGAAAGATACACCTTCAGGAGATTTATATAAAATATTATATAATTATGATAATTCATTAATACCATTTGATAGTACGCAAGAAATCAATCTAGGTAAAAAAGATATCAATATTCCTAACAAAATTATTAATATTGGAGAAAATTTTATAGAATTTGAAAGACCAATGCCTTTTAATATTGATGTAGTTTGTTCTCCAACTATTACTACATTTAATTCATTATATAATAATTTTGCAGGTATACAAGATATATCATTTGATTCTACATATAAACCTTATGCTGGTCATTTAGTTGAAGATGGATTTAACATGGTAGTATTTAGAAATGTATGCAATGGATTTGCTAATAATTTATCATTTAAAAATGTAGACATTGGATTAATGTTATTGAATTGTCATTTCTGTATTTCAGATAATACAATCTTTGAATCTGAAAAAAAAAGATTAGGGCATCATGGTATATGGTTATCACAAGGAAGTGATAATTTAATCAATAATTTTAATTTCAAATCAATATTTAAGCATGAATTAACTGTAGAAGGCCGTACCATTCAAAATGTTTTCCAAAATGGCAAGGGTATTAACTTGGCTATAGATCATCATAGATGGGGGCCATATGGCAATTTGTTTACGAATATACATGTTGGTCTAGGTACACGATATTCTCAAAGTAGTGGTCAAATACAAAGAGGTGCACACGCTGGTGCATTAAATACATTCTGGAGAATACTTACAAATAAATGTAATGATAAGACGTCAAAATGTTCAAAATTACCATTACCAACTGGGAAAAAATGGGGACCTAGTATTAATTTCGTAGGAACATTCAAATATGATAAAAAATATAAAGATTGGCATGTAGATAGCTCTGATAATAACAAAATTACACCAGAAAATCTTCATACTAATATGGTACAAACCAAAAAAACTAGATTAAATATAAGTGATGTATCTATTCCCACAATTACGTTAGTACAACCACCTAAAATGTAAAATTATACTTACACTACCTATATACTCCAATAGTTTTGGCATGCTCCGACCTGTTTAATAACGAGAAGAAAAATTGAATTTAAAATAAAATCGTTGATTTTTTTTGTCGTAAAATGGAACAATTAGTAAACAACTTTCAAAAACAATCTATTTCGCCAAGTATTGACATTGATAAAATTTGTCAACAAATGTCAACAGCGAATATCGAATATGATGAGCACACTGAGTTATTTGATTTTCTTCACTTAAAACTAGCTGGTAAATCAGAATTATATAAAACAGATGAGAGATATTCAAGATATTTGAGAGGTATTGACATATGGGAAATTGACGGTGTATGTTACGAATATATACGTGAAAATATTAAGAAATATTTATCAATTGATACAAACGAATCAAATCTAATAATTAAACTAAAGTTGATGAGAAAGATTGATAAACAAATTAAAGAAGTAATTGATAACCTTTGATAAATACAACCAAAAATACAAAAATACTTATATATTAATATTATAAAATAATTATTAACAATGTTTATCTAAATATTTAGTATAAATTCTTGAAAATAATCATTTATACTCAGGTAATTCGTATCTATAATGAATATGTCTATCTAATTTTTGTCTCATGATACCAATTTATTTACATAATATGATAATTCTACTGTTACATTGCCATTTTCATCACTTTGGGTTATTGCCGTATTTGCATAACTTCCATATGCATCAAATGGATTATCAAATTCTTGTTCCTTATTTTGCGCACCCCGTATTATAACAGTTACATTTGATGGAGAAGAATGATTATTGATTATGGATTATATATTAATTTATTATTAAAGAACAAAAAAAAGTGAAATAAATGATGATTTACAAGTAAACAATAAAGGACATAAGTAAACAATAAAAGGAAACAATATGTTTCCTGAGTTTATAAAAAGTACATTTTCTATTATCATTGTTTTAATTTTGCTTACACCAGCTGTAGTAGGGTATGTATTACATATTCGTTTAGAAGCTATTACAGATTTTGCAATTAGTATTTATGGTATTTATAGTTTGGTATATTTGATTCTTCAAATTATTTTTGGAGAGATTAATAGTAGAAATATTAAAAAAGATGTTGAGACTAGAGATCTTAATTGGAGAGAATATGGTGTTGGGTTAGTTGTAGTAGGTTATAATGAGGAGAAAGATTTATTGCGACGTTGTTTGGAGTCGATTAAAAATAGTGATTATCAAAATATTCATCGTATAGTGTTTGTGATTGATGGTAATAGTGAGACTGATCAGTATATGGCGGATATTTATAAAGAAGTTATGAATAACAATGTTATTAAAATTGATTATTTATTTAGTGACCGTAAAGAAATTGATTATTCAATTTATGGTAAGAACGATATATGTATTATGCAACCGCATCATGGAAAGCGCGAGGGATTATATACTGGATTTAAATTGTTGATGCAAGATCCAAATATTAAAGTTATTGTTACAACTGATTCAGATACAATTCTTAATAAATCAGCTATTAAGGAGTTAACATATCAATGTCATCATGAAGATGTTGGAGCAGTGGCTGGTCAAATTGATATCTGGAATACATCTGAATCTTTACTTTCTCATATTGTAGCCTATAGATATTGGTTTTCTTTTAATTTGGAGCGCGCGTGCGAATCTTTTTGGCGTACGGTCATGTGTGTTGCTGGGCCAATGGCGTGTTATAAAGTGGATATATTAAAAGAAATTATAGATGAATGGTATAATCAAACATTTCTAGGTCAAAGGTGTACTTTTGGCGATGATCGTCATTTAACAAATCGTATTTTATTGAAAGGTAAAAAGGTTATATATACCAAATATGCGAAGGGGTATACTGATACTCCTTCCAATTGGTCTCAATATTTAAGACAACAAACACGATGGAGTAAGTCTTATTTCAGAGAATTTTTGTTTAATATGCAGAGTGTTCATCTTCATCCACTATGGATGTGCTATGAACTTTTGTATAATGTATTATATTTCTTTTTGCTAATGTATTGGAGTATTTATTTAATGTATTTCGGTTCTATTTATCAACAAAGCATTGCTATTCTTATTACAGTTGTTATTGGTATAGTAAAAAGTTTATATGGTGTTATTAAAACTAAAAATATCAGGTTCTTATTCTTTTATTTATACTCATTTGTATATTTCTTTATGATTATTCCAGCAAAGATTACAGCGTTAGTAACATTATGGGATATGAGTTGGGGTACTCGTGGTAAAACAGTTAATTGGTTAAGTACTTATTGGAGTTTTATTATTTGGGTATCTATAATGACAGGTGGATTTGCTTATACTATTTATAAGAATCATGTATTTAATATTTCAAATAAGCGTTACTTGATTGCATTTGTTGGGTGGATATCATTTGTAGGATTTGTAGTGGTGACTTGTATTGTTGAATTTGTATGTAGAAAGTTAAAGAAGTGTTCTAATGAATTAGAGATAGATATTTTACATGAACGTAAAAGTACATCGAAAGCCTCTTGCTCTGCTGAAGATTCACAATAAAGTTCTTTTTCTCAAGTGGAGGTAGTGTAAGGAATGCTCTGCAAAAAGACTGATGGTCTCAGAGAAACTTCGTGTGGTAAATATATATTAGGTCCCTTGTGGACCTTTTTTTGATTAAATTAAAAAAAAATGAAATCATATTATAAATAATTTATATTAAATATTTAATAATAAATATGTATTCAAATGGATTAAAAGTTTGTGTTATTGGAGTTGGATATGTGGGTGAACATTTGGTAGATACATTTAAGAATGGTTATAAAGTTACTGGGGTTGATTTGAATGATAAACGTGTCGAATTTTTGAAAACGAAATTTAAGCAACACAAAAATATTAAGTTGCAATCGACGTATTTAGATTTAGAAGATTGTGATGCGTTTTTGGTTTCTGTACCTACACTTGTTAAAAATGGTGAAATTGACATGTCATATTTATATAGTGTCAAAGAATCGATTAAAGATATAGTAAAACAAGGTGCTTTGGTAGTTGTTGAAAGTTCAGTTTATGTTGGGGCAACAAGGGATATTTTTGGAGAATTTCGTGATAAAGGTGTATTTGTTGGATTTTCACCAGAACGAGTGGATCCTGGTCGTACTGAACCAAAAATGGAGGATATTCCTAAAATTATTTCTGGTATTGATAAAGATTCATTGGACAAAATCAAAAAGATTTATTCAAAAGTAATAAAAAATACAGTTCCTGTTTCAACAAGTGAATGTGCTGAGATGTGTAAATTATACGAGAATTGTTTTAGAATGGTAAATATTGCATATGTTAATGAGATTGCAGATATGTGTAGTCAGCATAATATTAATTGTTATGAAATGATTGATGCATCTGCGTCAAAACCATTTGGATTCATGCCATTTTATCCAGGTGTTGGTGTTGGGGGTCATTGTATTCCTGTAAATCCATATTATTTGTTTAAGAATGGTAATTTACCAGTATTAAAATTTTCAACAGAGATGATGAATGCGAGACCTAAACAGAAGGCATTTAATATTTTAACAGAATATAAAGATAAAAATAATATTTTGATTTGTGGTTTAGGTTTTAAGAAAGGTGAAAGTTTGTTGACAAATTCACCAGGCTTTAATTTATTCAAACAATTAAAGGATAAGAAGAATGTAGTTGTATATGATCCATATGTTGAACAGTTATATCCATATGATGATATTAACTTTATCAGTGAAGAAAAATTAAAAGATGCTTTATCTATGGTAGATTTATCTGTAGTAATTCATTCTTATGAAAATGATATGTTCAAGGATTATCAACAAATGGGTGGTGAAGTTATTTGGTATACTAAACCATAAATTTAAGCTCCATACCAGAGGTGGTGGTAATAAATAGATAGTGAATACAATACTAACCCATAATTAATATTTTTTTTTTTAGAAAAAGAAATAGGACACTCCGAACTCTTGCACTTGAAGACGCCTAAAAAGGTAGAAAGTACATTTATTTAAAGATAAAAGAGTATACAAAGTATAAAGTAAATGAAAGTTAATTTTATGCTTACAATTGCTGCTATTATATTAACTAAGAATGTTATTGCTGTACCGGTAGAGGATATTAAAGTTACTGAACCAGTTGAAGTAAGAAACGAAACTCAAGTTCATACGGTTGAATTAGAACATGGTCAAGTAAACGTTCATCATGGACGTTTTCGTGTAAGACTTAACTTCAAAAACCATAACAGTACTTCAACTGTTGCTGTTCCGTTGTCTAGTCATAAGAATCGAACTCGTAATCGAGGATGAAGAGTGCTCAATGATGAGTGAGATCTTAAAAAAAAATGACAAAAAGTTGTGATTTATCAATTATAATACCTAGATGATAATTGATAATGAGATGATAATTGATATTGAATTAACACAAGTGTATGAGTTAGTTAATATAACTATAAATGGTATGACATGTGCTTCATGTTCCGCATCTATAGAGGATAGTATAGGGAAAATAGATGGTATTAAAAGTATAAAAGTTAATTTAATAATAGGTAAGGCTCAAGTTGAGTATAATACGAGTAAAATTAATACAAGAGAAATTTTATTTAGGATAAAGAATTTAGGTTTTAATGCTTTTTTGACGAAAGACGATTCAAGAGAAATAAAAGTATTAGAAAAATTGGAAATAGAGAGAAAAACATTAAAAATACGTGTTATAATTGTAATGGTATTAGGTATATTAGCAGCGATAGGAATGGTATTAATGATATATGATGTAGAAGGGTATAAAAAAGATGTTTATCCAGGATTATCATTTTCGACTATTTATATGTTTGTGTTGTCGACGCCTATGCAGTTTGGAATTGGATATAAATTTTATAAGAATGTATGGAAACAAATTAGATATAATACAAATTTTAATATGGAAACACTTATTATTTTAAGTACAAGTTTAGCGTATATTTTGAGTATATGGATGGTATATTTGAATTTATTAATATCTAAATCAAGTCATAATGTATTTTTTGAAACATCTGTATTTATATTTATGTTTGTTTATGTAGGTAAATTTTTAGAGTTAAAGGGTAAAATACGGGCTGCGAAAATTATGAATAATATTGTATCAAATGAAAGTAGTGAAGTTTTTCTTGTTAAAGATTTGAATAATTTATCAGAAACTGAAGAAATTAATGAGAATTTGATATGTATAGGTGATATAATTAAAGTAAAACCGAATGAAAAAATACCATGTGATGGTAAAATTGTATTATATAATACATTTGTAGATGAGTCAATGTTAACAGGAGAATTTGAATCAGTTGTAAAAGACGTAGATGCTAAAGTATATGCGGGTACTATTAATATATCAAATACTGTATATATAAAAGCATTAGAGACGGGGGATAATACATTAGTGAATAGAATGGTATCATTAGTTGAAAATGCACAAAGTAATAAAACAAGTTTTCAATCGACAACGGATTTTATATGTAAATGGTTTGTGTATGTTGTGATTGGTTTAGCAGTAGTTGATTTTATAGTTTGGTTAATTATTGGTAGAATGGGGTTAGTTAATATACCAGATGGTTTTACATTTATTACATTTGCTTTATATTCATCGATATCTGTAATAATAGTAGCTTGCCCGTGTGCATTGGGGTTAGCTACACCGATGGTAATAATGGTTGGAAGTGGAGTAGCAATGAAAAAAAGTATATTAATAAAGAATGGTGCTGATACCATTGAAAAGATGTCTAAAATAAAGGCGATAGTATTTGATAAAACAGGTACTTTAACATATGGTAAAATGAATGTTATAGATTATATTCTATTAGATGATAATATTGATGTATTGTCGTATACAAAAACCTTAGCTAATATTTCTAATCATCCTATTTCCAAGTGTTTAGTTGAATATACACATAAATATAGGACATATATTTCTTCAAATGAAAAAGTATATAATGGAAAGGGTGTAGAATGTGATATAAATGGTGATAAGCACAAGTTAGGAAGTATAAATTGGTTAAACAAAGAAGAATATACTGATAGAATGAAAGATGTAGTAAGTAGATGGCATTATCTAGGATATAGTATAGTTGTTCAGTCTATTAATCATACGATAGTAGCTATGTTTGCTATAAGTGATATTATAAGACCTGAATCTAGAGATGTTGTAAATAATTTTAAGGAGATGGGTATAGATGTTTGGATGGTAAGTGGTGACAATGAATTTAATGCAAAAAAGGTATCAAAAAGTGTAGGTATAGATGAAACTCAAGTATTATCCAATGTATTACCAGAAGCGAAATCTGAAATAATAGAAGCTATACAAAGTAGTGGATGTGCTAATATAAAAAGACGTTGGTGGTCTAGAGATGGTTATATTAAAATGTCAAAAAAGATTGTAGCTATGGTTGGGGATGGTGGGAATGATAGTATAGCATTATCTCAAGCAGATATTGGAATAGCTATGAGACATGGTTCTGATTTAGCGTTATCGTCTGCGTCGGTTGTGTTGATGAAATCTGATATACAGGATGTATTATATTTGAAGAAATTATCAGATAAAGTTATGAAAAGAATATATATAAATTTAGGGTGGGCTATGGGATATAATATTATAGGTATACCTTTAGCTGCTGGTGTATTTTATCCATGGAATATAAGTCCTATGTGTGCTGGGTTAATGATGTCATTTAGTAGTTTATTTGTAGTTGGTAATAGTTTAAGACCATTTGTAATTAAAAGTTGAATTTAAATTTTAAATTTAAAGACAAAAACTCGTTTTGATAGATGTTAAATATATTTGTGTTTGCGTTTATGTTTGCGCAAAGTTGTTATGGTATGATAGATGTTGAGTGGAATAAGCATGTGATTAAGATAATTGAGATGGATGCATTAACTCCACCATTAGTATCACGTAGTTTATCGATTTTATACAAGAGTATGTTGGAAACGTATTTGGAGACTGCTCAAATAACAGATAATGAGTTATATAGGGAATATGCTGTCAATGGAGCGGCAGATGAAGTTATTAAAAAGTTATTTCCTAGTCATAACATAACTGTGAGGTATCCTATTAATGATTTCAAGACGTATAAATTATTTAAGAGGTATAATAAAGTAGGTGTTAATAGAGCAAAGTATATATTAAAGGGGAGAGATGTAGACACTAAATTTTTTAATTCAAGTGAAATCTCAATTAAAAAAGAGATTGGAAAATGGTATGGTACACCACTGTTACCTAGATTTGGTGAGTTAGAACCAGTTGTTATAAATTCAACTAAAAAATATTTGATGCCTTCTCCACCTAAAATGACTGACTATTATTTAAGAAAATCGTATAGTGAGACGTTTAGGGTAGGTGATAAGAATTCAAATAAACGTACAGATGACCAAACTGAGAGTGCATTTTTTTGGGAAGCTGGTAAGGGTACATGTACACCACCTGGTGTATGGAATTTAATAGCTCAAAAGATGGTTGAAGATAAGCATAATTTATTGGATAGATTGTATGTTTTTAGTACATTAAACGATGCGTTATTTGATACAGCAATAAGTGTATGGTATAACAAGTATTATTATAATACGTGGAGGCCGAATATGGTATTTAATAAAACAGATGATCCTTGGGAGCCTTTATTAAAAACTCCACCTTTTCCGGAGTATGGTAGTGGTCATAGTGCATTTAGTGGTGCTGGTTCTGAAGTATTGACATCATTTTTTGGTAAAAAGCAATTTAGTTTAACGTTAAAGAATGTGACGAGAAAGTTTGATAGTTTTTATGATGCGGCATATGAGGCGGGTAGGTCAAGAGTGTATGGTGGTATTCATTTTGAGTTTTCAAATATTCCATTTATAAATATGGGTATGAGAATTGCTAGGGAAGTTTTGAGAAAATTAAAGAAATGAAAAAAGAAATTAACGAAAGAATTAACTAAAAATTGATTTAATTACACAAACTTCGTTAAATACATAAATAGTTTAAGATGTATTCATTTTATCCGCTTATTAATTATCAGCTTGATACGATTGAGAATAGTATAAAAGTTATTGAGAATATTAATACACGTGATGTGTATGAGTCAGTTATTATGAGATGTATTAGTTATAATAGTGAAGTCATTTTGAGTGAAATTTTGAAGAATGAGAACTTGGAATATTTTAAAGAGTTGTTGAAAATTGATAGCAAGTTAAAAATGAATTTGATTGATTGCGCTATTAAGGAGAGTAATGTTAATATTGTGAAGATGGTATTTGAAATATATAAAATTGAGTATATTGATGAATTTGATGAATTTGATGAATTGATTAAGAATGGAGATTTGGTATACAAGAACAATCAACTGATTAATAAGAAGAAAGATTTTGATTATATTGTAGAATATTTTGAGGATTTGACAGGTGAACCATTGTTAGTGTATGACGAGTGTGTTTGTGCTATGGAAAAATATATGAATGAAAAGTTATCAGATGAAAATAAGCAACGTTTGAAGGTTATAGTTAGTCGAATTCAAGAACAAATGTATAATGTAAGACAAGAAATGGCTGAGATGGATAACCAAATGTACGAGGCATGGTACGATTGGATAACTAATGTTAATTACAATAGTTATTACATTGAGGATCAAAATGAGATATGGAATGAGTTTAAGGAATATTATGAAACTATTGAACTAGAATCAGAATCTGAATATGAAAAACAACGTGAGGAAGATTATGATTATTAGATGATTAAGATTATTAAAGAATACCTTATTGGAATATATAACATCTAACCGTCTCTCTAGAGATCACTTTATTTCTACCTTTTTAAGATGGATTTAATATGCATTTATAAAAGTCTAGATAATCAATAATATTTGGTGGATATGTGTGATATATAAAGTTTTCATGTGAATATACTTATTTATTTTTTTTTTTAAGGTTTATTTTAGAAATTTATTTTCGTGAGTTATAATATACAATATGTCCTCATTTAATTACGAATTTATTTTTACCTCAGGGTCTTTTGACCAAAGAGTTTACAATGCTTGTACCGTTCCAGATACATTAGGTGGAAGACAAGCTGTTATTGAGAGTACTATTGCAGAAGTACAAAATGTTTTTAACAATAACGTTTTAAATTTACATAAATTCTCTACCTTTGTAGAGTATGCTAATAAGAATTACAAGGTAACTGTTACAAATCCAGCGTGGAATAAATAAGAATTAACTATGTGAATTTTAACATGAATTTTATAATTATTGGAATTATAAAATTAATTGAATTTATTTTGATTATTGATTTTATTGTATTAGTATATATAAAGTATTAAGATGTATCAAAGTAGGACACAGAGAGCCAATTCGTATTTTTACAATATGAGACGTTTTCATAATAATGTGAAACGTCAATTGTATGATAAGTATACGAAGAACATTGATAAATTATTGGATTTAGCATGTGGTAAAGGAGGTGATTTAGATAAGTGGGTATCAAATAATATAAAATATGTAGTTGGGTATGATATTGATGAGAAGTCAGTATTAGAAGCACAAAGACGTGTAAGGGAATATAAAATGCCTATTAACACAAAAGTTGAAGTACATGTGAAGGATTTATCAAAGAATGTGATTGAAGGAAATAAAGATTGTGATGTTGTAACGAGTATGTTTGCTTTTCATTATTTTTTTGAAACAGAGGAAACGTTCAATACGATTATGAAGAGTATAGATAATAATTTGAAAGATGGAGGTTATTTTATGGGAGCAATGTTTGATGGTGAAAGTTTGAAAAGGGTATTAAAGAATGGGGAATATACATTAATGGATAAGAAGGATGTCAAGTTTAATATAAATGTTTATAAACCATTAACGGATGACATATTTGGTAATAAGATTGGTGTGTATTTGAAGGATACAGTATTAGATAAACCGATGGATGAATATGTAGTTTATTTTGATAAGTTTGTTAATATTATGAAATCGCGTGGTTACGAGTTAATTGAAAGTAAGATGTTTAATGAATTAGATGAGAATTCAAGGTTAAATAGTATAGAGAAGGGTGTATCCTATTTAAATAGGTTTTTTGTGTTCAAGAGAACATTTAATGCATTGTGTAAACAAGAGTCTAATTATTTAATGGAGTGTGATTGGCCATTAAATGTGAAGGATTTAAAAAAGGATATATTATTGAGAAAATATAAAAAGGCATTAGATAATAAGATTATGACGGCGAATTCGAAAGCTAAAATGGATTATATATTTATAAGAGATAATTTTGAAAAAGATGCAGAAATATGGGGTAATGAGTCTATACCAGAAACAGTAAGAAATTATTATAAGAGAATATATGATATGTTCTTGGTGGATTTAAATAAATAAATAAATAAATAAATACAAGTGGTTATTCATATACAAATTAATAAAAAATTGAATTTGATTTAAAAACAAAAGAAATTATATATCAAACAATATAAAATGAGTCTCTATGTTCTTACTGTTGAAAGTGTTTCGGGTTCCGAAGTTTTCGGTGCTTACTTGAGTGAAAAGACTGCTAAAGCGGCAGCTGCAGAATATGTTGAAAAGGAGGAAGTTCTTTCCTTCAAGAAGAAGCTTGTTAAGAAGGATAGTGAAGACCAAAAGAAGTTGATGTATGTTGAAGATTCTAAGGAAGCTGAGAAGAAGAGTATTTTTATGAGTACTGTTGCTTTTAAACTCCCTGCATCTAGTACAAAGACTAAAAAAGTTCGTGATCCCTTGGCGCCGAAAAAAGGCATGTCAGCTTTTATGATGTTCTCTAAAGAGCATCGTAATAAGATTAAGACTGATAATCCAGAAGCGACTTTTGCTGATATTGGTCGTAAAGTTGGTGAAGATTGGAAGGCGTTGAATGATAAGCAAAAAGCTGTTTATACTAAGAAGGCTGAACAAGATAAAGAGCGTTATGAGTCCGAGTTTCAGACTTATACTGAAGGTCAAACTACAGTTGCTTAAACAAAAATTATAAAACAAAAAAAAAACAAACAGAACTGTATATAGGGCCTTCGGGCCCAAAATTTATTTTAGCAAGTTTGATTTGGTAGAAATATTAATAAAAAGTTTATTACTTTAAAGCATCTGACATAGGAAAAGTTTTAAATTTAGTAAACATTAGAACAAGTATAATGAATTACGATGAAGATGAACGAACAGTACGTACTACGTACTCATCATCTGGTGGTAACCCAGATACTATATATTTATCAAGTCAAGGTGTTTATAGATTACTTTTAATTAATTTAAATGCGTTTTATTTTAAAAACTTATTTAAAGATATTTAAATATATAGGGTATAAACAAACTATAACCCCTATAGAATGATAGAAGAAATTAAAACAGATAACAACTGTATTGTTAAAGCATTTGAAAATAATCCTATAGCAATATTACATGAAGATATTAATAATAAAAAAATTTACTACTTTAAAGCATCTGATATAGGTAAGGCTTTAGGTATTGTAAATATACACTCAACTATTCAAAATTACGAAGATGAAGATGAAAGGGTTATACGTAAAGCCTATGACCCCCAAATGAACATACAAAATACAACCTTTTTAAGTTCTCAAGGTGTTTATAGATTACTTTATACTTCAAAAAAAGAAGTGGCAAAGAAGTTTAGAAAATGGGCAGGAAATATATTAGATGATATAATATTTAATGAAAGCGCAGAGTTAAAGAGGCAATTGGAAGAAAAGGAAAAACAACATCAAATAGAATTGTTAGAGAAAGATGTACAATTAGAGAAAACAAAGATACAATTACAAAAGACTACAAAGTTGGTTATTAAAAAGTGGTATGATACAGAACCGTGTCAAATGGTGTATGGTTTTAGAAATAAAAATAGTGAATTAATAACGATTGGTAAAACTAAAAATATAAGAGAACGAGAATTAGAATATATGACACATAGTCAAGATGGGACGATGTTTTATGCAAAGAAATGTTTTGATTGTGGCTTAACAGAGAGAGTTATTCATCATATATTGGATAAGCATCGTGTAGAAAATAATAAAGACGAATCTACAAGATTCGATAGCTTCGCTTGGTTTGAAATATCTGAAGAATTGACTATTTATACAATAGATATTGTGTGTAATTTTTTAGACGGGTTTGTTGGGTGTAGTGAAGAGTTACCTAGATTAAATATTAAAGAAAAGATGTTAGAATGCATTCAACACAAATTAAATAATGAAGTTATTAGTAAAACAAAAGAAGTAGTATTACCTATTATTATAAAATATAATAAAAGAGATGATTTTAATAAATTTGTAAATGAATATTGTGAATTAGGAGAGAATTATGAGTGTGATACATATGATTTAACTGGTGCGTATAGATTATGGGCGAATGGTATTGCAAAAGAATATAAACTTAAATTTAGAGAATATGTGCAAAAAAATTATAAATCGTATAGAAAATATTATGCAGATTCAAAAACTGAAAGATTAACTTATAAGGGTATTCGACCGAAATTTTTTATATTAGAAAAAGAAATAGAAAGTAAATATGAAGAGTTTGTATTATCAGAATGTGAACTTGGATATAATTATAAATGCATTATGGGTGATTTTACAACAGTATTTAATAGTTGGGTATTAAAGAAATATCCTGATTATATAATTAATAATAAACAATTAGATGCATATGTAAATAGACATTTTATAAAAGATAAAATGGTAATACCGTCATTAAAAAAAAATTTAATAGGTATATGGGGTGTAAGATTGAACGGATGTGATTTATTTAAATTTAGGACGAATGACAAGATGAAAAAGAGAGTAGTAAAAGTAGATATAGAAACGAATAATATTATAGCTGAATATGATAGTATGTTAGAAGCATCCAAGGCAATAAATTTGAAGGGATGTACTTTTGTATATTATATTAAAAATGAAAAGATTATAGATAACAAATATATTTTTCGATATATTGAATAATTAACTGTTGATGTCATTATCGTTTAAACAAAAAATACTTTAAGGGCTTTCGAGACCCCTTATTGCATTTACTCTGTTTTCTACTTCCCATTGGTTCAACTTAAATAAAAGTGAATTTTAAAGAGATATTAATAAAATTGTGACTAAACGTAGGAAGGAATTA
>Ga0208923_1000158_pt1 | contig 16179 bp, 27 predicted proteins | sample ColrivemetaGS575_FD_187620 | JGI IMG/M metagenome (GOLD analysis project Ga0208923, IMG submission 187620) | Estuarine microbial communities from the Columbia River estuary - Freshwater metaG S.575 (SPAdes) (version 2) | ecosystem: Environmental > Aquatic > Marine > Intertidal zone > Estuary ...
ATGCCAACGCCAGCCGCTGGTCTGGTGCTTTAACTGTGAGTCGGATGATTGCTCCGCCGACTGCTCTGACTGATGCTTCGTAGTGTTTCATTTTGGTTGTTCGTGTATTTCTTCGACTGCTAAAATTCGTTCGACATCGTTCGGCAGTAGCGCCTTTTTGCGTGCGGCTCCACCGTTGATTGCTGCGTATTCCTTGGTCAGAATGCGGCCTGTAGTCGTAAGAATGACGACCTTGAATCGTTTGTTGTGGTAAACATACCGCCTCATATCCAAGCAAAGAAGAGCGCGGTGTAGACAAGAATGGCCAGCACGGTGACGACTAGGATGCACAAGCACCCGCCTAGTCCGTCGTCATTGCGATGGTACTCGTCATCTTGCAGTGCTCTACGGTTAGAGGCTGCCTCGTAGACGCGGCGCCAGTCGTCTTTGTTTGGTTGTGGCTTCATATTGTTATGGTTGTGTTTGGTTGTTTTTGGTCGCGTTATGGCTGTTTCACGATGCGAGACAGGACAATGCGGAGAAACACGCTCACCGGCATGTTGACCTCGGCGGCGGCGGCCTTGAGCTTGTCCCGCAGCTCCTTGGTGCAGCGCAGGGTGATGATCGTGTCGTTCTCCATGTCGTCATTTGTAAACGGTTTGAATACGCCGTCAACAACAAAAAGCAAAACCACACAAAAAACCCGCACCCCCTTTTTACAGGAATGCGGGTCGCTTCGCCCGGTTCTGGTCCCCTCGACTCTCCGAGCGGAAGGAGGTTTGCCTAGCTCACCACCTCAGCATCAACTAGTGGTGCCTCCTCCTTGCGGAAGATTTGGCACGCATCAAAGAGCTTTTGATGCAGATGTGCGGCGGCTCCGGCGGACTGGATGCCAGCGGATTTGACCGCGATGTCGATCAGGTTGCTGAGTGCGACCGCTTCTTTTTCGGTCAGCGTGAGAGTGGCTTGTGGTTCCATAGAGCGCCTAGGATGAAGCGGCAAGGAGGGGAATCAAGACCATATTGCTGACGTCAGCAAAATGGTTTACTCGGCGGGGGGCTCAGGAACCGGAGCGTTCTGCGCGTCGATCCAAGCACGCAGCGGGCCGACGCAATCAATCACGGCTTGAAAGGCTACGGCGACCTCGGGGACGGCGGCAACCGCTTCCCACAGTTGATCAGTGTACACCGGCTGATTGAGCGTCCCCGGGCCGATCTCCTGCGTGGTGGGATCGTAGGGTAGCAGCTCAATGCGCACGTTGCCGGTGGTGAGCGTCGGCGCGTGGACGACGAGGTTGTACACCCACTGCTCCGTGTATGTCTTTTCGGGGACGGCGGGGACGACGATTGGTGATTCAGGTTCGATTGGCATGGTAAAGTGTGTGTTAGACTGGAGTGCAGGCGACTTTGTAAGCAGTTCCGGCAGAATCGTAAAGAACGATGTATCCGGTGTCCGTGATGGCTCCAGATGTGAATGCGGTGTCCGTGGTCAGCTTGCCTTGAATAGGGGCGAATGCGCTGTCATCGGCAAGGCGGGCCTGCAATGTGGTTGAACTGCGTTTAATCGCCGGGAAGCTGGCGGTGGTGCCGCCGAATTGAATGCGGTTAAAATCTGAGCCTGCACCGTTAAGAAGAGTTAAAACGCCAGAACTAGGTCCGGCCATTTGAACATTCCCCGCTCCAGTTTGCAAATAAGTTGCAGCTTGAACAAAATTGAAATAGCCAACTCTCACCAAAACCGAGCTACTTCCTATGTCGTAGGTGTTGCTGGCTCCAGCTAAAAGGTGACCTGTTGTCATTCCAACCTGCCAAACAAGAGTACCCGGAGCACTGCCAATTCTAATGTTAAGGCCGCCTTGACCTCTTAAACAGAGCGCACGAGAAGTTCCGGTCCCGGCCTGCCCTGTCGCAATCTGAAACTCATTCGCTTGGTCCACCCAGTTAAGCGAACCAAACTCATTGTTGCCGTTTCCGGGGAACGTATTATAAACCCGAAACGTCTGCGCCGCCGCTCCGTTGCGGAGGGCTAGTTGTCCGATTCCGTCGCGGAAGAGTATGGTGTCGAGAAGGCCAAAGTTACCTCCGTCAACTGCTGAAGACCATCCTACCATAAAGGTAGATGATAAGCCTAGTCCGCCATTTGATCCTTGATTATTTCCCCATGCAGAAACTCTCGTAGTTCCGTTAGTGAGCTGATAACCATTTGTAGAGCTTCCCGCACTGACTGCACCCGCAACGTCCAACTTTTGAGTGGGAGCCGTCGTGCCGATGCCGACGTTGCCGGTGTGGGTGATGCGCATCCGCTCTTGCGATGCTGCATATCCACCTGCTCTAAACTGAATGGAATTTGTGCCGCCGCTAAAAGAACCCCCATCGCAATTTATAATAACACTGTTTTTAGCTCCAAACCCTGCGTTATTTGCAAAACCGTCACTTATCCCTGAGGAATAACAACCAAAACTTGCGTCATTTCCTGTATTGTTTACAAGAGACAAAAACGCTGCTGATGAAGCATGTGAGTTAGTGATTTTAATGCCGTCAAAGGCAGCACTCGCAACAATATCCAACTTTGTTGCCGGAGCCGTCGTGCCGATGCCGACGTTGCCTGCTGCTGTAATAGCCAAAGCAGTGCCGAGCGCGTTCTGCGTAGTGCCTGAGCTACCAGCAGGAGCAGTGCGGAAAAGAAGTGATCCACCAGCACCCGTGCCCGTCCCCTGTGATCCGTTGATTGAGAAGTTTACGCCAGCGGTGTTGGTGGTTCCGGCCACCACCGACTGCACCGAGAGAGTCTGAGCGATTGGCGCGGCGGCATCGGCAAGACCAAGGTGGAAATCAGCAGTTGTTCCCGACAACAAACTATTCCGACTCACCTTCTTCGAGATCGCGCCCACCGTGTCCCACACAAACACCCAGTCGGCATCCGCTACGAACGTCTTTTCTGTAAATTGCGAGAGATTGAGATTGGCCATAAAAAGTTAAACGTAATCTACCTTGTCGCCACCACTACCCACAAGAACGTGATGACCCGGATCAGTCCCGATGATAACGTGATAAGTCGGCGCGGGTGCCGCACCTCCGAGCGTCGCACCAATCATCATCAGCAGCTCATCGGTCGGCGAGAACGCCACCGGAATCTGCACCGGGAGCGCCGGCGCGATGAATGATGTGATGTTTGAGGTCATGCGTTATTGACCCGTCACCGTGACCACACTGGATGCAGTGTTGAACTCCTTCGCCTTAATCGTAATCGGCGTGTTGGTCGGTATAATGTTGGCCGCGTCCTTAACGCCAAGCTCTGCAATGAGTGCGCCATTGGCGGCCAGCACGTACACCGGCTGGCTGACCTCGACGCCGACGATTGTGCCCTGGACGACGGTGATGCTGGTGCTAGTGGCACCGGCGGCGAGAGTGGATGAGTACAGTGTGGCCATGGCTTAAATTAGAAGTTCTGAACGACCGATCCGTAAATCACGCCGCCGACGTTGGTGAATGTGTAGACATCGGTCTTGGCACCTACAGTTTGCGTTGGTGCTGATCCGCCTGACCATTTCAAGGTCGGCGACGATGGCCACGTCACAGTGTAGTTGGCAACCGTGTTGGTAATCGCCACCACGATCTGCTGACCCGGCACGGAGTTGGCAAAGGTGAACGTCGTGCTGGCCGATAGCGTCTTTGTAAAGCTGACGCCAGTTGCCCAATCAATCGCAGCCGCCGCGACCACCGCGTCCGTGCCGATAAACGCACGAGCGGTGATGTTGCCGCCAAACGAGGATGGTGTTGTGCCAGCAGTAACGATGGCGAAGTTGTTTCCGCCCTTGGCAAGGCTTGCAATATAAATACCGTATTGATTGGAAATAGAGCCGCTTCCAATTGTGTCTGAGATATATGAACCGTAAGCGTTTGTAGTTAATCCGCCATATGTCTCAAGCCTGCAATATGCACCATATAAAGTTGTAAGCGTTCCAGTACATTCATGCTTGGGACGCGACTGAAACCCGACAATATGATCAATATTTGCACTCCCTGCCGTTATCCCAGCCGCATCAAAGCAGGCGTAAGCATAGCCAGCCCCCAATGTGGCTGTAGCATCAACGCGCACAGCTCTTACGTTGTTTGTTGCAGATGTTTGGAATGTCCCGCCAATGTGGAGTTTCCCATAGTCGCGCTCACTGTGCAGCTCGCTGGTCACCGCCACCGTTTGTGTGGTCGTGTTGATGTCCAGCATCTTCGCGGCGGCTGCGTTGTCCACGCTCAAGCCTTCGTCGTAGAAGCGAAGGTAGTTCTTAGCAGTCGATGTGCCGGAGGTCAGCGAGTAATGCGCCAGCAAAAAGCCGCTGCCCGATGCGCCAGTGATACCGCTGAGAAAGCGAATCTCTTGCCCTTCTCCATCGTTTACACCACCGCCGCGAGTCAGCCGCAAAGATTCGGACGTGGTCGGCTGAATACGCTGTAAAGCGGAAAAAGTGTTCTCCAAAGACAACACTGGCACGCTCAAAGCAGTCACTGCACCCACCGAGGAAAATCCAAGCGACTTATTGGGATTTGCGCTGCCCAGCACGTTCACCCAGGCGTTAGTTCCGGAGGAATCACGCTGAACGATTGCGACGTTGGTAGGAGTGGTAACAGTGCTCATTTAAGGATTGGCGATGACGGCTGGCACGGAATAGCTCTGACCATTAACCGTAACGATTAGCATTTCGTCGATAACGACGACGCTTGTGTCAATCGGGCCGAACGTGGGGTCAAGCACCGCATCGTAGCTGTAGAGAATGCCGTTGTAGACGAACGACGCGACATCATCAATCACCCGGTAGTCGGTGGAAGTTGTGGCTGCGCCAGCAATCACGTCAAAGCTGTAGGTTGTCCCGCTAAAAACGTAAGAAGCCACGCCGTTCACCACTGTGAACGTGATGGCTGTGTCTGGCTGCAAAGATAAAGCGGATGGCTTGATCTCCAGATTGCCAGCACGCAGCGAGTATGGAAACCCATCCGCATCAAGTCCGCCAATCACGATCCAAAAGTTGTTGGAGTTGACCTGATTATTTAGCGTTTGGTCCATCTGCGCCGCACTAAACGTGAACGTCACGTTTGATCCTGACACGATGCCAGCCGTTGAAGCGAGAGGAAGAGCACCAACGCTACCGCTCTCGTGTGGTCGTTTCCACAGTTCCATGCGATATGATGCCATCGCTGGTCCACTGGCAGGAATCGGCGCCGTGATGACCAATGGCGTCGTCGCAAAGACCGGAGCCAGCCCAAGGTCGTCGGTGGTTGGAATGATGGAAATTGTCATCGTGTGGCTTGAAAATGCATGGCGTCCCGTCCCCAATAAGCGCCCGCCGACAACCAGCCTTCGTCGGCAAAGTACTCCATAACCTCCAGCGGCATGGATGCGTCGGTCGGCCAGGCGGTATTATTGCCGTTTGATCCTGCCATTAAGTCAATCGCCGCGCCCCACGCATGGAGTGACTTGCGCGATCCGCCGCGCATGTTGCGGTCGTTAAAGCAGCCTGCGTATTGCTTGAGCACGTAAGGATGCGTTTTGCTGATCGCAGTCAGCACGCGATGCAGGCTCGACGCAACCCGCGTGTGGCAGCGGATAGTCTTAACCGCTTGGCTTTCGTAGTGCACGCCGAGGTCGGCCACCGATAGATTGACCAGATTGCTCTCGTCACCCGGCTGGCCGTAGAAAGCAATCAGCGATTGGTCGTCCTGCATTGGCCATTGAACCGGCACTGGCCGTAAGCGGTCGAGGTGCTTCTGACAGGCCGCACGCGACATCGGCCCCCACACCCCATCGGGATATGCGCCGATCTTTTCCTGCATGAGCTGGATATCGCGCTTAGTCATGGGGAAAACGAACTCAGAATCCAGCCAAGCATGAAAAACCAGCATAAGGTCATGAGCGCGAAGAACGCAACGTGAAGTAGTGCTTCAAGCGTTGGCATTAGATGCGTTTGGTTAGCTTTGCGACGACCCACGCGAGCTGCACGATAACGCTGGCGAAGTCGATGCCTTGCTGCACCCATGGTGGTGTTTTGTAGCTCTGCACAAAGCGCGGAGACGAGATGATTTCTTGAACGCGCATTGCCTTCTCGATGCCGCTCACCGGCATCTTGCTCGCCAGCGTCACATGGTCCACGATGACCTGAAACTGATCGTGCGACAAACCCGCTACCAGCAGTCGAGCAGTTTCGGTGGCTTTGGCTACCGCATCGCGATGCCACAAGGATCTGAACCAAGTGAAAAGTTTCATATGTTCACCAAGGAATAGTGACGGACAAAAGCAAGCCTTCCATCATGCCTGACTTAAACCCGTCACGCCAGTCCTCGCTTTTGTCGGGAAAAAGCGAATCATCCGGTATCTTCTGGATGCTGACACACGAGCAGGTGGCAAGCGCGAGGATAAGGAGAATCGTTTTCATCGCACTTTAGAATCCTGACTAGACTTGTTCGCGTCCCGCGCAGCAATCAGACCCGCACCAGCAATGATCTCACCGACCGCGAGCTGCAAGCTATCGAGCGTGAGGGACGTGCCCTCGGTGACATCGAGAAGCGCCTGCACTATCGCGCTGCACCCATGCAAGATGAGAGCCATACCCGCCAGCGTCGTCTTCCAGTTCAGCAAGAACGGAAGCAGCTTCTTGGATGCGTAGTTCATGGCAGTGCGGTTGATCAAGTTCGGCTTCTTGCGTTTGACTGCCACAGGTGCCTTGTGCGCCCAGAATGGTTTGGCCACGTTCTTGTGAATAGGAGGTTGTCCGGGCGATGGCATTACGGATTGAGCTTCCTGTCAATTTTGTCCAGCTTCTCGACTATCGACCGCAGCAGTTGCGTGTCTGCGCTATCCTTCAACTCCAGCGCACGAATAGCTGCCACATCCGCAGTCCTGAGCTTGGCCACCTCTTCAACTTTCTGCTCGTGCGAGTTGATCCGGATCTGGATCGTAGTGACCCAGACACCCAGACCAAAAGCGCCAAGGAGCAGGCCTTGGCCGACCTTGACCACGAGATTGAGATCTCGCAGCCGCTCCTCCAGTTCTTCCAGTTGTGTGGGATTCATGAGGTGATTGGGCGTCCACCTCTTTTGCTGTTGGCCAGCAGGACTTGAACCTGCTACGCAATAGCGAAGGATTGCGTGGGCCGCCCCGGCCAAGGTGTTAGACTGGCGGAGTGACCGTGCCGTAAGCGACAACGCTGACCTTGTAGCCAGTCGTTCCAGAGAGCCCGATGACAAGAGAGTCGGTTGATCCGGCAGCGGTTGTCGTCGGCAGGTGAAGGGAGAACACACCGCCCTCTGGTACTGCCACCGCAGTATTGCTCAATTTAGCAAAGCCGGTACAGGTCACCGTGGGCGTGCCGGTTGGCGCGGTAATATCGACCGCCCGCGCAACGTAAACAATGAACCCCTTGATCTGAGCCACTGCAATCGTAGCGCGGGTGATTGGATCAACCTGCGCCACGCTATCCACAAGGATCGAGCCAGACGACAGGATGATCGTCTTGTTGGAGGTCCCGGTAAACTCCGCCGCAATGCTCCACGCATTGGTCAGCGAAGCATTGATTGGAGGAATCGAATGCGCAATCGGCGCACGGGTCGCGCTACCGGCAAACGAATTCTGGAGGATAGTGGAAAGTTTGAATGTAGATGGCATGATGTTAAGAGCCGATGACCAACACGTTGACGTTCAGGCCGGTTGTTCCGTTGAGAAGGATGGTCAGCGTTTGGCTGGTTGCCGACTTGCGTCCTGTCGGCGTGCTGTAGATAAACGAGCCGCCTTCGTAGATTGGGAGCGGAACAACAGTATTGGTCACCACCCCGCCAAACCCGTTGCTCTGGATCTGCGCGCAGATCAGGCCGGTAATCGTCCAATCTGCCAGCGTGCCAGTGCCGCCAATCGTATCGACCGCAACCGTCAGCGTGGTCGATGCGTAAGAGGTGACAGTTCCCTCCATGAAGTTTGCTGGATTGGCTGCAGATGTCGCACGGACTCGCATATTGGTCACGTAGCCAAGTGACGCCGCAACCGTAAACGCTTTGGACGCGACTTCAATAGCAAGTGAAGTAGTCGAGAGAGCAGAAGGACGAACAGAAGCAGGAGCCACCGCTGGATCGCGGCGGGTGACGGTCACGTAAAGCCCGCGCCAGTAGTTGAATGCCAAGGTTGCATTCGTGATCGGATTGGTCAGTGGAACAGCGGTTGCCCCAGCCAGCACTGAGTTGACCGTCGTCCCGCTGGTGGCCAGCGTGTTGGCGGATGCCGTACTGTTCCCAAACACCTCAAACACGCCGGAGATCAGATCATTCTCAGAAAAGGACAGGTCAGGAATCTGCTGGGTCGCTGCCTGCACCACTGACGATGCTGGGTAGGAGTTTTGCGCCTTCAGAGTAAGTGCGAACGTGTTCGGCATAAAATGCGGCTTTGTGTCAATCTTAGATGAAGGTCACGCTGGGAAGGCTTAGAAACACCGATCCGACTTGGTGGTGCGTGATGGTCGATCCGGATCGGCTGAGAAGCCGGAGGTTTGCAGTTGTCGCACTAGAAGCTGGCTTGCTGGCCGCCACCACGAACGACGCACCCGATACAGTCCACCGCCGGATCTGCGCTGCCGACTTCGTGTAGTTCTGGAACGAGACCGACAAGCCGTAGTCACCCGCCTCGCCATATCCACCGCTTCCGCCGTTGCCGCCTTCCTCGTCGCCTGTACTTGGTGCGTTTGTGCCTGGCCCACCGCCCGCACCCCCAGCACCCGGTGACCCAGTGGCGCCGTTTGCTCCAGTTGTCCCGTTTGTGCCATCTCCTCCAGTCGTTTTCCCACCTGCTCCACCGCCACCGCCACCGCCACCACCGCCACCCGTTCCGCCGACCACGGTCAGCGTCTGCTGATCCGCAGCCGAGAGCGCACCAACCACCGGATTGGTCGTCGGCGTGATTGTGATCTGAAGCCAGATTGAGAAGCCATCAGCCACCGCCAGCGTTGCGCCGGCTACCGTTGCCACCGTCTCAGTCCAGCCGCCGCTGCTTGGATCGTTTACGTCGTAGGTGCTCCACGATGTGCCCAGCACTTTGCCACCGCGAATCGTCACGTCACCGCCAGAAAGCGTTCCGGTAAAATCAATCACGCTGGCTGTCGTCGTCGCACGTCCTGCCTGTGACGTGATGATGATGCCGTCGTTCGTCTCTTGCAGGATGATGCCTGCACCTTCAATCGGCACTTGCTCGTAGAGCGCCTTACGAAACAGGTTCAGCGTCTTCCCTTTCAGGAAGTAGTGCAGATTGCCGAAGAAAATGGGAAAATCAGGGAACAAAGGCGCTTATGTAGGTGGTTGCTGGGAGCGTTACGTGGTACGAGCCAGCATGGTATTGAGTCACCACGCCGCCTGTCTGTGATGCGATACGAACGTAAATGTTGGTCGCTGGCGATGCGGTTGGCTTGGTTGCGTGAACTTCAAAGCTAGCAGATGTGATCTGCCACCGCCGAAAGACCATCAAGAGTTTCGTGTACTGCGTGAAAGACTTCACCTCACCGTTTCCACCCGCCGCGCCATTGCCGCCGTCTCCGCCTTCTGCTGGAGTGCCTGAATTTTCATGTGGGTTTGTGCCTCCAGCCGCGTTGACCGTGCCGGCGCTTCCCGGAGTTTGTCCAGATGCGGATTCACCGGTAGCTCCGGCATACCCAGCGGTTCCATCATTACCCGCACCGCCTCCGCCACCTCCACCCCCTGCACCCCCGCCGCCGGTTGTGACTGTGATCGTACTCGCCCCGGTCGCTGAGAGCGTGCCGTTCATATCCACGTCCGTCTGCGAGCATTGAATCCGCAGCCACACGCTTTGCCCGTCCGTCACCGTGAGCGTGGACGGCCCCACAGTGAACTGCTCTGCCAGCCAGTCAGTCGGCAATGGATCGCTCATGGTTGGCGTCCCCCATGTTGTGCCAATCACTCTGCCTGCCGTGATGTCGAGCGAGTTGGTGGCCGGGAGTGACGCCTTGAAGTCATGGTTGATGCTGATCGTCGGCGATGTCTGGATGGCTTGATCCGCATGGAGCAGGATTCCTGCGTTGGTCTCTTCCATCCGCAAGTTGTCGCCAGCGATTGGTGTCTGGAGTCTGATCCTCTGCACGATCCGCTCCAGCATCTTGCCGGTCAAGATGTGCACGTCGCCAAGGTTGAAGTTGGGAATATCCGGCAGCATTAGGCGATGATGAAGGTGATAGCCGGCGGAGTGATCGAGATCATACCGACAACGTGCTGCGTGATGCTGGTTCCACTAATAGAAGCCAACTGAATCCACGATGAAGCCTCGCTTGCTGTGCCCTTTGCCGTGTGAAGCGAGATCCCGTTGATGCTCCACTTGCGGATCTGGGCGGTTCCCTTGGTTCTGCGGGTGAAGGTTACACTGCCGCCTGCACCTCCCGCGCCACCGTATCCGCCCGCGCCTCCGCTCGCCCCGTAGCTGTTACTCACCGTCACCGGCGTCGGGGGATCTGTGCTGTAGTCGAGAACGATGCCCCCCGAACCGCCGAGTCCAGTATCGTCGCCGTTAGCGCCTGCATCTCCTGCGGTCGCCTGAATGTCTGGCTGCACCCCCGCAGCCGCACCACCACCGCCACCGCCGCCGCCGCGTCCCCCAGCCGCGCCAGAGATGTCATAAGTAGTCGTCCCGAGTGGTCCGGTCGTAGTGGTGTCGCTTTCGGACCACAGAACCTGCAACCAGACCTGCGAGACCGTGCCGCTGAGTGATCCACCGATATAGTTGACCTCTCGCTGCCAGTCGCCCGGCGTTGGATTATCGCCAAGGATCGCGCCCCAGAGTGGGTACACTATCTTCCCTGCCGCCACTACCACCGATGTCCCATCCAGCGACACGGCGAAGCCTAGAGCAAAAGGAGCCACAACGCCGCCCGATCCCACGCGGTCGATAATCTGTCCGTCTTTGGTCTCGGTGATTGTGACGGTTTCCGACGAGATGAGCCGTTGTAAACGGATGCGATCCACCAGCCGGTTGAGCAGCCACCCGGACCGCGCACCGTTTACCTTTGGGTCGATAACTGGAAGATCTGGCAGCATATCAACCGGGCATCCACTCGTAGATGTAGACCATGCTCTGCTTCACAAGGTAAATGGTCGCCGACGCGCCGTTGATCGTTTCGATCTCAAGCCCATCCTGAATCCAGCCGAATGGGTAATTGTAGATTGGAGTTGTCGGTAGCGTGGTGAATGGATTGGTTGGCGGTGACGGTAGCGTTCCTAGAGGTGTAGCGTTTTCCGGTCTGGTGGCAGTATTAGGAAAGCTGGTGGTGACTTGATGGAACGTGCAGGACAGGTTGATGTACTGCCCTTGGATTTCGCCAGTCTTAGCCGGCGAGCTGCCCGGCACCGTGCCAAGCCCTGTCTTGTAAGACTGGATCTTGCTGGAAACGGTTCGCTTGACCGGCTGCGACGCATTGAGTAGTCCCGCCGCCTGCGCTTCGAACGAGTAAATGTTCGAGCCGTCCTGATTGATGCTGACGCCGTTGAAAAACATGTTGGCGTATGCGACGCCCAGTACTGTGCCGACCGAGATACCAACGTCAAAGTTCGTCTTCGCATACGCAATCGGCGTGTCTGTCCGCGCGTAGTACTTCATCGTCATCGTGTCGAATCCGCTCTCGGACACGGAAAAGCGAATGCCGTTTTCCGCGAGGATTGGCGTTGTACCGGAGGGCCAGTGCGTGTGGTTTGATGTCGGCATGATTAGGCGGTGGCGAGTTTCTCCAGAATTCCTTTGATCGAAAGAAGGTGAGCTTCTGCATTAGGAAGCGCATCTTTCCATCGTTCTCTCACATTGGCAGTGGCTTGTCTTTTAAGCATCTTTGGATCTGTGCTTTCACGATCAGCGATAAATCTTTCCTTGTTGGCTTTTTCGATTTCCTTTTTAAGCCGTCGCGCTTCATCCCGCACATCAGCTTCCGCCGCACGCCGCCGCTGGCGCTGCATGTCGTTATCGTCGCGCATCTGTTGGCGGCGCTCTGCTGGAGTGCGGCCTGCTTTGTCGATTGATTTTTGAACGGCTTCGCGGTTCTGCTCTTTGGTCTTGTCGGCTTGATTCTTGTTCTCGTCTGTAATCTCTCGTTCAATCCCAAGGATCTCTTGTTTCAGAGCCATGATCTTGTTGTATTTCTCGATCTGCTCTTCGGTTAAAGCCGCCCCGCTCTGCGCAAGTTTTTCAAATGCTTTAGCAAACCCCTCAGCACCATCAGAGGTATAAGTCGTTCCATCTAATTCCCCTCCTTGAAAATTTCGTAAAGCTCTTCTAGCCTGAAATAACCGCTCTTGAGGATCTTCCTCCATGCTCTGCTTGTTGGCATAAATCGACTCTTGCGCGCTTTGCAGTCTGCGCATGGCTGCCTCTTGTTTGTCTGCCAACTCATCAGCATCCTTTTTGGCTTGATCGGCTGCCCTTTTGGCTTCGTCTTGTGCTTGTTTCTCCTTGGCAAGTTTCTCGTTTAGCCACTGCTCTTCCCACCGCCAACGCGCAGCGTCCAGCTCTCGGTTCTCCTGATTGCCTTTGTCTAAAGAGTCTTGGAGTTTTTTTGCATCCGTTAATGCCTGTACGCGATCTTTTTCAGCTTTCTGCTGCCTTTCTAATGCGCGGACCAGTTTTCTCTGGTCTTCATCTTCAACGCCAAAGTCAACGCCTGCTTTTTTTTGAGTTTGATAATCGTCTAAAATCTTCTTGCTGTTGACCAAAAACTGAATGGACGCCAACACAAAATTGGTGCCTTCTATAACTGGCTTTGCAAATGAAGATGTTGCCTCGCCAGTGGTGACCAATAAATTCTTGAATCTTGCGTTAAGCGTATCAATAGCACCGCCCATCCCTCGCTCAACCTGCGGAAGTGCTTCGGCCATTTTAATCAATGCCTCCGCCACCTGCTTTCCACTTAAGCCCAGCTTCTGAAGTTCTTCCGCCCTGCCTGTTCCAAACGCTTTGTTGAACAATGCAGGGGCAAGAGCAAACGCTTCATTGATTTGATTGATCTCTTCCTGCAATGGCTTTGCAGATCCGTACAACTGCTTCAATCCATAAAGCAAACGGCTTAATTCTTCAGCACCGCCGCCTGTTCCACGAATTGCGTTTTGGAACGTCTTAATTGTGTTGAGCGACTGAGATGCGCTCATACCAACAGCGCGCAACTGCAAAGAAGCCTTGGCAGCCGTTTCCATGTTCACCCCAATCTGAGCAGACAGTTTTTTCAGTTCCTCATATTGAGCAATGCCAAGAATATCGTTTCCTGCTGTTGCTTTTAACGCGTTCTGGAGCTTTTCGGCTTCAAGGTAAGCAGTGCCTACACTCCGCGCCACATCCATGAAGGTCGATCCAATGGCTCCGCCTATGGCAATATTTTTCAACATCCCGAACGCCGCCGACATCTTCGAGACGGAGGCGTTCGTTTTCTTCATGGCTCCGTCCAGCCCAGACGTGAATTGACTGGAGTCGAGCCTGAGTGATGCGTCTAGCGTAGCAGCCATGAAATCACCCGTTATGTCAATACATTGACAAGGCGGTTCGACTTCCGCCGCTGGATGTAATCCATGGCGCTACGGATCGTCTCATCCTCCATCATGTCATGACCGACCCACTGGGTCTCAATGCCCTGCTGGATCAGCGCCATGTGCAGGTAAGCCAGCCCGCGCGCAAGCGGCAGCTCCCACAGGATCTCTTGTTCGGTCAGCCCTGTGATTGGCCTCACCAGTGACACGTAGTGCGCTTGAAAGACCGGACTGGCTAGTGCTTTCCCTCAGAGCCGGCTGTAGGCACCACCTCGGATTGATTGGCTGTCGAGTCGTTCAGGATGCGAAGACCAAGGCTGATTGCGTCACGTTCTTCCGAGATCTTGATGTTGGCGTCGATCCAGTCATCGCACGCATCAATCAGTGCTTGGATGCCTTGAGCCCGCAGCTTGCGCAGTTGCGCGGTCGGCGTGATGCAGACGAAAATCAGCACCTTGCTGAGTGGTGCGAATAGCGAGAACTCGTCGAAACAGGCGTCTAGCGAAGGGAAGCCGGACTTGTGGCACATGGACACCCAGATGTCCTTGCGTGAACAGGAGATGCCTTCAAACTCCTTGCCGTGCCACTGATAGGCCGCATTAAATGCTTCCGTCCTGCGCTTTTCCTGCTCGCTTGGCAGGTCAACTAATGAAACTCCGTCGTCCTCTTGTGTTTGGATGTCGATCATGGTCTGCCAGTAGCAAGGAATCGGTCAGCCATCTCCATTCCTTTGTTGGTAATGGATTCGCGCACATAAGCTGTGCGAGTGGTGCCCTTCCTTGTAATTAGCACTTGGCGCTCTGCTGAGTCAAGTGCGCGCTTGGCAGCGTGTCTGTTTTTGATGGCCATCAGGTAGCCAAGAAGCTCGTGGTTCGGATCGAGCTTTTGCAGCTCACCCGACATCAGCGCCTTCATCAGGTGCCCCACGTTAATCTCCGGCATTGTCACCGAAGTCGTGGAAAGGTACATAGTGACGTACTCCTTCCCGCTGTCCGCCCTGACCTGCACCACCGGCTTCATGACAACGCCCATCGTCATGAAAGCAGACGCCACATCAACGTCTGTGCAAGCGATCCAGCTTTCCATATTACACAACGAATGGGTACTGCTTCACCGAGAACGTAGTCTTGGCCATCTCGGTGTTGGTCTCCGTGCGGTTCGGGTCCATGAAGATCATGGTTCCATCCGCAGGGACAAAGCCGTAAGTGTCGGCAGCGAAGTTCGCCAATGTCGCAACCGCAGTGCCGGGATGCTGGTTGGCCAGCCCGGTCGTCTTGTTGGACAGGTAACCGTCGAACGCGAAGGTGATCGTCGGATTGCGGTACTCAAGTCCGAAGGTAGCACCGGATGCGTTGAGATAAGCCTTTTCATCTCGCGCCGCCGTGATGGTCAAAGACTGGACGAGGATGTCCGGCGTGGACGAATTGCTTTCATCCAGCAGCGTTGAAGATGGAATGTTTCCGTGTTGAATGAGTGCGGCGACGGCGGGCATAAATATCAGGCGGGTGTCAATCTTACTGCTGTGTCGAGGCGCAGATGATGGTGAATGCGTACTCGGTCGAAAGCGTGTCGTTCTCGCTAGATCCGGGCGTTAGGTTGTTGCTGTGCTGCTTCAGCACGTACACACCCTGTCCGTTGCTGATTGCGTTGATCTTCTGCCCCAGCGTGGTCGTATTCCAGACGCCAAACAGAAGAGCCGAGATATTCTCCGCCCGCAGTTCATGCCGGGGCCGGGTGTCCGCACCCAGTGTCAGATTCGCTTCTTGCCGATCCTCCACCATGTTCACGTTCAGACGGCAGTGCCAAACTGTGCTGGACTGCGGGATTTCGTCTGATTCGGTCACGCGCGCGACGATAAACGGCAGCTTTACCTCGTCGTTTTCTCGGTCGTCGCAGAGTGTGAAGCCGGTGAATGCAGAGAGCGACAACAGTTCATTGTCGAGCACTTCGAGCAATCGACGTTGTAGGCGGTCTGAAGGACAGATTGGGTAGGTGATCATTTCTTGAATCCTGTTTTCTTGGCAACGTCGTTTACGTCTTTAGCCATCCATTCAATAAACTGCCGACGCACTTCTGGAATAGCCGAGGTAAAGGCATTGGGAGCGATCAGGAAGGCACCCAGTCGTTTCACGCTGGCAAATGCCACCACCTTGCCGCTTGTGACTGGCACTGCCTTGGTGCCGATAGAGCGCCCCTTGAATCGCTTGTGATTGCGCGGCATCCCACGCATGGGCACGTTGAACGCCTTGTAAGACGGGATGAAGCCAGCCGCTAGATAGCCGATAGACCTCACGCGCGCGTTCACGAGTCGCTCCGTCATGGCGTAGAACTCACCAACAAAAATGGCTGACTTTGGACCACTCGATGCGCGCGGAAAATTGGTTCTCCCCTGCTTGCGAAGCCGCGCCGCGATGATGGCCGCCGCCACAGTATTCGTGAGCTGCGTGCGTTTCTTCTTCTCGCCACGGCTGATGCGCTTGGCCTGCTTGGTCAGTTCTGTCCGCACCTGCGCAGCGGTTGAGGTTAAAGCCTTCACTCTGCTGCCAGCAAATGGAAGCCAGAACCGCATTGCCTTATTCACCACCGATGCGTCGCTCTTCTTTTTCATCTTGGCGTAATCAGCCATCGCTTTTTCAAGCGCGCGCGTGTCGATCTTCACCTGCAC